>Ga0208814_1001511_pt1 | contig 10777 bp, 8 predicted proteins | sample MalvirAntarct_55_FD_184253 | JGI IMG/M metagenome (GOLD analysis project Ga0208814, IMG submission 184253) | Marine viral communities from the Global Malaspina Expedition - Malaspina viral metaG Antarct_55 (SPAdes) (version 2) | ecosystem: Environmental > Aquatic > Marine > Oceanic | place: South...
GAATGCACTAACATTAGTTGTAAACGTCTTATCACCGAACAATATAGTTCCTTGTCCAGGCTGTGTTACAATTGGGTTAATACTCTTCTTATATAGTAAATCTCTCTGAGACTTGTTTGGATTAACAAGAAGCTTAACAACATTTTTAACGTTACCTCTGTTATATCCAGCTGGTGAGAACCAAGGGTCTCGAACATCGTCTGTTCTAGCACAAAGTCCAGCAACATCTGCGTTCATTGGAATCCAACGATACACATCTGCATACTTATCGTACTGATATTTATATCCGCTGTCTGCGACTGCATATGTGCTTGATGACACTGTGCCTGCCCATGCAATGATATTATCTACAGTAGTATCAGTCAACTCAGGTGAAATAAATGCGATACAATCTTTACGAACTTCAGCTATATTATCGATGATATAGTTAGCAAGTGTTACGCCTTTAGCTTTACCTTGAAGGATGAATGAGATATCTACTTCTGCTGGATCAACGTATAGATCGTAACCTATAGCTAATTCTCCAACAGTGGCATCTTCTTCATCATTACCATCTGCGCCACTCGTAAGAGTTACACCAGAAGAGAATGTTGTACCTTTGAGCAATACTGCTTTAGCAATTGAAACTGCTAGCCAAGATGAGTTCTGAGCAAGCACATCAGTGATGAAGTTCGTTGAACCGTCAAACTTAGTTGAGGTAGATGTAGTAGATAAATCTTCCCATCTTTCAATTATTGTTCCTACTGTTCCTGTGATCAGTCCGTCAATGTCTTTTGCTACTACGTGTATACCATTCGTTGAAGGTCCTGCATCAAATAAGTTTGCATCTCCCCACTGAGTCTTGAATGTGCCTGAATAAATGCCTGCACCAGTGTACTTAGAAGAAAACGTTATGTTAGATTTCCAAGTTGTTACGGGTGTGACTGTGTGTGATGTACCTGCACCAAGTGCTGTTATGTCAACTGCTGTTGTAGCCGTTGCGTTAGCAAGAGTAGTGGCAAGTTTAAAGTTGTCCGCATCTGTACGAATAACAAAGTATTTTTGACCGTTAGTCAATCCTTCAATTGCAGTACCTGCACCTCTTGAGTATGCAACTGCTTGACCTTGTATAAGACCGTGACCAGTTTTAACAATAGTATCAGTCGCTACGACCACAACTGCGGCGTCTATACTAGTAAATGTTACAGCCGAACCTGCGGCAGCATCTGCTATTGTCGAAATCCCAGTGATAACCATTTCTTTATTGTTTGTTAATACTACTCTGTCGCCTATTCCTGCATATAATGATACTCCTGCAGAAGTAGTGAATCCAGTCATAGTGCCTGCTACTGATGATGGCGTCAATGCAAGTTGTTCACCTCGTTGCGTTGCATCATAGTTACCAGCAGTACAATGTGATACTTGAATAGAGTTACCGATTTTGCCTTTATAGATAGCATCCCAGTTTGATGAAGCTGCCGCGGCAAGTGACGCAGTGGCAACACGTGTGACGAACAATGCGTCACTGTAACCTAAGAAGTTAGAAGCAGAGAACCAAGTTTCATGATTGGTCCACGTACTTGCTAGTGTCGCTTCGTCAGTGTAGTAAGTTGCTGGCTTACCAAATCTGTTTGCCAGCTCCTTTTCTGATGTAATTAGTGTTCGTTGTCCTGTTGGACCCCAACGAAAGACGCCTGCAATGGCACCTTCTGTTGTAGCAACAGCTGGCGTGACATTTGTCAGATCGACTTCGCTGATATTAACGCCTGGACTTAGTTGAAAAGCCATATCTCATTTCTCCTTGTTTATTTTGTAAGTTATAAACTTCTTTATTCTTTATATTTATAAAAACAGCGATTTAGTACTGTAGCCATTTTCCCGTTCCAATATCTATATTGGCAGTATTTTCATCTTCATCGTAACTGTTAAAACCGATAGGTAGAAGGCTTTCCATTAGTTCTTCTTCATTTCGTGATCTCAACTTCTGTAGTGTATTTATGTCTGTGATTTCTCGGAAAAACATTTGGTCTGTTAACCAAGCAAACAGTACAAGACCCATTACAAGGTCATCATGACAGCCAGACTCGGCTTCGTAAGACACACCTTTTCGAGAAAAAGTGGATAGTTCGTTTATAGTCTGGAAATCGTTTAGTATGAGTTGGTCTTGTTCCACCAACATCTTTAGCATATTACAGCCTATGGACTTGACTGATTTAGTTGTGCGTACTCCTTTGTCAGAGTTTTTACCAAACCCTGTCGATACTCTTTTGCCCGATCTTCCTGCGGACTCAGTGTTCAGCAAAGACTCACACTCGAACTCATAATGAAGAACTTCTGCAACTTGTTCTCCTATATCATTTATTTCGATTAGTGTGTAAGCTTCATTGTATCTCTCTATAGTTCTATGTATAATTTCAGCGTAGTCAATAGGCGTTATGTTGTTGTCTCTATATACGCACACTTGTCTATATGGCATATCCGTGACATCTATTAATTGAAATGCCGAATAGTCTAAGCCCTTACCTCTAGATACGTCCACGATACATGCATATATGTGATCTTTTATTGGCTCCTCATATACACTAAATTGTTGTGAAGACTTTATAGGATCCCTATAGACCAATTGCTTTAATTTAGAGCCTTCTATTAGTGTGCCAGAACTGCCCAAGAAGTTGCATTCAAATTCCTGCGAGAACTTCTGTAAGTCAAAGTCCATAGCTTGCAACGTCTCTTGTTTCCAAGCATCATCTCGACCAGGCACTTTCTGCCATGGCACTTCGATATAGATATAGCCGTTTCTGTTCTCTTTAGCGCCTTCGCAAGTCTTGTAGAAGTGATTGAGTCCATTAGGCGTAGAAGTGAAAAGAATCTTAGTAGTATCACCAGAGGATATTGTAGGAAACACAGAAGCAAAGAACTCGTCCCAGTTCTCTACAAATGCTGTCTCATCGATATAAAGAAACGATATAGACTTACCTCGAATAGCAGAACTTGATGTACTTCCTGCAATGATTTTACAACCGTTTTCAAATTCTACTGATCCTTTGTTCCATTCGATTACTCCCTGCTGTAACCAGTTTGGTAATCCTTCATAAGCAATCTTAATTCTGTCTAATATCTCACGTGCGGCATCACCCTTGTTAGCTAAAAGCGCACAGGTCTTATAGTCGTTGAATATTACATAGTGTAGTATAATAGCAACAGCAGTTGTGGTTTTACCAGCCTGTCTAGAGGTGTTTACCGTAACCCGTCTGTTATTAGTAATAGCTTCAGCAATTTCTTTCTGGTAGTCATACATCTTTATAGGAATGAGACCATGATCTACATGTACGATTTGGATATATTTCTCAGAGAAGTAAATAGGATCTTGAGCGCATTTAAGAAACTCAGCCACCATGTCGTTAGTGAACTCGATAGGAGTTCCCTTACGTTTTAAATTTACGTTACCGTTATATCCACGATCTGTTGAATCAACCATCAGCGTTTCGCATATCTTTTAGAACTTGTTGCAACTCTGCGGTAGAGCCTACAAACAAGTTATTATTTGTTACTGCTTTGTCTTCTACAGGACCATCATTGTCATCTTCTGCTTTTTTACTTGACATAGCGACTAATTCTTTGTTGGAATCAATCAACGTTTTCATGATTGTAGCTACGACTTCATAGGCACGTGGATGCTCAGATGCTTTAGCAACATCTAACATTTGCTCCAACGCTTCTGTGCCCGATTCGATTACATTATAGAAGTTTGTTCTAGCGTAATCATAATCCTTATCTAACTTCTCATTCGATTTCATCTTAGCTGGTTCTTCACGTGTAACTACAGCTTTTGATTCAGTCACTTCGTCTAGTGGTTGTAGCCCTAGACTATCTCCGATTGCATCTTTCATAATTTATCCATCCAATACTTGTACAATATATTTCCAGTCATCATCGAAATTAATGTCTGCATAGGGCACGGTCTGTGCTATACGCTCTGTTCCTACACCAGCTGCCGTTAGACCAGGCCGAACATTGACTTGAGTTGCGGTCGCTGTCGTTGTAGCGGTGTCTGGTTTTAGATTAGCATCAACGAACTTAATCATCTTCTTCTTAGATACTGGACCAAAGAAGTATGCTTTCATAGTAAAGTTAAGTGTCCATATCATCGCTCTACGAGTGAGAAAATCTCCCTCATATGAGTCTTCCATTGACACATTGTTTAAAAGTACTGGTATGTCTACAAATGTATCCATAGTGTCAATCATCTTAACGCTTACTGTCACGTCTGGCTTGAAGTATGGTAAAATCTGTTCAAGAATTTTAGTACCATCTTCGTTGTATTTAGTCATAATATTTAATTGAAATTCTATATCATATGGCGAAGGTGTATGTAGCGTTGATAACTTTGCATCGTCTGTTACAATGCCTTTAGTTGATCGTGTGAGACTTGTGAGCTTTCTATCGCCATTGTATGTCATACCTGTTATCTCAAAGGACATTCTAGGTAAAGTTATAGCTGGTGCGTCTAGATTTGGATCTTGCTCAAGTCTAGCCAATAATTTCTGTGCAGGCGCATAGTTGATTGGCACAGTCATTCTTTTGATCTCAACACCCTCACTATTCTTGCGACCTATTTGAATATCATTAAAGAGTGTACCAAATACTGCTACGTATCTACGAGTTGATTCGTTGTAAAAATGGTTACCGTACATTAGAAGTTATCCTCACCGAATGGATTCGACTGACTAAAGTCAACAATGTTATCGCCTAAAGTCTCTATCGTAGTGTTATCAGCAAAATCGTCATATACTTCGACTTCGAGTTTAGATGGTAGGAATTCTACAGTTGCTCCCATTCCCAAGGTTGTTGTGCTTATATAATGAACTATTAGATTATTAACCGCAGTGAGCGATGGAGTAATGCTAACAGTAGCACCTGTGGTGCCTGGTGTTCCCGAGTATACAATGGTTGCCGTTGAGGAAGGTAGAACAACACCGGTTGAGGGTGAGTTTGTAGTATAGAATGATATAGGATATCCAGCCATAGAAGTGTGACTCACATCAAACGTGTAGGTCTCTCCCTTATACAATTGTAGTGTAGGCTGTTCTAGTAAGTCGCCTCTATCTTCAGTCTCTTTAGCATAGTATACACTGCTTCTAACTTCAATATTAAATGTAGTTGATTCAGAGTCTACGAAACGGTTAATATTATCGAAGTAGTTATCTATTGTCGCATCACCAGTATTGAATGTTTCTCCGCTGTACTCAAAGAGTTCTGCACGAAGATCATATGTCTGTAATGATCCGATTTGATAAAAGATTGCTTCATGCTCTACGTGTTGCAATTCAAAAAACTTATTGTTAAGTGGTAAATAAATGAGATCGCCTTCACGTGGACGATTGATCTCAGTAATCATGCCAACTTCTAATTCATATGTTCTTTGTGCCATAGTCATCGTAATTGAATCACGAATTTGTAGACCAAACTTAGACAAAAAGTCTCCTTCTCCTTCAAAGCCGTCAACGCTCTTTACGTACATCTCGACTAAGTATGCGTCATCAAATGATGGCAGATCATCTTCGTTCATTATATCATCTTTAGCTACTATAGTTCTAGGTAGGTACCATACATCTACGCCGTAAATCTGGATAGATTCGACAACAAGATCCTCAATGAGCGATTGCTCCATCGAGTTTTCATAGTTCTCAAAGTAGTAATTTTTAGCCACTTGTGTTTATCCTATCATGTCAACAACAGGCAAAGAGTAAGAAGATATCATTTCGTCTTCTAGTTTTTGAATCTCTTGTGCCGCATCATTTAAAATTTGCTCTCCGTTGAACTGTATATTGCCAGGTAAGGTCATTCCGTTAAACTTAGTTATATTAGCACCCCATTGATACTTGATCTTAGCTGATGCATAACTTTGCAACCAGCGGTCTTTCCATACGTTACCATACGTTGTGGGCTCGACAACTTGATATGCTTCAGCTACCATCCATGTTCCTACTGCCAATCTTTTCCAGTCTGTGTCAACGTGTAATCTGTTCACGTGTCTATTGTATCGGATAGGTTGTTTACCTACTAATAATTCTTCCATAAACTGCAAGTTTTGCATTGACATGTAGTAGTTAGTCATGTTATAATTAACCATATCATGTATGTTGTTAAGAACAAATTGATATTGAACATTAAACATACCGCTACTAGCTGTGATACTAGATCCAATAGGAAACAAGTTGACAACGCCAATGATATTCTCAGGCACTGTGATGTATCCATTAGTTATATCATCTGCTGTAATCTGATGCTTTAGAAAAGTTCTTTCAGTTCCATCAAAGTGATAATCCCAGTAGTAAGATAATGCCTCGTCAACACGATCATCTATCTGATCAACATCAACGTTAATCTCGATAACAGGTTTACCTAACTTTCGTAAGCACCACTCTTTAAATTGTGTTCTTGTTGTTGGCTGTGCCATTTCTATCTTCCATAGTTAGTTTCTATAGTATTTATAAAGCGTTGTAAGCGTCCACAACAGCCGAAGGTGTTGCGTCTACAATAGCTTGTGCTTCTGCACGTTCAGCACTATCTTGTGTGATAAGAGGATTCTCGACTGTAGCTGTTGTGGCGACACCTTCATCATCGTAAGTTGTTTGTTCGATAGTCGCATCTACTGGATCAATCGCCGTAACTGTAACGACATCAGCCATTACATCATCCATCTGCATTGTTTCTTCATTCCAGCCCTGTTCGCCTGTAGCTTGACTTTCGATCACCTCTTCACGACCGAGTGCTACTTGATACTGTGTGAGGCGTGCCTGCGCTTTAGTATATTCCTGTAACTGATAATCAAATAGTGCTTGACTCTTTCTGCTGTTTAGTGTATCATTATCTATAACAGCTTTAGGATGAGCATCTTTAATTGCTTGAATCTCTGCTTTCCATGCATCTAAACCATCATGAAAGATTTTATCAAATTGTTCTCCAGATGATGGATAAGCCAACTCTCTTACCTTCTTATACTCTTCTACTTCTTCAGTGTATTCTAGTTCCGCAATCTCCTGAACAATCTCTTCTTGTGTAGGTTGAGTTTGCTCTGTGTCCATCCAATCGATGACATCATCTCTTATAACCCATTTTGCACCTGGAGTCAGTTCTAGTAATGCTTTTGCTATACTCATTGCTTTATCTCCTGCGCTGTTACGCTTGTGATACACCCTACAAGCTGAGGTATCTCAACAGAGGATGAAGCACTTTCTGATCTAAACCAGATTTCATATTTGATCTTTTTCAAATCTTTTGCGTCATCGAAGTAGTTCATTGAGATTGGTACTTCTAGTCTATTATTAGTTCCGCTGGCTGCGGCATTTGTTCTCAGCCCAGCAAAGCCATAAGTAGAATGACCTAAATTCAAGCTAGTAGTATTTGTTATTCTAAATAACGTGTAAAATAAATCGTGTCCAACGGTATTGTTATTGTTTCCAGATGTTGATACACTTACAAATATTTTGCTGGCATCGAATTTTGGTGATATTTCAACATAGAATCCAGTCGATACAAAAGATGTACTTCCGGTTGAAATTCTAGTGTTGTACATCTCACTTACAGTCTGAATTACACTACCTGCGGGCATCTTATGATACGGCACATGACCATAATCCAACTCTTTTAGCTTTTCTCTTACATTAAATTCTGGCTTGTTTGCATATACTGTCATATTCTTATTCCTCTACCACAAAGCCGTCTACGGCTGATATTGCGGTTCCAATAGCCCTTGTAGTGTTATTTATTCTGCGTAGCCCTTGAAAGTCTGAGCGCCCTGTGCTTGTGCCTGCGTGTAGTAATTCTGTATCATCATCATACGCTAATGCTGTGACTTCATCTGAAGTACCATAAAGTGTTGCTTTGGCGTTCTCTTGGAATAAGACCTTCTCATCGTTGTACATCTTTTTAATCTGTTCTGCTGTTGGGGCTGTGGCTGATATTCTTGCAAGAGCTATAGATCCGTTCCATCCATGTAATCCACCATTATAACATCCAATATGAGTAAAGGTGGCATCACCTGAGGCTGATGAAGCATTTAAGTTTTGGTTTGAAGTATAACTTATCCCCGCTTTTATTCCATTAATATACTGTGAAGCTACATTACTTTGTCTAACAATATCTACTTTCGTCCATACACCCAGAGGAATAAAAGTATTTGCAGTGTCGGTATTGTAAGGAAGATATAAATTTCCAGTAGAAACATTACGAATAATATAAAATCTACTGCTATTGTTAAAAGTTTGTGCCTCCCACAAAAAATCATATTGAGCTGAAGCGGCGGTTAACTTACACCAAATACTAAAAACAAAATCACCTGTACCAAGGTCTAATCCACTATCATACGGTTTTCTTAAAAAGTTACCGCCAGAAGCAGAAGAAAACCCACTGTACCCCACAAGGTCAGTACCCGTTGCTACAGCCGTCTTAGTGACTGTACCGAATACTTGGACACCTTTGTCATTATAACTGCGGTCTGATTCTGCTAGGCGTACTGAGACAGCACCTGTAGTAAAGTTAGTTGTAACGCCATTACCCGCTTGAAGTAATAGATAAAAAGTTCCTGTGGATGGGGCGGTAAAGGTAAAGCAATGATTACCCGTTCCAATGTTTAACAAATGTTTACCCAAACCAAGAGAGCCACCCCCTGATTGATCTTGGACAAATAGTACATATGTTAATGCCGCTCCGCTATTTATTGTTAGGGCAAACGATGCTGTGTATTGCTTTCCAGCCGTTAAGGACATTGCATTTGAAACAGCGCCCGCAAAGTTAGAGCCGTTAGTTATTGCTGATGAAATTGTAGCACCTGAAGTGCTTAGAGTATCATACGCATATGTGCTTCCGTTTACCCAACCTGTCAACAACTCAGTGCCGACTGCATTAGTAGTATCAGTATCCGAAAGGGTAGCTAACTTAATGTCACCGTTCATCCAACCTGTGTTGTAGTCGGAGGCAATGAAATTAGTCAGGCCTGTTGATGGGCCAGCTGGATTGGCTGCAATCTTAGTTATACCACGTGGCATGGACAGTACACGCTCATTGAGATTAGCCCCAACAACCTCAGTAACGCTCCCCGAAGGTAGGTTGATTGCTAGGTTTCCATTATAATAGCCAAAATCTGAGCCTGTATAAAACTCTTCGCCATTACCTTTCGATAACTGGTTAGTTGTAACAGTAAAATCAGCACTAGGTATAGAGTCTACACGTACAGAACGTGATGCGGCATTATCCATCGTATAGATAATCTTATTATCGCTTGTAAAGTCTATTTCAAGTACAGTGTTATAGATCGTTGACTGCGTTATATCAACAACAGTCCCATCATCCTTGATAACACTCACGCCAGTAGCAGTAGCCACCGCAATAGTCGGCACAGGCAGACCAGTGTCAGGGTCAATCGGGGCTTTGGGTAGCACTGTCATTGCTACATCGTTAACTGCGTTGTTTACAATTCTGATAGTACCTGTAGCTGGGCCTACACTAGTATTACGTGTAGTTATGGTACGGTGTTCGTAATTATAGCCAGCCTCAAAAGTATTGCCGTCATCAGCAATGAATCGAACGATTGCTCCACGTAAATCTCCACCTGTGACCATAATGCCGTTTCTTGCTACAACTGCTTTACAGCCACCACTTCCAGAGTGTTTTAACCATGAAGAGTTATTAACAGGAAAGGTCATCCACATAGGCATATCAGGATCATCACCGTCGTAGATTGTGACAGTATCAACTTCGGCTACAATAACAGCAACACTTGGAAACTCTTTGCGTTTACCACGTGTTGTCGTGTTGAGTCTTTCGTTATACCATGATGTATGCTGAGTTCGTTTTCTCCATGCACCACCATCACTATCTTTGGATGTGTCGTACACAAATACGTCAACGGCAGTCTTAGGAATAATAGCATCAATTGCAGACATTTCACTACCCTTTGAGAGTAGAAAGTCTTTCTTATCCATAAATGCGGCAGTACCTAAGTCTGCATTACTAGGCACTTGGTTCGGATTTGTTCCTATAAGTTTACTCATTAGTTATTCTCCGTAAGTGCTTGTAGTTCTGTAAGGGATAGCTGTACTGGATAATATGAAAGTTTTCTAATATGTCCATTCCATAATGTTGATGATCCAGCATTTCCTATTTCCGCCATAGTTACCCCATCCATCTCAGGCATTGTTATACTAGTCATTTGAGCATCGATTCCGTCTGCGGCACTAATTTGAGAGTTGGGTTTTATAGATAATGCCATCTTATGTATTTCAGTGTCCTGCCAAAGTGGTAAAACGCTATATAAAGGAAAATAATCATTATTGAATCCAGGTGTAACGACTCTAAAAGTATAACCACTGCGATCCAATGATGTGCTACCACCAGTGGCGTTTCTTCTCAACAGATATCTATTAGAGCTTGTTCCGTCTGTGATACCCCACAGACAAGGAGATGATCCTACGTTTGCATTACCTGTTATAGATGTGCCTTCTCCGTACATAGTGGATTCTTTTGAATTATACCAAGAGATGTCATGTATACGAGCCGTATCTTCTTCTCTAGTATACGCAACACTTGAAGAAACATCGGCTGAGCGTGTAACTGCACTGCCGTAAGTTGAAATATAACTAGAGGGTACCTCAGCGTTTTCGATCTGTGTGCGCCAAAAATAACCAAATCGATCGCCAGCCGAAAGCTCATCAGTTGCCGGATTACTTGTACCATCTGAGGTTTCATCTGAAAAGTACGTGACAAAACTGAAATTGCCTCCAGTGCTATTTGGAGT
>Ga0208814_1001512_pt1 | contig 10770 bp, 3 predicted proteins | sample MalvirAntarct_55_FD_184253 | JGI IMG/M metagenome (GOLD analysis project Ga0208814, IMG submission 184253) | Marine viral communities from the Global Malaspina Expedition - Malaspina viral metaG Antarct_55 (SPAdes) (version 2) | ecosystem: Environmental > Aquatic > Marine > Oceanic | place: South...
TGGTACGATAATGATTTAGAATTCCAGGTAGATGCAGATAAATTTTCAGTCTTCTCAGCTCGAAGATTAGGATACCCAATTGTTGATGTAGAATTACAAAATTTAAACTTTTACGCAGCTTTAGAAGAAGCTGTAACAATTTATGCAAATGAATTATATGGGTTTAAAATTAGAGATAATTATTTAACATTAGAAGGAGCAGATGGTGCTTCTATGGATATTGAAAACACAGTTGTTATTCCTAACTTAGGGAGAATTATTGAAATGTCCCAACAATATGGTGTAGAAGCCGGTACTGGTGGTAATGTAGATTGGCATAAAGGTAAAATACAACTAACAAGTAGTATTCAAGATTACGATTTAGAAGCTTGGGCTAATGAAAATATACCTCAATATAAAGGTCATGATTTAGAAATTATGAAAGTATTTTATGAAGCTCCTCCTGCATCTATGAGAGCTTTTGATCCTTATCAAGGTGGAGGTGGTATGGCTGAAATGATGGATACTTTTGGATTTGGTCAATTTTCCCCGGCAGGTGTTAATTATATGTTAATGCCTATTAATTATGATTTACAAATTATCCAACAGATAGAATTTAATGATATGATTAGAAGAGCTAATTACTCTTTTGAAATGCATAATAATAATTTAAGAATATTTCCAATTCCTGATGGCCACCCAGATACAATGTATTTTGAATATATTTTAAATTCAGAGCGTTCAAGTGCTTCATTTGTAGTAGGAGGAAGTAGTACAATTACTAATATTTACGATGTTCCCTATACTAATCCTAACTATAATGACATAAATTCAGTTGGTAGAAGTTGGATATTTGAATATGCTTTAGCTTTATGTAAGGAAATGTTAGGGTATGTTAGAGGTAAATATCAAGTTGTACCAATACCAGGGGATAATGTTACACTAAATGCTAATGATTTAATAACAGCCGCTACAGGAGAAAAAGAAAGATTAATTGATAGGTTAAGAGCTTATTTAGGAGAAACATCAAGAGAAAAATTATTAGAAAGAAGATCAGCCGAAAGCGATTATATTCAAAAAGAATTAGGCAATGTTCCCTTTCCAATTTATATAGGATAATATGGCATTATTTGGAGGAGCAAGAGATATAAGTCTATTTAGACATTTAAGTAGAGAATTGATGGCAGACATCATTACTCAACAGTGTTCTTTTTATAAGTTTAAGTTAGAAGAAACTAAAGTAAACATATATGGGGAAGCTGCTGAGGAAAAATTCTATATGGGTCCGGTTTTAGTAAATTGTTTAATTGAAAGATCAGATGAAACTTATCCTGAAACAGACTTAGGTACAGATTTTACTTGGGGTGCTACCTTTAAATTTTTAAGAGATGATTTATTAGATAAAATGAAAGAATTTAATAAAGATTTTGCCCCAACTAATTATCAATATGGTGCTGATTTAGTTCCTGAAGTTGGAGATATTATTATGTATCAAGAAGGATATTATGAAGTAGATAATGTTAATGCTAACCAATATTTTATGGGTAAAAATCCAGATTATCCTAATTCTCCACAAATCCAAAATCCTGGATTAGATGAATTTGGATCTTCTATCTCAATTATAGTTGAAACACACTATGTACCAGCTGATAAAGTAGGAATAACACAAGAGAGATTATACACAGGAAATAATAATAACCCATCATTAAATGGCTAATAGAGGAAAAATACCAATACCAATAACACAAAGAGAAATATTAAACTCTCAGATAGAACCATATAACCCACCACCGGGTTCTCCTGGTTTTTCTGATACTGGTAATCCTAATAGTTCAGGTGTCCCAAATAGAGGGGATCAAGTTTCTTTTAGAGATGATACTACAAAGCCATTTTCTTTAGGTATTAAAGACATTGATGAAGCCATAATGTATTATATGGAAGAAGTTATTAAACCCACAGTAATACAAAACGGTGCTGTACAACAAGTACCATTTATTTACGGTTCACCCGAAAGATGGAAGCAGGTACAAAAAGATGGATATTATAGAGATAAAAAAGGTAAAATAATGTTACCTTTAATTACTTTTAAACGTAATAACATTGAAAAAGTTAGAAATGTAGCTAATAAATTAGATGCAAATAATCCCCATAATGTAAGTATAACAACTAAACAATATAGTGTACAAAATGCTTATGATAATTTTGATATTTTAAATAATACAAGACCTTTAAAAGTAAATTATGCTGTAGTTGTTCCAGATTATGTTAATATTACATATGATTTTATTATATCTACATACTACGTAGAACAATTAAATAAAATAGTAGAAGCAATGAATTATGCTTCTGATTCATATTGGGGTAATCCTGAAAGGTATCAATTTAGAGCTAGAATTGATAGTTTTGCTACACCCGTAGAGGTTGAATCCAAAGGAGAAAGAGTTGTTAAATCAACATTCTCATTAAAATTATATGGGTATTTAGTTCCGGATATAGTTCAAAAAGAATTAAATTCTGTTGGTAAAAAATTCAATACTCCAACACAAATAAAGTTTACAACTGAAACAGTAACTAGTATAGAAAAATTAAATCAGAAATCACAAATAGATAATTCACGTTTAAATATTCAATCGGATAATAATTTTACATCATTTCCAAAACCTAAACAATAGTGATATCTTTTGCAATATTTATAAATAAATTTAGATGGGTATAATATTAAGAGAAAATAAAGGATCCGCATTAACTTGGGATGAAGTAGATGAAAATTGGCGATCCCTTTATTATTCTAGTTCCATTTCAGCATCAACTCTTTACTTCTATTTTGTAAGTAGTAGTGTTACTCATAGTGTAGAATTACCTTCTGGAGGTAGTGGCGTTGGGGGTATTTTTACTCAAACCGGTTCTTTTTATGCTACTACAAATGATTTACAGATAACAGGTAGTTTTAATGTTGATTTATCCAATGGAGATGAATTTTGTATTTATCCTCTCCCACTTCAAGATGTTCCAACAATTGTAACATACGATGAGGTCATGGGTTGTTTTGGTTTTGTAAATATAACATCAGGAACAAGTGGTTTTTCAGGTTCTTCAGGTACAGCAGGTATAAGTGGTACATCTGGTACAAATGGTACATCGGGAGAATCAGGTAGTTCAGGTTCGTCTGGAGAATCAGGTAGTTCAGGTTCTTCAGGTACTTCAGGTTCATCGGGTTCAACTGGAAATATTGGTTCATCAGGTGAATCCGGTTCATCAGGAACAATGGGTTCATCAGGTGTAGGAGGCTCATCAGGTTCTTCAGGTTCATCAGGTACTAGTGGTAGTAATGGTGTAGTTGGGATTAGTGGAATATCTTTCCAATCAGGTACATCAGGTACATCAGGTTCAAGTGGTACAAGTGGTACAGCTGGAAGTTTAGGTTCATCAGGGGCAGAGGGTTCTTCAGGTACATCAGGAGTAGACGGTACATCAGGTTCATCTGGAGCAGCAGGAGAAAGTGGTTTAAGTAATACAAGTGGTTCTTCAGGAACTTCAGGTATAGACGGAACTTCAGGAGAATCCGGTACATCAGGTACATCCGGTTCATCAGGAGAAATAGGAACAAGTGGAGAAAGTACTCTATCAGGTTCATCAGGTTCTTCAGGAACAAATGGTTCATCAGGAGATGCGGGGACAAATGGTGAAAGTGCCTTAAGTGGAACTTCAGGTTCAACAGGTTCTTCAGGTTCATCAGGTGAAGTCGGAACTAATGGTGAAAGTGCTTTAAGTGGAACTTCAGGATCAAACGGAACTTCAGGTACAACAGGTACAGCAGGTGTAGGTGGGGAAAGTGGTTTAAGTAACACAAGTGGTTCATCAGGAACCTCAGGAATAGATGGAACATCAGGAGAAGCAGGATTATCAGGTACTTCAGGATCAACAGGTTCTTCAGGTTCATCAGGGGAAGCAGGAACAAATGGAGAAAGTACATTATCGGGTACTTCAGGATCATCAGGATCCAATGGTTCTTCAGGAGTAGTAGGAACTAATGGTTTAAGTAATGAAAGTGGTACATCTGGCTCTTCAGGATCAAACGGTTCAACAGGAGTAGCAGGAACTAATGGTGAAAGTGCTTTAAGTGGAACATCAGGTTCAAATGGAACTTCGGGTACAACAGGTACTGCAGGTGTAGCAGGAGAAAGTGGTTTAAGTAACACAAGTGGTTCATCAGGTACTTCAGGAATTGACGGAACATCAGGTGAAAGTGGTTTATCAGGAACAAGTGGTTCAACAGGTTCAAATGGAACAACCGGAGAAGCAGGAACAAGCGGTGAAAGTGCATTAAGTGGTTCTTCAGGTTCTTCAGGTACTGTAGGATCAAGTGGAGAAAGTGGAACATCAGGATCTTCGGGTTCTGTAGGTTCTTCAGGGATAGACGGAACATCAGGTGAAAGTGGTTTATCAGGTACTTCAGGTTCAAACGGAACTTCAGGTACAACAGGTACAGCAGGAGTAGCAGGAGAAAGCGGTTTAAGTAATACAAGCGGTTCATCAGGAACCTCAGGAATAGATGGTACATCAGGAGAAGCAGGATTATCAGGTACTTCAGGATCAACAGGTTCTTCAGGTTCATCAGGGGAAGCAGGAACAAGTGGAGAAAGCGCATTATCGGGTACTTCAGGTTCAAGCGGTTCAAATGGAACAACCGGAGAAGCAGGAACAAGCGGTGAAAGCTCATTATCAGGCACTTCAGGTTCTTCAGGTTCAAATGGAACATCAGGAGAAGCAGGTACTAATGGTGAAAGTTCATTATCAGGCACTTCAGGTTCAAACGGAACTTCGGGTACAACGGGTACAACCGGTGTAGCAGGTGAAAGTGGTTTAAGTAATACTAGTGGTTCTTCAGGTACTTCAGGTATAGATGGAACTTCAGGTGAAGCTGGTGAATCAGGTACTTCAGGTTCATCAGGATCAAATGGAACAACAGGAGATACAGGAACAAATGGAGAAAGTGCTTTATCGGGCACTTCAGGATCATCAGGATCCAATGGTTCTTCGGGCATAATAGGAACAAATGGTTTAAGTAATGAAAGTGGTACTTCAGGATCATCAGGTTCAAATGGAACAACCGGGGAAGCAGGTACTAATGGTGAAAGTGCTTTATCAGGAACTTCAGGATCAAATGGAACTTCAGGTACAACCGGTACAGCAGGTGTAGCAGGAGAAAGTGGCTTAAGTAATACATCAGGATCTTCAGGTACTTCAGGAATAGATGGTACATCAGGTGAAGCTGGTGAATCCGGAACTTCAGGATCATCAGGATCTGTAGGTTCATCAGGAGTAATAGGAACTAGTGGAGAAAGCGCATTAAGTGGAACTTCAGGATCAAGTGGTTCAAATGGTTCAACAGGGGTAGTAGGAACAAGCGGTGAAAGTTCATTATCAGGCACTTCAGGATCATCAGGTTCAAATGGTACTTCAGGAGAAGTAGGAACTAATGGTGAAAGTGCTTTATCAGGAACTTCAGGTTCAAATGGAACTTCAGGTACAACAGGTACTGCTGGGATAGCAGGTGAAAGCGGATTAAGTAATACATCAGGTTCATCAGGAACTTCAGGTATAGATGGAACATCCGGAGAAGCAGGATTATCCGGTACTTCAGGATCATCAGGATCTGTAGGTTCTTCAGGAGTAGCAGGAACTAGTGGAGAAAGCGCATTAAGTGGAACTTCAGGATCATCAGGTTCAAATGGAACATCAGGAGAAATAGGAACAAGTGGTGAAAGCTCATTATCAGGTACTTCAGGTTCAAGTGGTTCAAACGGTACTTCAGGAGTAGCAGGAACAAATGGTGAAAGCGCCTTATCAGGTACTTCAGGATCAAATGGAACTTCAGGTACTACGGGTACTGCTGGAGTAGGAGGTGAAAGTGGATTAAGTAATACATCAGGTTCATCAGGTTCATCAGGAATAGATGGAACATCAGGAGAAGCAGGATTATCAGGTACTTCAGGGTCATCAGGTACAAACGGTTCATCAGGAGAAGCAGGAACAAGTGGTGAAAGTACTTTATCAGGTTCATCAGGTTCATCAGGATCAAATGGAACAACCGGAGATGCAGGAACTAGTGGTGAAAGTGCCTTAAGTGGAACTTCAGGATCGTCAGGTACAAATGGGTCATCAGGAGAAATAGGTACAAATGGAGAAAGCGCTTTAAGCGGAACTTCAGGGTCAAGTGGTTCAAATGGTTCATCAGGTGTAATAGGTACTTCAGGTTTAAGTAATGAATCAGGTACTTCAGGTTCAAGCGGTTCAAACGGAACAACAGGAGTAGCAGGAACAAATGGTGAAAGTGCCTTAAGTGGAACTTCAGGATCAAACGGAACGTCGGGTACAACCGGTACTTCAGGTGTAGCAGGGGAAAGCGGTTTAAGTAATACATCAGGATCTTCAGGAACTTCTGGTATAGACGGTACTTCTGGTGAAAGTGGTTTATCAGGAACATCAGGTTCTACGGGTTCATCAGGTTCAACAGGAGAAGCAGGAACAAGTGGTGAAAGTAATTTATCAGGAACTTCAGGTTCAAGCGGTTCAAATGGGACATCAGGAGTAATAGGAACTAGTGGAGAAAGCGCTTTAAGTGGAACTTCAGGTTCGTCGGGTTCTAACGGAACAACCGGAGAAGCAGGAACAAATGGTCAAAGCGCATTATCAGGAACTTCAGGATCAAACGGAACTTCAGGTACAACAGGTACAGCTGGAGTAGGGGGTGAAAGCGGTTTAAGTAATACAAGTGGCTCTTCAGGTACATCCGGAATAGATGGAACTTCAGGTGAAAGTGGTTTAAGTGGAACTTCAGGATCTACAGGTTCATCAGGTACAACTGGAGATGATGGTATATCGGGGGAGTCAGGTTCATCAGGTTCATCAGGTACTGCAGGTACAAATGGGGTATCATTTGTTAGTGGCTCTTCAGGATCATCAGGAACCTCAGGTTCATCAGGAGTAGAAGGAACAAGTGGTCAAAGCGCATTAAGTGGTACTTCAGGTTCATCAGGTTCATCGGGTACAACAGGTTCTACTGGGGTAGCAGGTGAAAGTGGCTTAAGTAACACGTCAGGTTCTTCAGGTTCTTCAGGTATAGATGGAACATCAGGAGAAGCAGGAGAATCAGGAACAAGTGGTTCATCAGGTTCAAATGGAACAACAGGAGATGTAGGAACTAGTGGTGAAAGTGCCTTAAGTGGAACATCAGGTTCATCAGGATCAAATGGTTCATCCGGTATAATAGGTACAAATGGTTTAAGTAATGAATCAGGTACTTCAGGTTCAAGTGGTTCAAACGGAACAACAGGAGTAGCAGGAACAAATGGAGAAAGCGCCTTAAGCGGAACATCAGGATCAAACGGAACTTCAGGTACAACAGGAACAGCGGGGGTAGCAGGTGAAAGTGGCTTAAGTAATACATCAGGTTCAAGCGGAACCTCAGGAATAGACGGAACATCAGGTCAATCAGGAGAATCAGGTACTTCAGGTTCAAATGGTTCATCAGGTACAACTGGAGATGATGGTGTATCAGGTGAATCAGGTTCTTCAGGTTCATCAGGTACTGCAGGTACAAATGGAGTATCATTTATTAGTGGTACTTCAGGATCATCAGGAACTTCAGGTTCATCAGGAATAGCAGGAACAAATGGTGAAAGCGCCTTAAGTGGAACATCAGGATCAACGGGTTCATCAGGTACTTCAGGAACAGCAGGAATAGCAGGTGAAAGCGGTTTAAGTAATACATCAGGTTCAAGTGGAACCTCAGGAATAGACGGAACATCAGGTGAAAGTGGTTTATCAGGAACAAGTGGTTCAACAGGTTCATCAGGATCAAGTGGTGGAAATGGTAGTGATGGAGGATCAGGAACATCAGCAACTAGCGGTTCTTCAGGAACTTCAGGTTCATCAGGAAATAGTGGTACAAACGGAGAAAGTGGTTTATCAGGTACTTCAGGATCTACAGGTTCAAATGGTACTTCAGGAGATGCTGGAACAAGTGGAGTTAGTGCTTTAAGTGGAACTTCAGGATCAAACGGAACTTCAGGTACAACAGGAACAGCAGGAGTAGCAGGTGAAAGCGGCTTAAGTAATACATCAGGATCTTCAGGTACTTCAGGTATAGATGGTACTTCAGGTGAAGCCGGAGAATCAGGAACAAGTGGTTCATCAGGTACAAACGGTTCTTCAGGAGAAACAGGAACAAGCGGTGAAAGTGCATTATCAGGTACTTCAGGATCAAGTGGTTCAAATGGTTCTTCAGGAGAAGCAGGAACAAGTGGTGAAAGTACATTAAGTGGTACATCAGGGTCATCAGGTACAAACGGATCATCAGGAGTAGCAGGAACAAAGGGTGCTAGTGCATTATCAGGAACAAGTGGTTCAAGTGGTTCAAATGGTACTTCAGGAGATGTAGGAACTAGTGGTGAAAGTACCTTAAGTGGAACTTCAGGTTCAAGCGGTTCAAATGGTTCATCAGGAGTAGCAGGTTCTTCAGGTAATAGTGGATTAAGTAAAACTTCAGGATCATCAGGTTCATCAGGTACTTCAGGTACAGCCGGTGTAGCAGGTGAAAGTGGTTTAAGTAATACATCAGGTTCAAGCGGTACTTCAGGTATAGACGGAACTTCAGGGGAAGCTGGAGAATCAGGAACAAGTGGTTCAACAGGTTCAAATGGAACAACAGGAGTAGCAGGTTCTTCAGGTAATAGTGCATTAAGTGGAACTTCAGGATCATCAGGTACAAACGGATCATCAGGAGTAGCAGGAACAAAAGGTGTAAGCGCATTATCAGGTACTTCAGGATCAAGTGGTTCAAATGGTTCTTCGGGAGAAGCAGGAACAAATGGACAAAGTAAACTATCAGGTACATCAGGATCTTCAGGTTCATCAGGAACAAGCGGTTCTTCAGGAAATGCAGGTTCCTCAGGTTTAAGTAAATTATCAGGTACTTCAGGTTCATCAGGATCTGTAGGTTCATCAGGAAATAATGGTACTTCAGGTTTAAGTAGAACATCAGGTTCAAGTGGAACTTCAGGTACAACAGGTTCATCGGGTGTAGCAGGAGAAAGTGGCTTAAGTAACACATCAGGTTCATCAGGAACCTCAGGTATAGACGGAACTTCAGGTGAAGCCGGAGAATCAGGTACTTCGGGTTCAAGCGGTTCAAATGGTTCTTCAGGAAATGTAGGTTCCTCAGGTAATAGCGCATTATCAGGTACTTCAGGTTCATCAGGAACAAATGGTTCTTCAGGAGAAGCAGGAACAAAAGGTGTAAGTGCATTATCAGGTACTTCAGGTTCATCAGGATCTGTAGGTTCATCAGGAAATGCAGGAACAAGTGGTGTTAGTGCATTAAGTGGAACTTCAGGTTCATCAGGATCCGTAGGTTCATCAGGGAATAATGGTACAAACGGAGAAAGTGGTTTATCAAGTACTTCAGGTTCTACAGGATCTTCAGGATCAACAGGTACATCAGGTATTGCGGGGGCAAGTGGTGCTAGCGCATTATCAGGAACTTCAGGATCTTCAGGTTCAAACGGTTCATCAGGAAATGCTGGAACAAGTGGACAGAGTAAATTATCAGGTTCATCAGGTTCATCAGGTTCATCAGGAACAAGCGGTTCTTCAGGAAACGCAGGTACTTCAGGTTTAAGTAAACTATCGGGTACTTCAGGTTCAAGTGGTTCAAATGGTTCATCAGGAAATGCTGGAACAGGTGGTACTAGTGCATTAAGTAGAACTTCAGGTTCATCAGGTTCAAGTGGTACAAGTGGTTCTTCAGGAAATACAGGTTCTTCAGGTAATAGTGGATTAAGTAAAACTTCAGGATCAACAGGTTCATCAGGTACTTCAGGTACCGCGGGTGTAGCAGGAGAAAGTGGCTTAAGTAATACTAGTGGTTCTTCAGGAACTTCAGGTATAGACGGAACTTCAGGAGAATCAGGAGAATCAGGTACTTCAGGTTCTACAGGATCAAATGGAACAACAGGAGTAGCAGGTTCTTCAGGTAATAGTGCATTAAGTGGAACTTCAGGATCAAATGGTTCAAATGGTACTTCAGGAGTAGCAGGAACAAAAGGTGTAAGTGCATTATCAGGAACAAGTGGTTCAAGTGGTTCAAATGGTACTTCAGGAGATGTAGGAACAAATGGACAAAGTAAACTATCAGGTACATCAGGATCTTCAGGTACTGTAGGTTCATCAGGAGAAGCAGGTTCTTCAGGTAATAGTGGGTTATCAGGTTCATCAGGTTCATCAGGATCTGTAGGTTCATCAGGAAATGCAGGATCAAGTGGTGTATCAAATCTATCAGGTACTTCAGGCTCATCCGGAACTGCGGGTTCTTCAGGTATTATAGGTGGTAATGGTGAAAGTGCATTAAGTGGAACTTCAGGTTCAAGTGGTTCAAATGGTTCATCAGGAAATACAGGTTCTTCAGGTAATAGTGCATTAAGTGGAACTTCAGGATCAAATGGTTCAAATGGAACAACGGGCGCAGCAGGATCAAGTGGTTTATCTAAACTATCAGGTACTTCAGGTTCAAGTGGTTCAAACGGTTCATCAGGTATAGCAGGAACAGTTGGTGCGAGTGCATTAAGTAAAACATCAGGTTCATCAGGTTCATCAGGTACAAGTGGTTCTTCAGGAAATGTAGGTTCCTCAGGTAATAGCGCATTATCAGGTACTTCAGGTTCATCAGGAACAAATGGTTCTTCAGGAGAAGCAGGAACAAAAGGTGTAAGTGCATTATCAGGTACTTCA
>Ga0208814_1001514_pt1 | contig 10767 bp, 2 predicted proteins | sample MalvirAntarct_55_FD_184253 | JGI IMG/M metagenome (GOLD analysis project Ga0208814, IMG submission 184253) | Marine viral communities from the Global Malaspina Expedition - Malaspina viral metaG Antarct_55 (SPAdes) (version 2) | ecosystem: Environmental > Aquatic > Marine > Oceanic | place: South...
CTGCTGATCAACAAGGATCGCAATAATGAGTATGGCGAACCGCACGAGAACTTCATGTCGATTGCAAACATGCTCAACGAATTGCTCAAGCCCGTTCTCGCCGAGGGTGCGAAGCTGGGGCCAGAGCATGTCACCATGATTATGATGGCAGTCAAGCTGTCGAGGATGGTTACGTCACCCACGAAGTTCGACACGTATGTGGATATCTGCGGCTATGCCGCCGTGGGTTGGGAAGCGGTGCGGATCGAGGGGGCTAAGAATGGCAAAAAAAGATGATGACGCCAAGCAACAAGAGAAGATGCGACAAATAAGGAACCAGCTTAGAAGCTCCCAAGCTGGCTCCGTTTACGCTCGAGCGAAAGAGGGGGTGACTGTCACACTCAAGGACACGCCTTGGGCTGACGAGGATCAACCGTAGCCGCCGCCATATCCGCTGCCATATCCACTGCCGTATCCGCTACCGCCGCCCGAGCCTGCGCCCTTTTTACCCGCCGTAGCATCAACAATGTTTTCGACCACCGACTTAGGTAGTGGGCTTCGGCTCACTACCTCTCTTACGCCTGCGCGTCTGATGCCATTGGCCTCGTCACCATCCGCATATGAGCGGATCGCCTCTGCCACTGTGAGGGCATCGAAGAACAAGCCCGTGGATGGGCCAGCCACCGCTTCCATCACTCTGCGCTGACCGTATGCACCGTTGTCGCTTTGCGTTGCGACCTCGTACATCAGGTCGCCGAGCAGACCAAACCCAACAGACGCCATAAACCCATCAAATGTTTGACCCAAAGCGCGGTCAAGGTTCTCATTGTCCTCAAAGCCAGTGTAAACAGTCTTGCTTAATCGACGGTCGCGGAGCGCATGTTCTCTGTTCTCCTCACCGCCTCGGCCCTGCACTTTGTCCTTGAGGGCAACCGCCGCTGCACCCGCCGCTGGGCCTGCTGTCAGAAGGGCTGCGAGAGGCGCTATGCGGTTGTCTGAGGCACCGACAAACGCTTTGGCGAAGTTCCCTGTCCGATTGGCAACCCCTTGCCCAGCGAACGCCTCACCGAATGTGCCGCCGATCATGCGGCCCATCAAGAGCGGGAACGATTTAAGCTGCATAACCATCGCGCCGATTGGCGTCTGACCCCAAAGAGGAAGATCGTTGGGGTTGGGCGTAAAGATCATCTGGTTGACCAGTTTAATAACCGAAGTCGATATCTCTTTACTGCGAGGATGTTCGCTCGCAGAGCCTCGGCTCTCCATAATCAGATCGATGTCGTCGTCAGCTTCCAAGCCTTTCAGCCCGTTCTGATCGAGGATGCGTTTGGCTATGCGTCCTGATCGTGAGTTCGGAACTTCGCGAGCGATACGAGCCTGTGCTTTAAGGTGCTCGTAAGCAACCGCCGCACCTACGTCCCGCATCATGTCAGTCCACGGCGTCAACAGAGTGGTGTTAAAGAAGCCCGACATAAACTGGGTTTGATCGACCCCGTGAGCCATCGTCATGCGCTGATGCACCACGTTCTCGGTAGCTGCTCCGACATTGCGGATCATCTCACGGTAAGCCTCGCCCGTGTCCGTTTGCTTCGTGTAGTTCGCGAGTGCTCGGGTGTATGATTTCAGATCACCCGTGCGGATCAATGGAAGAACCAAGTCAGGCAATGACGTGAGAGTGGTGTAAGTGAGTAGCGTAACGGCGTTGATGCCGCGCAGCCACTTACTTGCGTTGGGCATAGAGTATAAGCCGTGCATCCCCTCGATGGGGCGGCGCATAGCTGCATTAAAGAAGCCTCTCGCGTGTTGCACATTCTCTGCGCTCGTGTGCTTGGTCAAGCCCTGCGTGTCGTACAGTGCATTGGCGATTGATCGCGCTCGCTTTTGAAAGTTCTGCCGCATTTGCTGGGAGTTTGCTGTGCCCTGTAGGGCGGCTTCCAGTTGCAGCATAATGTTTTCTTCGAGATCACGAGCCGTGCTACCTTGACGCGCCATGTTAATAAGTTCGTCCGCCTTCTGCATTGCGGGGAACTGCTCTTTGTATGGAGCCATAAAGACATTGTGGTCGAAGGTCTTGTTCATCACACCCTGACCGTCACCGCCATTGCGCGAGTAGGTTGTTCGGATGATCTTGTTTGAACTGAGCAGGGTTGCGATGGTTGCTTTCGCGCTGGGCGGTGAGCCCACGATTGCTGTGTAGTCGTGATACCCGTGTGCGCCCACCCCGAATGCCTCGGTCATATCGATACGGTGCTCGAGGTTGTCCGAGTATTTGGTCATGGAGACGAGGATGTCATTCTCGAGATAGCCAGCGAGACTGTTAGGGTGGTTAAAGTCTTGGAACGCAGGGAACTCATCGAGGCGGATCATGCGTCGATAATCAATGTGATCGTCGCCGTTGACGTTGCGTAGTTGCTGCGCTGGCTGTGACAGCACACCATCCTCGTCAGTTAGCTTCGTGACAATACGCTCGGCAATCGTACGGGCGTGTCCATCTGGATGAGGAGCGCCGCCTGTGGATTTCTGCTCGGTCTCGAGGTACTCGGTCAGGCGTCTTGTGAAGTCATCTTGATTGGCGAGGATCAGGTCTTTACGCCACACTTGCGGAAAGTAGTTTTCCTTCAAGTCACCCACAACAATGCCAGCCTTCCGCATTCTTGTGACGGCACTTCTCAGGTACGAGCGGACGTGATCGTAAACCTTTAGTTCTTCGCTGCCGAGGAACCTCTTTGCCTTGCTGTCTCGCAGGGCTGTCACAATATCCATGTTACTTTTGGGCTGAGATGTTCTGCGGTGGGGAGAGAAGCCCACGACTGAGGCGGCAGAGCCTCGGGCTGCGTCGATCATTTGCCGTGGCCCGTTATCCCAGTAGCGTCCGAGTGCGCCCTTACTATCGGGCAGCTTTTTCATCATGCTCGTGAGGGGCATAAGGAACTTGCCCATCGCCTCGTTCGTACGCTCGAAGTGACCGCCGCCACCCTTCTCTGGCTCGAAGTGATTGGCGAGCCAGTTCATACCCGAGTAACGCATGATCGCGCTGTTGGTTTTGAGCGGGTTCCAGACGTTAGACTTTCTGATTATGTCCTTGCCGTCTTCGCCAATGTTGCGCCCGTTGGCTGCGGCAATCATCTGATCGAGTGTGCGAGGTGGCACACCGCCCGCCTCGAGAACTCGTGAAGCCGCGACAGCCATGTTGTCTGACGTGTCCTCTGTTATGGAGTTGATCAGCATTGAGTTCACGTTGACCTCATCATTGCCACCGCCGAGAAGCGGATCAGCCTCATCGAACATTGACGCTTTGATCGAGCGTATATCTGACGGGTTCAGCATTACCCTCTCGCCGTCAACCGCGACACTCGAGTAGCCCTGCTCGCGAAGAATGCGTTGTATATGCCTCGGGCCACCCGCTATTTCAGATAGCATCGAGTACATTTTAGAGGACGGCATTACGCCCTGCAAAACGAGCGCGGCTTGATCCACGTCGATGTTGCCGCCGTTCTCCGCTACGTGTCGGCGTAACGCATTGAGAATTGACTTTACTGCGGGCGTATTCTTGCTGGTCTCTCTCGGGAAGATGATTGGGTTCTTATCCGAGATAAACACGGGCTCGACAGATGTGATGTCAGTGATGCCCATTTCTTGAAGCTGCTCGGATATATCGTCATCCATTGCCCGTAAGACAAAGCGGTCTCCACCTTGACCCATCTTGGCGCGAACATCCCCAAGCGTTCCAAGTAACTCGGTAGCTATTGCTTTCTTGTCATCTGGGAGGGCGGCAACCATCTCGCCTGTTCTGCGGTGGATGTGATCGACAGGCAGCTCGTCAACGTAAACCCCATCGCCCATAAGCTCTGATGGCGCTCGTTTGCTTTTGTAATAGACACTGACGTTTCCGCCTGTGAAGTTCCTAACCGCATCTATTTGTGCTGGGTTCATACGCGATACGACAGTGCTTGCGTAGCTAGTCGCAAGCTCGGAAGGAACCTCTTTGCCGTAGGCATCCACCGAAGACGCATTCGTAATCTTTGCGCCTTCTTTCGCCCCGAATACTGAGCGAACAAACGGCACGGGGAAGCGGCGTCTTGCAGCAGGCTTGGCGACAACCCCATGCAGGATGTACGAGGCGGCCTCCATCATTTCCTCTGACAGTGACAGGGTGAAGTCATCAAACTTCGGGATATCGTCACCTTCCATTGTGTCCATCATCTTGCGGAAGTCAGTCTCGACGCCATCGTCATCGACCCAATCAGCAAAAATTCTGCCGAGCAATGTGTCTGCTGGTACGCCTGACTGACGAGCGTACTTATCTATCAACACGCGGTTAGCATCGGTAACAACAGAAGTGTTATAAAGAGATTTGCCGATGTACTGCATACTTTGCGTGATGTCCTCGGACTTGCTTACGTTACTTGCAACGCCTCGCAACTCTTTGACAAACCCGTTCCATCCCTCGTCAGCTTTTGACGGCGGTAAGTCCACGCCCAGACGAGCGAGGCGAGCCGCAATGGTGCGAGCCGCGTATGTCGCGTCCTCGTTACGATGGTTGATCTGGCTCAAGAATGTACGCATTGCAACATTAGCGTTTGCTGGCACACCGTCTTCCGTTCCGCTGCCAACATTTTGACGCTGCTCGACATCAACAGCTTTGCTGATAGTGGGCGATTTTGCCACTTCCATAAAGTCAGCTTGATCATCGGCAATTCTGCGGCGCTTGACTTCTACTCGTAGGAAATCGCGGTCGATCTTGGCCTTCGGTGTTTTCGTTGTGGTGGCTTTCGCGAGCGCCGCCGTAAGCTCGTACTGGGATAGATTTGCGTAACGCTGCTGCGCTTCCGAGACGTTTGCGTCAGACATCTCGATGGTGTCTTCGCCATTGATTATCTGGTTGACCCTGCGGTGCAGCTTTTTACCCAGCGCTGACGGTACGCCGACTGTCTGTTTCTTTTTATCAACGCCATCGGCAACGATATTACGCAAGTAAGCATCGAGAAGTTCGCCCATGCTTGCGGTCTCGTAGTTGATATTGGCATCGTTGAACTTCTTAATGTCCGCCTGAGACATGATGGCGTTGGCTTTAGCCGAACCAGACATGATTTCCCGAGCGGCCTTAAAGTAAGCGGCTCGCTTACGGTTGGCGTTTTGAATTACCTTTTTGAAGTTCACCTTTTTCTTTAGAACTTCGGGCGTGAAGTTGTTGCTCTTGCGGAGATCAAGAACTTCGTCTGACAGGCGGTACACATCAATATCGCCACCCTCAATATCCATAAATTTCTCGTTCAAGCCGTCGAGGACGTTGTTGATTAAGACCTCAAGATCACTCTCGTAGAACGCAGCCATCTCTTTGTCGAAGCCCTCTCGGAAGGCTTGTCCCTCGATGACGCCATCACCCTTTTGGTTGACGTACTGGTTCTCTTTATAAAGCATCTTCGAGAGAGTTTCGGCTGCCGCCTTCATCTTTCTGTTGAACTTCTTGGTTGCTTGGAATGGGCCAGTGGTAGTGCGATACTCTTCCTGCTTTTTGAAGGCAGATATTTTGTTGTCCTTTATCGTGTTTGCCATTCCGTGAAACTCGTGAGCCACTTTGAGCATTGCCTCGGCTGCCATCTGTGGGTCTCTCACGCTCTCGTCTTGACCCATGATTTGTCTGTACTCTTGATGCGCGTCATTCAAGTGGACAAAGCGCATCCGTATTGCTTGGCCTAAACGTGTCGAACCGTCCACAGGCATGTGAAACTTGACGCGCTTGGCTTCCTTGCGGCTCACAATCATTTTATCGAAGAGCGGTTCTAGCTCGAGATCGTGTACTTTTTTGCCGCTCATGTAAGACCAAAGCATTTTGACTAGCTTCGTGACTTTGTTCCAGAGCTTTTTATCTTGGGGGAAGTAAACCGCGTCATGCCTTCTCTGCATGTATAAGGCAAACTGGTTGGCAAACATTTCTTGCGGGCTTTCGGCCCCGTTAAACGCGCCTATTTCCGCCCCGAAAAGTTCGTCTTCGGGGTTAGTCACTTTAATAAATGGGGTGCGTTGCTCGACCACAGTGCGACCGTAGGCGTCTTTGCCACCGCCATTAAACGTGCCGTTTGCTGCGTAATACTTATCCATCTGCTGCCAGAACTCGAGCTTCATGTCGGCATTCATCAGGTTTCTGTAAGCCCAATGGCCCATCTCGTGCATAACAAGGAAGGTTCCCGACATGCCGCCTTGATTTCCATTAGGAAGAACCGCAACACCTGGGTTCCTTCTGCCTTTCATGTCAAGGCTGATAGAGTTTGTTTTATTTAAAACGGAGTGGATGGCCTGATACGATTGGTTGCCCGTTCCTGTGGTGTCCACAAAATTTGGGGCCACATCTCCGTCTTGAATAACGAGGTCAAACAAGCGGTTAATTTCTTTTGTTTCCACATCGCTCAAGTGCCGAGTGATCTTGTTAAGGCTGGCCTTTGACGCTTCCACCTTGTCGTTAGGCAACTTGATGCCGCTCGGAGCCATCTTGTCGATAATAGAGTACAAGCCCGTTAAGGCTTTGATCCGCGTTTGCAGCTTAATTTCAAGTACGTCACCGTCAACAGTCGTGAACTTATTGACCCACTGGTCGCTCTCGAGCCTTTGTAGGACAGTCCATAACTGCACGATGTTTATGGTCTGGGTTTTAAGGACATCTTTATTGTTCGATAAGCCCTGACTTGGAAATGGTGTGTTTGGATCGAACTGATACGCTTGCTCTGGGCGGCGAACATTATTGTTATTCCTCACAAGCATCATTGCATTGTGCAGGCGGTCGAATAAGTCGGGTTCCTCATCTGCCAAGTCGCTTAGTTTTAGCTGAATGTTATATCCATCTTGCGCGTAATCAACCATCGGGGGCGGAGCTTCTGGAAGGTCTGCGCGTACCGCACCGTCGAGCAGGTTGTTATCGTTTAGGGGGTCGAAGTTAGCGAGCAATGTTTGAACATCAGTCTTCTGCTGACGGGCTGGCTTACCGTTGATTGTCTCTGGTATGTACCCAATGTACCAATCGTCGGCGTCTTTGCCGCCAAGGATATCGTCAAGCGACTTGTTGTTCTTGACTTGGTATGCGCTCGCCATGCGAACATTGTCTTTAGGTGGCTTGCCATCGTCGGTGACTTCATTAAGCACACGGCGGATTAAGACAGCTATCTTGCCATCACGAGACACGAACCCTTTGACCGTGGACTTCGGCTTGCCGTTAGGCTTGACCTCCACAACAGGCTCGGGCTTGGGGGTGCGAGCGTTAATGCGGCGCTTCTCGCGCAGGTACTTGTCAAGGTCGCCGTGTCCGCCGTCCAAGTCGCCGTCACCCTCATACCTTTTCTGGGCTGCCTCGAGTGCGGCTTCTGCTTCGTCCGCATTGGTAAACATCTTCTCGGGCTTAACTGGCGGGCTGTCTGTGGTCTTGCCCGCCCAAGCTGGGCCGAACTGAGCCTTCATTGCCAATTCTTCGGTGGCAAAAACCTTAATCGTCCATCCTGATTTGGTTTTAATAGGTACACCAAAGAGCATGTCGCCTTTGGTAGCCTTACCCATCACGCCGACTTTACCGCTCTTGATGCCCACGGCTTGCTCGCCGCCTTGCGAGGTGAAGCGATAAACGGCCTTCTGAACCTTGAGACCAGCATCCTTAATTGCGAGAGCGAGAACCTGCTGTTTGTTGAACGAGCGAGGGTCTAAGTCACGGACGCCATCGGTCACGGTAAACCCGTCACCAATGTCCAAGCCCCTTCTGAACAGGCTGGATATCTTGCTGCTTACTTTCCGCTCGCCCTTGCTGTTGACGTACGTTTTGAATACACGACCACCCACAGGATCATTCTCGAGCGCTGCGCCTGCCTTGGCTGTCGAACCACCCACGCGGTTGCCGCCCGAGGACTTTTGCGAACTAGCTAAATCAGCCTCGCGGTTCAAAACAAGGTCTTCGGATTTGATGCGCTTAATTTCTTCTGCGCTGGCATCCGCTTTGACCGTCTTGCGTACCTTCTCCCAGCTATTTATGCGGCGCTTGATGGCTGCATATACTTCGTCCGTCACCTCTTCCTTGTAGGCCACGAGATACTTGTTGATTAGGATTTTCTTGTCTGCGCCGAGGTAGCGCTTGCTCGAAGCTGATGCCTCGATGATGTCCATAAATATGTTGTCAGCCACATCACTGACAGCTTTGTCACCCGCCACTTGCTCTGGCGTTCTGCCGTCAAGATAAGCCTGCCGTCTTGCCGCTTCGCTGTCATCAACCTCTGTTACGGTTTTGCGCTTGCTGCTCTGGTATTGTTTCTTCTCACCGCCACGAGCCGAGGCGATCTCCATAATTTTTTCAAAGCCATTTGTGGTAATGCGCCCGTCATCGGTCAGCTTAATTTGACCGCCCTTAACTAGCTTACCTATATCGTCCTCGGTAAGAGGTGGAAAGTCACCGTACTCTTCCGCATTCTTTGCATATATAGCAAGACGATTGCGGAGTTTCGCCATCTTCTTGTCTTGTGTCTCGGGCTTGACGCTAAAGATAATGTCGGCGGCGCTGCCGTCATTTTCAGGTATTTGGGTGTTGAGCCGCCTCTCAGAAAGCTCGGCTTTGGTTTCGTTAGTACCCCTGTTGTCCGCGCTTACATCCGAAGGCGGGGGCGTTTCAACGTCAAGGTCAGGAGTGTCATCCACATCAACGTCAGGAGTGTCAGCGTCAGCGCTTGCGGCCTTTGGCTTTGCGGATGGTTTTGCAGATTTCAAGTTGGGAACGAACTGCTTTTCGGGGATGCCGAGCCGAGATGATGCCCACTGGCGAACCTGTTGCCTGCCTTTTGCGGACAGAGCGCCCGCTTTAGTTACTTCAATCTCACCCGCATCGATCAGCCTGCCGATCTCATCGTCAGTAATTGGCTTGAGGGTTGTGCCGTTTTCTTTATTCAGCTTCTCTATTGTTGCTGCGTAACCCGCTCGCATTTCGTCGATAGACTTAACCCACTTATGAGGTGCGTCTTTCTTGGTCTTGCCTGCGGCCTTTTTCGTAATCGCAGTTGTGTACGTTGCGGTGCCATCGCCATCAGGGATTTCATACTCAACGAAGCGTTTGTATGCCGCTGCCCTCTCGGGGCTTGCGGTCTCTTTAGGTGGGTCGGCTGGCGGTGTGGCTCCAGCGTCCGCGCCGACATCATCATCCATGTCCGCGTCTGATACTTCATCATCAGGCTTGGTGTTGGGGTCATCAACGTCTGCTGGCTTGCCGCCTGCGCCCGTGGCGGCATTGGGGTCGGGGGTGCTGCTTGCGCCTCGAGCGGCAGCCCTTGTCGCGTCAAACCCTCTGCGCCACATACGAGCGGCTTCCTCGCCGTGGACAGATTGGTAGGCGGCTTGCTGTGCAGCGACTTGCTCGTCACTCAAGTCCTTCATAGTGCCGTTGCCGTCACTGTCGTACTGCGTAGATTTTGCGCCTTCCTTCTCGTGACGAGCCATGCTTGGGTTGTTAGCGCTCGTTCCACCCGCGTTGGTTCCCGAGCCGCCCGTGTTGGGGGGAGGGGTTGCCGTGTTGGGGGGAGGGGTTGCCGCCGCTGCGGGCGGAGCGTTGCGTGTGTTGGCAGTCCAGAACTGGCTATCTAGCTTCTTCTCGACATCAGCTAGGCGAGTTTGGAACTCAGCCTGCAAGGCCACCTTGTCTTCACCCGTCTTATCAGCGTTGGCTATCTTTTCGCCAAGCTCATCAAGCGCACTTTGGTCGCCCTCGACTTCTCTAACGTGCATTTCTATGTCGGCTCGCTCGGCCTGCGCGTCTGCGAGATCATCTTTAAACTCGGCGCGGCGAGCTAAGAGGGTGTCATCGGCAGCCTTGGCTTGAAGGTCGGCTTCCATGCGGCCTAGCTCTAACAGTCGAGCGTCGATTGTAGACGAGAGGCGGGAATTGTTGCGCCAGTTTAAGGCTGCATCGGCCTGCTTGCCCGAAGCGAACCTACCGATTACGCCGCCGAGAACGCTCCCGACACCCGCTTCGATAACTGCGGCTGTTCCTGTTCGCGTGTTGTCAAATTCTTCGCGTAGGTCTTGCTGGATTTCACGAGACTGTTGGAGCCTGTCGAAGCCAGCGCCGAGCCCAGCGCCAATAGTGCCCTCGATCAATGCGCCTTCTTTCGCGCCTTGATACAGACCCGCCACTCGGGCGGACTTGCGAGACTGTCCTGCCGCTCGAGCGGCCTGTGCTACTTTGCCAACCTTCGAGAGCTTACTGGCAACACCAGCGTACGGGACAAAGTTAATCGGGTCGGCGATTATCGCTCCGCCGTAGTCTCCGAGTTGATCCCAGATAGTGCCTCGTGAGGGCGCTCGCTGCCATGCTGCTGCAAGACGGGTGTGAGTTGCCTTGTCGGCCTCACTGCCCATTTTGTATTTGCCCATGTCATAGCCAGCCGCACCGAAGTTGCTGTCGATCCAGCGGCGATCAGAGTACCACTCGTCCAGCATCGCGCTCGTGGAAGAAAATGACTGGCCTTGGCTTGCGTAATACGCACGGATGTCCTTCTGGAAATCCCTGTTTTTAATAAGGTCGCTACCAAAAAGATTGTCGTAGCCAGATACGCTATCAAATGTTTTGCCAGCGTTGTGTGCCTTAATATTTTTGAGAAAGCTCGAGATGTCGGACATTGTATCGGGTACTCCATTTAACCTGATCTCGGCAGATTACTCGGAGCACCCTCTTAGGTCGTCCTTATTGAGATAACTTTTCCTGCTCCCAAAGCTCGAGAAGCGCAGGATCGTTATTTTGCGATGCGTTTAAAAGCTGCCTCAACGCGC
>Ga0208814_1001516_pt1 | contig 10758 bp, 2 predicted proteins | sample MalvirAntarct_55_FD_184253 | JGI IMG/M metagenome (GOLD analysis project Ga0208814, IMG submission 184253) | Marine viral communities from the Global Malaspina Expedition - Malaspina viral metaG Antarct_55 (SPAdes) (version 2) | ecosystem: Environmental > Aquatic > Marine > Oceanic | place: South...
CTCAAGAGGGAGACCAAAGGGGTATTGCTGCTACAGCAGGAAAAGTAAAAGAAATTGAGCAAGCTGGTTTAGGTGCTTTGTCTGATAAATTCTCTCAAGATAAAACAAACATAGATTTAGCTAGAGCTAAGTCTCAAGAAATGTCAGCAGCTGAGATAGCGGCCATGCAAGACGATAGAGCAGCAGCAGCAGGAGTTAGGGCAGATGCTTTAATGGCTCAATCAGACAAACTAAGGGCAGATTCTACAGGTGCTTTTGTTGACGCAGGAGTACAAGCTGTCGTTGGGGGTGTAGGAATAGCTAATGAGCTTTCAGGACTTAAAGCGCAGGGAGCTATAGACAAGTTAGTTGCAGGAGGAATGAGTGTTGTTGATGCTCAAAAAGTTGTAACTAGTCAATCTAAAAGAAACACGAGACTCTATAACAGTGGGAAAATGGATACAGATGCTTTTACGGGAACTACTCCTAAATATAATTCAAACCCTGAGTTTAATCCGTTTACAGGTATGAATATTTTAAGTGAACCATTAAATGTTGTACAAAACTTAAACCCATTTTTAAGTCCGTCAGGCATGAAAAATATGTTCCCAGGTGTTGATATTAAAAACATCTTTAACACAGACTATACAACTATGGCAGACAACAAAGCTTTTGATGAATATATGCTAAATCGTGCATATCAACAAGAAATTCCTAAATAATTAGATATGGGTAACGCATTAGACGCAGCTAGAATTTCAATCGCTAAAGGATTTACAGGGGTAAGTGACCCTACATCAACTTTGTCAGCAATTACAAAGGGTATTGAAACAATTTCTGATTGGAAAACAAAAAGAGAGGAAGCTAAAGAAAAATTAAAAAAAGATACTGCTGATGAATACTTAGCGGCAGAGAAGAAAGCGTATGAGAATATGCCTACCGATAAAACTTTTAAAACTAATGTTTTAGATGGTTTAGAATCTTACAAGGAAAGACTGTACACTAACATGAAGTTGGTGCAAAGAGGTGTGGTAAGCAATAACGACAACCTTATATTTCGTGAAAACGCAAGCCAGGGGATTGGCGTAGTGTCAGATATGCAAAAGAACTATGCTAAAATACAAGAAGATTATTTAAAAGGAGCTAGAGGATATACCAAAGAAGATGGTACGTTTGTATCCCCTATATATGGAGCAGGAGCAGCAGCCTTAAATGATATACACGTACAGCTTAATAGCCCTGAATTATATGACATTACTTTTAATGAAAAAGGATCTGCTGAAATTATAATGTATGAGACTGAGGTCGGTCCAAACAATATAATGGTTTCCAAAAAAGATTCAGATGGAAACAGAATCCCTATAAAAGGTGGAAATATAAATGCAATGGCGTTTGATGGTGGTAACAATCAGGTCATGAATCTTATGGATTTGTCTAAGGTAAGCACCCAACTAACTGGTGATGGAACTGTTTATGCAAGAGACTTTCAGGAAATAATAAACACAAAGGGTATGATGGGAGTCATAACTGATGACATCAAAGCAAATAAAAAAGACGGATTAGGCGACTTAATAAGTAACACCGCTGTTTCAATGACTACTGGGGTAGATCAAAGATTTAGTATATTAGCGGATAACGGACCACTAGATAAACGATCAAAAGGAATGAGTCCAAGGATGTATGAAATGTTAACAGCAAAAGAAAAAGCTGAAACAATTGAATACGATTACTTTAATTTTAAAACAGGTAAAATGGACAAGGGAGAACAAACCAAGTACATTCCTCTTGTGATGGGTGCTAACAATCAGTATGTTCCACAATTTAAGGAAAGAGATGTGCAGGCTTCTACTAATCTAGCCGAATACTCGTTATACAATTCATTAGAAAAAAGTATAAAAAGTGCAGGTTCTCAGTTTAGACCCAAGACACCAGCCCAAAATGAAGTAGACAAAGAGAAAAGCTACTTTAATTTAATTGATGATGTTGTTGTGGATGGTAATGAAAATAGTTTGAGTGCGATAGTTAGGCAAAATGAAGATTTAACTTCTTATTATTTTACTTCTTCAGACCCTAAAAAACCAGAACTTCGAGATCAAGTAGTGTTTATGAGGTTAAGCGGAACACCCACAGCGGCTATACCTATAGGTGCAGGTACAGCTTTAGATGCAGGTAAGTTATTCGCATCAGAGCTTGGATATTCTGCTGACGAATATGCTGTGAAATCAAGGTCAAAAGAGAATCTAATAAACAAGGGTATTGGTGGCTTCGAAGACTTTAGTAAACCGAAAGGGGCATACAGTGGTTTAGGTAATCTTTCAGTAGGAGGTATAAGCAAAATAGGCGGTGTAACAAAACCTCAAAAAGCAACAGACTACTTAGTAGCAGGTGAGGAAGAGATAATGGCGTCTCAAGCTCAAGAGATTGTGGATGTAGCAAGGTCTAAATACGATAACATACCTAATATAAAAATAAAACCTATAGACGTTACTGCATCTACTAGCGATAAGATGGAAATTACTGTTGATGGAATAACATATACATCTCCAGGTGGCAATAAGAATGACAATTATGCTTGGTTATTAGAAAATTTAGATTTAGCGTTACGAGGTGAGACACCAAGTGGGAAAACAAAAAAGAAAAAATTACCAGGAATTATAGAAAATTAATATGGCTATACAAGAAAATATGACTCAAAACCAACCTCCTATAGATGACAAGGCTGTTGCATTGCTATACGAAGATTTAAAGGATTCTTATGATGTAGGTTCACTAGAAGATTTTAAAGTTTATTTGTCCGACAAAAATAAAAGAGATTTGTTTTTTGAGCAGGTAATTAAACCAGAGTACGATGTAGAGACTATTGATGATTTTGAGTCAGCCTATGGTTTTACTGAAAAAAAAAATCAAGTCGATACTCCTTCAGTTGGTCAAGAGGAAGTTACGGAATCTATTACAGAGACTCCAACAGAACCTGGCTCTTTGGATTCTTCTCAGGAAAACGTTGAGCAACCTGTAGAAGTAGTTGAGCAAACAATTGTATCAGATACTGAACAAGATGAAATTCCAGAAGTATCCACAATAGAACTAACAGAAACAGATGGTGTATTAACAGAGTCAATATATACTAGCACGTTACTTGATGAATTAACTTCTCAAGTACAAATAGCTCAAGAAATAAATAAAGAACAAAATAAAAAAAACTTTTATAAATATAAAGCTGAATCTTCTTTTGTTAGAAGAACACCAAAACCGAAAGAGAAAAATCCTGATGCTTTATTAGAGATAGATGAGGTTTTAAGAGAAAAAATACTAAGTGACTTTAACATTAAAAAAGCTCTTGAATTTGGTATTATAGACAAAAACTTAATAACTAATGCATTAAAAGGAGATTTAAAAGCTATATCCTCTTTGTCTAATTTAGCTACAAAAAGTCCAGAAGAATATAGACAAGAAATAAAAGATAAGAAGTTAAATTCTAAATATGGGTATGCAAATGATTCTGATCTTTCTGTTAAATATTCTCGTGAAGACAGAGAATCTGGAATACTTGATGGAAGAAAAAAAGAAGCTGAAGAAAAGGTAAAAAAAATTAATGCTGAAACTCAAAAACTTCTTGATGAAATACCTATAGAGGAGAGAACTGAAGAACGATTAAGCAATATATTTAATAGAGAGGTAGATGCAACAGAGGAAGAATTTGATTTAGCTGAAGATGAATATGTTCCAACTGGTTTTGAAGGGAGCGACATAGATAAAATGTATGACGTTCAAAATCTTCAAAAACTTGCAAAGGATGGAGAAAAATTTGATGTTAAAGAATTTGATGGTTATCTAAAAGAGCAAGGATATTTTCAAACATACAAAAATATGATTGAAGAAGGAACTGTAGATGAAACTGGAGAATCCTATAGTATGTACTCCTCATACAATCAAGGGCTAGCAGCAGAAAGATTAAAAGCTCAATATCTAACCAATTTTATTAATGACAGGGTAGAAAAAAGAACAGAGTTTCAAATAGTAAATTATCAATTAGAAAACGAAGGTAGACATCCTGTTTTAGATGGTGTTGAATTAGATATAAGCACAGGGCTTGATGATAAAGCCGTAACACAATACATAGAAAAACAATTTCCTATGTTAACAGCAAAACTAAAACAACAAGATGTTAAAAACCAAGAAAACTACCAAAAATATTTAGACGGGGGAAATCCAGTGTTTACACAATCTGTTAAACAGGGTTGGAGGTCTATTGAAGATAGAGTAAATAGTTTTTCTGAAGGTACTTATGAAGGTATTGGAGCTAATAACATTGCTGACCAAGTAAGAATGCAGCAAGCTGAAAATCAATTGTCTCGTGATGATTTTATGAGATATGCATATGCCTCTGGAAAGAAAGCTTATTTTGATGGAAGGGAATACGGAATAGATGAGAGAGGCCAGATATATGATTTAGACATTAAGAAAAACGTAACAACCGTTTTAACAGATGCAATGTCTAAAGAAATAAGAAAAGAAGTAAGTAAAAGCAACGAAACATTTAAAAGCACTAGTGGCGCAGGAATTGCAATTGCAACAACTGGTATAGTTTCTGACATGTTGTTACAGATAGCATTAACTAGAGGGGTTGGAGTGCTTGGTCAAGGAGTAAAAGGAGGAGCTGTTTTATTTCAAAGGGGAAAAAACGTTGTTAAAGTTTTGGAAAAAATTCCAATGAAAGCAACTACAGCATCTGCTATGATTGCTCAAGGAACATTGTTTTCTACAAACTTAGGGAGTAGTACCTATAAAAATGCAATTGAAAACGGAATAGATGAGGCCACTGCTAGAGAGCTACAAACACTAGCCGCTCAACAAGGCTTTGCTTTGGGTTCAATTACTGCTCCTATTTCAACACAGGCTGTTGCCATGAATAAGATATTTGGAGCATCAACAAACAAAATATCACAAGCTGTTGTTTCTACATATCAAAATGGAGGTAAAAAGGGATTGACGGAGTATTTTAAAAGACTACAGCAAACAGTAACTAGCAACTACCCTATATACATAAGAGAAAGCGGAAAAGAAGTGTTTCAAGAAAATGTACAGCAAGGTGGACAAGCTTTTGTTATTGGTAATAATGTAAATGAAATTGCTAAGAAAGAAATAATGGCTAACACCATAACAGGTGCTGAATACACAAACACAACAATATTAGCAGGTTTAGCAGGACTTTTGATGCCATTTGGAGGAGATTTGAGCTCAACTACAAAAACTAGTCTTAAAGCTAATTTTAATCCAGGGGCGGCAGCTATTGACAGATTAGAGGCTCTTCATAAACTTTCAGAAAATGTAGAAAAAACAGAAGAGTTTCTAAACTCAATGGTAACTAATGGTGCTTACACTGAAGAGCAGGTTAGTGATTTATTAGCAGATATAGATGTATACGTAAATACTATTAACAGTATTCCGACAAACTTAACGCCAGAGACATCTTTAGCTGTTATGCGTTATGTTAACGAAATAAAAAAACAAGAAGCGTTAAAAGAAAAAAGAGACAAATCTTTTCATCCTGCTATAGACAAAAAAATAAATGACCTAAGAAACGAAATAACAATTAGAACTCAATTTGATTATGTTAATTCTAAAGGTAAATTAAAACTTAAAGAAGAGGCTGGAAGAGAGCTAAACCAAGAAGCGATAGATGCAGGAGAAACAGATATTACAATAACCGATGGGGCTATAACTCAAAGAGCTATAGACAACTTTAATCAGATGGATGTAGACACTAAGTTAGAATATACTGACTTAGACAAATCAGATTTAAAAACTAAAACAGACAAAGATGCCATTTCAAAGCCAAGCACAGAGGAGCAAGTGCTACCAGATGCTCCAACAAGCAAAAAAGAGGGGGGAGACTCCGAAGTGGAACTGCGACAAGTGGGAGAAGGAGACGCTGGACAAGTCACTACCGACACGCAAGTCGAAGAGAGTGAAACGCAAACCGATACAACTAGCGACACAACTACGGAGACAGATGCTGAACAGTTAACAGAAGGAGAAAGGTATTTAGAATCCAAAAGAAAAATAGTAGAAGATTTAGAAGCAAAAGACAAGTCTCTTAGAAGTGAAGACGGATCTGTTTCTAAAGAAAATCAAAAAGCCTGGAAGGAAAATAGAGCAGCTATTGTAAAAGCAAAAGAATTTTTACTTACTGGAGACACTACTGGAAAAGATTTCGGAGCTATGATGAGTTATGAAGAAGGTTCTACACAGGCTACAGCAACAAAAGCTAATGATACGGAACAAATTAAAAAAAATGAAAACGAAATTGAAGCAGTAATACAGAGGGTTATTGATGGAAAAATAACGGCTGAAGATGCTACACAATATATTGCTCAAAAGTTTGGATTTTATGTAGACCAAGTAAATGTTTTATCTAGATATATAGCCGAAAGAAGCGACTCAAGTTTTCCTGAAATTGGAAACAACAAGTCTAAATTTAAAGACTGGAGAAAAGGAAACAAAACAACCGACACAACTACGGAGACAGATGCTGAACAATCTCAACCCACCTCTACAGAGGAAGGTATGAGTGTGAACAATGAAAATTCGGTAGAGTCTTTTGCGAATAGAATTGTGCAGGAAGGCGTTAATCAAGAAGGTTATTCTGACGAAGCTATTCAGTTTTATTCAGAAAATAAAGAAGCAATAGATAATGCGGTTTCTCAAAAGAAAAAACAACAGCCTAAGACAAAATCTAAAGAAAGAGCTTTAGCTATAAAAATAGCTAGAGGAGACACAGAGTTTTCAGATGCAGAGATAGACTTGTATTCTAAATCTGAGGGAGCTGTTCAGGTTGAAGTAGAAGCTATAGGAAAGACTAACAGTCAAACCGTAACGGCAGATACTTATAAAAGCATAATAGCATCAACAAAAAGCACCACTAGGCAAGATATGGCAAAGCCAGAAAGTGAGAATGCTCAAAGAAAAAAGTTTTGGAAGTCTTGGAATAGGTCTGCTAGGGAAAAGAAAATGGACTTAAATCAGAAAAGAAAGAGTCTTAATGATGGTATAAAAGCTTACGCTAAAAAACGAAAAGGAACTGTTACTTCAGCTCAAACAAGGGCTATTATAAATAAAATAAATAACGTAAATTTAGATAACCCTGCTCAAGTTAAAAAAGTTCAGGAGTATGCTGAGAAAGTTTTTTCTGATGCTGATTTTGCAAAAGACATAGAAATAGCTACAAAGCTATCTAATAGTACAACCAAAAGATTGAACTCAGGTAAGTTGGGTGACAACGGTAATTTTAATGCGGCTGTATCTCAATTAGTAACATTACCTATTTCTGATTTAGATGCTGCTGATTTAAAAGCATACAATGAGCTATTGAAAAAAGTTTCTAAGAGAAGTAAAAAAACAAAATTAGATAATGAGTTTGTAAAGGAAGCTAATGACCTACTTAATAGTATTAAGTCAAAAGAACTAGAAACTGATTCTGAATTGGAGTATGATGAAGTAGAGGGCTTTGTGTACAAGGAAGGAACTCAACAGGTAATTGATAAGATATTAGACGAAGACGTTAGTGGAGAAACTATCATTGAAAAGAACTCTGATTTTATAGAAAACAAACTAGATGCTTTAGACTCTGCTACTTTAGAAATATTAGTTGATAAGGTTAATTCTGCTGAAAACGAAAGCAACTCTGAAATTGTAGAGCAATTAAATGACTATGCTAAAAATAGAAATTCTCTTATAAACACCACTGTAAAAAAATCAAAGAAAGTAAATTTAAATAATATAAGTAAAATATCTAAAGACCAAAATGTAGGGCCAAGAACACTGACTAATTTAAACAAGGGTCAGTTAGCTATGCTAACAGGGACAGAGCTGTCAGAGTTAGACATTCATTTAGACAATATATCTGAAGGATTTTATACTTACTATGCCAACAAAATAGCACAGAAGGTAGAGGCTAATCAAAGAGCTACAAATATAGCTCCTATGATAGACAAGATGTTTACGGCTAAAGGTAAGTTTTCTACAACTAGACAATATATAGCTGCTGCTGTAAAGAGTCAATATGTAAAAACAGGTGCTGGTTCTCAAGCGGCTAAAAAAATAGGGATAAAAGGTCAAATGATTAGGTCAAATCCGTTAAGTGTGATAGACAATATGTTTGGTAATTATAAAAACAATATTATTTATGATAATACAATAAAGCCTACCGCAGAAGCATATGCTGGTTTTAAGAATTGGGTTGCCAAACAAACCGATGTTTTAGACGCAGTTGAAAGCCTATTAGCTCCAGGACGAACAGAACTTGTAAATAAATCTGTAAAGAGAAGATTTGAATTAACAACTTACTTGCTTCAAAAAGAATTTGAGTCAAACTCTAACAAGAAAGGAACTTCTCCTGCAATTGAGTTTATTGAGGGTACAATAGAAAAATATAACAAAGACCCTAAAAGCAGTAAATACAACAAAAAAAGTATTGCTATATTGGAAGAAATAGCTGAACAATATAAACAAGATGGACAGATATCCTTAAAAAAGATGGATGAATCTATGTCTGCTAAAACAAAAAAAGCTTTAAACATGTTAGAGGGTGTATACTCTGGGTTAGGAGAACTTCAGTCTTACGCCACTAGAATTGTTAGAGGAAACGAATTAGACTTAGTAAACAACTATGTACACCATAGGGTTACTTATGAGGGTAGGGAGAGATATGACGCTACTTTTAATGAGGCAGTTAACTTTTTGAGCATGAATCCAAGTTCAAAGTCTAAAACATCTTTTGAAAGAAAGGGCGCAACATCTATAGATTTTGATCCTATAACAACCGCTTTAAGAGCAACTAGAAATACAGGTTTAGATTACTTTATGAGTAATGAAATATCAACTACCAAGCAAGCTTTAGGTGCTTTAAAAACAATGTCTGGAAAAGACAAGTCAAAAACAAAAAAACAAAACGAACAGACAATAGAAGCTGCTCAAGATTTAAATAAGATATACAATGAAGCGCTTAACAATGTAATTACAAACAACTTAGGAAGTGAGGTTATTGGAGGTAAGGCGTTAAGTGCGCTTAGAACTACTGGGTATTATTCTACATTGGCATCTATTCCAAGAGCAGGAGCAGAATACGCATCAAACCTTGCTTTTGCAGCTTTAGCTACTCCTGGAGAGACTGCTTTAGGAATGACAAAGTACATGGCTTTTAGCATGACTACACAAGGCAGGTTGGTTGTTGAAAATACATTAGCTACAACTGGAACAAAACTATATAGTGATGACCAACTTGGAGGCTCTAAGGCAGACACTCAAGGTGTAAGTAGAAAAAAGTCTTCAAAACAAGCTAGCAATAACTTGAATGAAGTTCTTGAGTACGCTACAAGAATGTCAGGTGCTAATCGTTTACCCGGTGCTATAGATAAAATCGGAGAAACATTAGTTACTCTTCCAGATCAAATGATTTCTAGGCCTTTATGGTTTGGAACTTTTGCTATGAGTTTTAAATCCGAAACAGGTTCTTATGTAGATTTTGATAAAATTGCTGATAATGATTCAGATTACATGGATAAGTATAAGACAGCCATTAGAAACGCAACTAGAAAAGCAGATAAAAATGTAACTATGGCTGCCACCTCAAATGACCCTTTTTCTTCTGTATTAAAAAATCAAGCGCAAGATAAAGAGGGCTCTTTAAATTACTATAGATTGATTAATGGATATATGTCTAGGTTTACTATAAATGAATATGCTACAGCAAGACAAGCTATTGCATCTATGGTTGGACAAGGGCAATTAAGCGTGGTTAAGGGAGCTTCAACTCTAGCTGCTGTTGGTGTAAGGATGTCAATGTATGTCATGTTGTTGAGATATCTTAACGGGGCTATGTTTGGAATGTTAGGAATTGGAGATGAAGATGATATAGATTATGAAGAGTTAGGTATAAGACAAATGGTTGGGGCTGGTGTGTCACTAATTACTAGAGGTGTATCTGGAAACATTCCTATGATACTTCCGAACATGATGATAGAAGAAGGTAATAAAATTTATGGCCATGGAATGGGTCTAAGAGATAAGGAAGAGTATAAAGGAATACAAGATGCTTTGGTGTATGCTACTATGAGTACAGATAATGTTAAAAGAAATTTAGCTGAATCAATTCTTATTCAGTCATCAGGGCCTTTAAACCCTCAATTAAAATCATTTTTGAGGGTAGGAAAACTTGTAGTTAGGGGATATAAAAACCAAACAGAAAAAAGCAGGCAGGAAAACTTAGATAAATTATATTCTTCAAGAACTGCTATAGAAATGGCAAATGTTTTGGGGGGCATTCCGTTTTACAGGGATATAAGAACAGGCTTTGTTAGAGAGGAATTTAAGGAAGTTCCAAGTGTTAGACCGTATTCATTAAAAGAACTAGAAAAGTATGACAATGCTGAGTATCAAAAGGTAGAGGCTGAAAACGAGTACTATAAAAAAACTCCTGAGTATCAAGAAACAAAAGAGCTACAGAAAGTGATTAAAAAACTAAAAAAAGAGATAGGAATCTAATTTGTTTTAACCTTATCAATTAACTGTTGTAGTTTTCTAATTAAAGAGAAGTTGGGTTTATCTTTCAACTTCTCTTTTAGTATTTGGTCTCTAATTTGTTCAGTCATTTGGTTTTTTTATTTTCTCTGTTTTTTTAACTGAATAACCGTTACGTCTTAAAAGATCTGTAGCCGTTTTTAGTTCCCTTTGTTTTATTCTGTAGTGTTCAAATATTGAATTGCTTATTGCCATTTTATA
>Ga0208814_1001517_pt1 | contig 10754 bp, 9 predicted proteins | sample MalvirAntarct_55_FD_184253 | JGI IMG/M metagenome (GOLD analysis project Ga0208814, IMG submission 184253) | Marine viral communities from the Global Malaspina Expedition - Malaspina viral metaG Antarct_55 (SPAdes) (version 2) | ecosystem: Environmental > Aquatic > Marine > Oceanic | place: South...
TTTTGCTAAGTTGGATGATTATGATATTATATCTGCTATGAAATCATGGCAATCTGATGAGGATTTTGTGTTGAGTACTATTTCACAAATGTTACTAAATCGTGATTTATTGAGGATTGAAATCCAAAATCAAGAATTTTCGAAAGATAAAATTAAAAATGCAAAAAAAGATTTAATGTTAAAATACAACATTAATGAAAGCGAGGCTTCCTATTTTGTTTTTACCGGACAAATCACTAATCAAGCTTATAGTATGGAAAAAGAGACTATTAATTTGTATACAAAAAGTGGAAAAGTGATTGATGTTGCAAATGCAAGTGATCAGTTAAACTTAAAAGCATTATCAAAAAAAGTGATTAAAAATTATATGTGTTTCCCAAAAACAAATTAATAAACCTTTTTTTCTATTTTTGCATAATTATGAATATTTTTAAAACAAATAAATTTTGAAATTTACAGCAGCACAGATCGCAGGTATTTTAGAAGGTGAAGTAGAAGGTAATCCTGAAGTAGTGGTATCTAAACTTTCAAAAATTGAAGAAGGAATACCAGAAAGTTTAAGTTTTCTTTCCAATCCAAAATACACACAATATATTTATACTACTAAAGCTTCTGCTGTTATTGTAGATAAAAATTTTAAAGCTGAAAATGAGATAAATACAACTTTAATAAGAGTTGATGATGCATATAAATCTTTTTCAAAATTACTAGAATACTACAATCAAGTAAAGATGAATAAGACAGGAATCGAACAACCAGTTTTTATTTCAGAAAGTGCTAATCATGGTGAAAATATATATATTGGTGCTTTTGCTTACATAAGCGATAATGTAAAAATAGGTGATAATGTAAAAATTTATCCAAATGTTTATATTGGTGATAATGTAATAATTGCTAATAATGTCACTTTATTTTCTGGAGCGAAAATATATTCGGATACACAAATAGGTAATAATTGTGTAATTCATAGTAGTGCTATTCTTGGAGCTGATGGATTTGGTTTTAGCCCTAATGAAAAAGGAGAGTTTATAAAAGTTCCTCAAACTGGAAATGTAATCATTGAAGATAATGTTGATATTGGTGCAGCTACTTCTATCGATAGAGCAACTTTAGGGTCTACAATTATTAGGAAAGGTGTGAAGTTGGATAATCAAATTCAGATTGCTCATAATGTAGAAATAGGAAAAAACACAGTTATTGCTGCTCAAACTGGGATTGCAGGATCTACCAAAATAGGAGAAAATTGTATGATTGGAGGTCAAGTTGGTATTGCAGGGCACCTTAGCATCGGAAACAATGTAAGAATACAAGCGCAAAGTGGAATAGGAAGAAACGTAAAAGATAATGAGACATTGCAGGGGTCTCCTGCATTTACTTATAATGATTATAATAAGAGTTATGTGCATTTTAAAAACCTGCCTAAAATAATTCATAGACTTACTACTTTAGAGAAAAATATTACAAATGATTAATCTAAATATTAAACAAAAAACAATTGCAAAAGAAGTTACATTATCGGGTGTAGGTTTACATACAGGTAAATCTGTAACGATGACTTTTAAACCCGCTCCAGAGAATTCTGGATATTCTTTTGTACGTATTGATTTAGAAGGCAGACCAATTATTGAAGCCGATGCTAATTATGTAGTTACTACTCAAAGGGGCACAAATCTTGAAAAAAATGGAGTCAATATTAATACTTCAGAACATGTTTTAGCTGCTTTAGTAGGTTTGGAAATAGACAATTGTATTATTGAATTAAATGCTTCAGAACCCCCAATAATGGACGGTTCATCAAAATATTTCATTGAGATTTTAGAAACTGCTGGTTTTATAGAACAAGAAGCTTTTGTTGAAGAATATGTAGTAAAAGAAATTATCTCCTATAAAGATGAAAAAACGGGTAGTGAGATCATGATCATGCCATCAGACAAATATGAATTGACTACAATGGTGGATTTTGGCACTAACATACTTGGCACACAAAATGCATCCATAACTAAAATTTCAGAGTTTAAAAAAGAGATTTCTGATTCTCGGACTTTTAGTTTCTTACATGAAATTGAAATGTTATTAGATCATGGTTTGATTAAAGGAGGAGATTTAAATAATGCAATTGTTTATGTTGATAAAGAGTTATCTCCAGATATAATGGACAAACTTCGTGTTGCTTTTGGTAAAGATGATATAGCCGTGAAACCTAATGGAATTTTAAATAACCTTACATTAAATCATCCTAATGAAGCAGCAAGGCATAAATTATTGGATGTAATTGGTGATCTTGCATTAATTGGAACTCGCATAAGAGGAAAAGTAATAGCAAATAAACCAGGTCACTATGTGAACACTCAGTTTGCAAAAAAAGTATCTAAAATTATTAAAATTGAAAAAAGAAATAAAGTACCTGTTTTTGATTTAACTAAAAAACCTGTAAAGGATGTGAATGCCATTATGGAGATATTGCCGCATAGGCCTCCTTTTTTATTAGTAGATAAAATTTTAGAACTTACTGAAAATCATGTCGTGGGCCTTAAGAATGTGACGATGAATGAACCTTTCTTTGTGGGTCATTTTCCAGGAGCACCCGTTATGCCAGGAGTATTGATAATTGAAGCAATGGCTCAAGCAGGAGGAATATTGGCATTAAGTGTGGTGCCAGATCCTGAAAATTATTTAACTTTCTTTTTGAAAATGGATAATGTTAAATTTAAAAAGCAAGTTACTCCAGGGGATACCTTAATTTTTGACCTCGTACTAGAGGAACCAATGAGAAGAGGAATTTGTATAATGACTGGAAAAGCTTATGTAAACGGAATATTAGTTGCTGAAGCAGAATTAATGGCGAAAATTGTTAAAACAAAAAATTTATAGATGAACCAACCCTTAGCATACGTACATCCAGGAGCAAAAATTGCTAAAAATGTTGTTATAGAACCTTTTACAACGATACATAATAATGTAATTATTGGTGAGGGTACTTGGATAGGCTCTAATGTAACCATTATGGAAGGAGCTCGTATTGGTAAAAATTGTAATATTTTTCCAGGATGTGTTATTTCCGCGGTACCACAAGATTTAAAATTTCAAGATGAAGAAACTATTGTAAAAATAGGTGATAATTCAACCTTACGAGAATATGTTACTATTAATCGTGGTACAGTTGATAGGGGTAAGACAGTGGTTGGAAAAAACTGTTTGATCATGGCATATTGCCATATAGCTCATGATTGTATTGTGGGTGACAATTGTATTTTTTCAAATAATAGCACCTTAGCTGGACATGTTACTGTTGGCAATCACGTAATTCTAGCAGGGATGACAGCAGTTCATCAATTTTGTACTATAGGTCAACATGCATTTATTACCGGTGGATCTTTGGTAAGAAAAGATGTTCCTCCTTTTGTAAAAGGGGCTCGTGAACCAATGTCATATGTTGGAATTAATTCTATTGGTTTAAGAAGGAGAGGGTTCAAATCTGAAAAAATCAGAGAAATTCAGAATATTTATAGAACTTTATTTCAAAAAGGATTTAACAATACTCAGGCAGTTCGACTAATTGAAGCTGACATGGAGGCAACAAACGAAAGAGATGAAATTTTGCAGTTTATAAAAAATTCAAAAAGAGGAATAATGAAAGGTTATTTTTCAAATTAATAAATTAAAATAATTATGGCAAGTACTTCAGACATTAGAAAAGGATTGTGTATTAAATACAATCATGATATATTTAAAATTATAGAATTTATGCATGTTAAGCCTGGGAAAGGGCCTGCATTTGTAAGAACAAAACTAAAAAGTGTGACTTCAGGAAAAGTAATTGATAATACTTTTTCAGCAGGACATAAAATTGAAGATGTTAGGGTAGAAACTCATAAGTTTCAATTTTTATATAATGAAGGTAGTACCTATCATTTTATGAATAATGAAGATTACTCTCAAATTCAATTAGAAAAAGATACTTTAGACAATTCTGGTTTAATGAAAGAAGGAGAAACGGTAACTATTCAAATTAATGCGGATGATGACATGCCACTTTCAGTTGATTTACCTGCTCACGTTATTTTAGAGGTAACAAGTACTGAGCCTGGTATTAAAGGAAATACGGCAACTAATGCAACAAAACCTGCAATTGTAGAAACTGGAGCAAAAATTAATGTTCCTCTTTTTATTAATGAAGGTGATAAAATTAGAATAGATACTGAAAAGGGTAATTATCAAGAACGTGTAAAAGAATAAAATAAAATATATAAATGAAATTCTCTACTCCCCAAACCATTGAAGGTATTGCAAGAATTTTAAATTGTGATTATATTGGTAATGCTGAGTTCCCTGTTTTTGGGATGAATGAAATCCATGTAGTAGCATCGGGGGATATTGTATTTGTTGATCATCCAAAGTATTACGAAAAAGCTTTAACATCTAAAGCAACTATTATATTAATCAATAAAAAAGTTGATTGTCCTGATGGCAAATCTTTATTAATATCTGACGATCCTTTTAGAGATTTCAATATACTAACCAATTATTTTAATCCTTTTATCGCAGCTACTTCAACCATTTCAGAATCTGCTAGTATTGGGGAAAATACGGTTTTACAACCCAATGTATTTGTTGGAAATAATGTTAAGATTGGTAACGATTGTTTAATCCATTCCAACGTCTGTATATATGATAATGCAGTCATAGGGAATAATGTGACGATACACAGTGGAACCATATTAGGAGCAGATGCATTTTATTATAAAAATCGATCAGATAAATTTGACAAACTTTTAAGTGGAGGAAATGTTGTTATAGAAGACTATGTAGATATCGGTGCATTATGTACAATAGATAAAGGAGTTACTGCTTCAACAATTATTAAAGAAGGTACTAAAATTGATAATCAAGTACATATTGGTCATGATACCGTTATAGGAAAACGGTGTTTAATTGCTTCACAGGTCGGAATTTCTGGTTGTGTTATCATTGAAGATTTTGTTACCATTTGGGGACAAGCTGGTATTACTAGCGGTATTACAATAGGTGAAAAAGCAATTGTTTCTGCTCAAAGTGGTGTTAGTAAATCATTAGAAGGACATAAATCTTATTTTGGTACTCCAGCTGGCGATTTTAGAAAAAAATATAAAGAATTAGCTTCTATTCGATTGATACCTGAGATAATGAACAAATTAAATAAATTAAAATGAGCAAATCTCCAAAATAGGTTGTAAAAGATTTTCACCAAGCGGATATTATTAATGATGAAACCCTTTTAGAAAACTATTTCCATGAAAATTTAGTTTTAATTTGGAATAGTGTAGATGGATTAACCATCATGGATTATGGTGATTTAATTGCGTTTTTTTTTAGAGATTAGAAGAACTCATAATGATTTAAGAATTGAAATAAGTCATATGTTACAGGATGGTGAACATGTTACCATTCGATATAAATATTATGTTAAAACTCTTGAGAATCCAGAGGAAGAACTTGGGATCTCTCATTTTATAGGTATTTGGTAAGTTAAAGCTGTAAAAATGTATCACGAACACTTGATTAGCCAACCTGTAAATGAGAACGATGACACGACAGAATCTTACCATAAAGTTAAAGTGTGAAATACGTTAATGTTTTTATAAAAAAAGTATATTTGCGCAAATAAAAAATCAATTAATATTTCATATAAATGAGTGTTTTAGTAAATAAAGATTCAAAGATAATTGTACAAGGTTTTACTGGTGGAGAAGGAACTTTTCATGCTGGTCAAATGATTGATTACGGAACAAATGTAGTTGGTGGTGTTACTCCAGGAAAAGGTGGGCAAACACATTTAGATAAGCCAGTTTTTAACACGGTAGCAGAAGCGGTTGAAAAAGTAGGAGCCGATACATCTATTATTTTTGTACCACCTGCATTTGCAGCTGATGCTATAATGGAAGCTGCAGAAGCTGGAATCAAAGTTATTATAACGATTACAGAAGGTATTCCTGTTGCTGATATGATTAAGGTTTCTGATTATATAAAAGATAAAGCATGTAGGCTGATTGGACCTAACTGTCCTGGTGTTATAACACCAGAAGAAGCAAAAGTTGGAATTATGCCTGGTTTTGTATTCAAAAAAGGAAACGTAGGTCTAGTATCTAAATCGGGTACTTTAACTTATGAAGCTGCTGATCAAGTTGTAAAGCAAGGGTATGGAATTTCAACAGCTATTGGAATTGGTGGAGATCCAATTATTGGTACTACTACAAAAGATGCAGTACAAATGTTAATTGATGATGAGGATACAAATTGTGTAGTTATGATTGGTGAAATAGGAGGTAATCTAGAAGCTGATGCCGCAAAATGGTATAAAGAGAGTGGAAGCAAAAAGCCAATTATTGGTTTTATTGCTGGTGAAACTGCTCCTGCTGGCAGAACTATGGGTCATGCAGGTGCAATAGTAGGAGGGAGTGATGATACCGCTCAAGCTAAAAAGAAAATAATGAAAGCACATGGAATTCATGTAGTAGATTCTCCTGCTGAAATTGGAAAAAAAGTAAAAGAAGTTTTAGGATAAATTTCTGAAAATTTCTATAAAAAAAGGGCCAATTAATAGGCCCTTTTTTTATGAAACATTTTTTTATTTTATATAAATACTAAGCCAGTTGTTCACATCATTATATTTTTAAACAACAGATATAACTCTAAAAATTTAAATTGAATGTTTTCTTTAGCTACTTATCATTCTTTTGTAATATGAGCTAAACAAGAAATTTTATTTTATAAATACTTGATATTCAGTATTGTAAATTTTATTATTATTTTTTCAAAATAATATAAAATTCATCTCTTTTAGTCCATATTGGACTAATAACTTATTATATTAGTGCTTATAATTTTTAAAAGCTAATTATAATATTTAAAACGAGCATGTTAATTCTTTTTATCACCAAAAGAGATGATTAATAGGGATTAGAATGTGATTAATAAAAATAATAAAGACAGACATATGAAATTATTAGAAGGTAAAACAGCAATTATTACTGGTGGTAGTAGAGGAATTGGTAAAGCAATTGTTGAAATTTTCGCAAAACATGGAGCTAATGTAGCATTTACATATAGTTCATCTGCAGAATCTGCAAAGATTATTGAAGATGAAGTTTCTAAAGAAGGAGTAAAGGTAAAATGCTATAAAAGTGATGCGTCTAATTTTGATGATGCTCAAAATTTAGCCGCTGATATACATAAAGAGTTTGGATCTATAGATATTTTAATAAATAATGCAGGTATTACAAAAGATAACCTTTTGATGCGAATGAGTGAAGAAGATTTTGATCGTGTTATTGAAGTTAACTTAAAATCTGTTTTTAACATGACAAAAGCGGTTCAACGTGTAATGTTGAAACAGCGTAAAGGGTCTATTATTAATATGAGTTCTGTAATTGGTTTAAAAGGAAACGCTGGTCAAAGTAATTATGCAGCTTCAAAAGCCGGTGTTATAGGTTTTACAAAATCAATGGCAATAGAATTAGGTTCTCGAAATATTAGGAGTAATGCTATTGCACCAGGATTTATTGTTACTGAAATGACAGAAAAATTAGGTGAAGAAACAATTAAAAAATATTATGAAGCTGTTCCTCTAAAAAGAGGAGGAACTCCTGAAGAAGTTGCTAACACCTGTGTATTCTTAGGAAGTGACATGTCTTCATATGTTACGGGTCAAGTTTTAAATGTTGACGGCGGTATGCTTACTTAAAGTTACTAAGTTTAAATTATAAGATTTACCTTTTTTTTTATAAGTGTAAATGGGTCTTAACAAATAATTAGATGACTACGCAAACTGTATTATATATTATTATTGCCATTATAATTTCAATTTTATTGGCTGTTTTCATGTATGGTTATAAAACTAAATTTTCTAAAAGCACTAAATGGATTTATGGTTCCTTAAGATTTGTTACCATATTTTCAGTTTTATTATTATTGATAAACCCTATATTTAAAACGGAGACTTTTTCTATAATAAAACCTAAGCTTCCTATTTTAATTGATAATTCTAAATCTATATCTGAATTAAATCAAACCCTTAACGTCTCTGATTTTGTAGCATCTCTAAAATCAAATAAGGATTTAAATGAAAAATTTGAGCTTTCATTTTATACTTTTGGGAATGAATTTAAAATTAATGATTCCTTAACTTTTAATGAAAAAAACACTAATATATCGGAAGCATTATCATTAATAAATCAACTATTTAAAGACGAAGTTGCTCCAACAATATTAGTTACTGATGGAAATCAAACCCTAGGGGATAACTATGAGTTTAGTTCAATAAACTTTAAAAACAGAATATACCCTTTAGTTATAGGTGATTCTATAAAATATCTAGATTTAAAAATAGAACAATTAAATTCCAATCGCTATGCATTTTTAAGAAATAATTTTCCAGTAGAAATAATCTTGGTTTATCAAGGTTCAAAAAATATAACAACTCAATTTGAAGTTAAAAAAGGAACTACAACAGTATATAAAGAAAATATTGTATTTACAAAAAACGATAAAACCAAAATATTGAAATTCACATTACCAGCTTCTAGTGTTGGGTTTCAAAAATATACAGCACAAATTAATCCTATTACAGAAGAAAAAAATAAAATAAATAACAGCAAACAATTTGCTGTAGAAGTAATTGATCAATCCACAAATGTACTTATAGTAAGCGATATTGTACACCCAGATATTGGAGCTTTAAAAAGGGCTATTGAGAGTAATGAACAAAGAAAAGTTACTATTAAAAAACCTTTTGAAGCTTTATCAATAGTTAATGATCATCAATTAATAATCCTTTATCAGCCCAATCGAAGTTTTACAAATATTTATTCTAAAATAAATAAACTTAACAAAAATACTCTGGTTTTTACCGGACAGCAAACAGATTGGTATTTTTTGAATAATATTCAGGATAACTATAAAAAAGAAGTAACAAACCAATCTGAAAATATTGTGGGCATTTTAAACAAAAATTATGGTGCTTTTGTAATTAATGATATTGATTTTTCAGAGTATAGACCTTTAAAGACTTTATTTGGATCCTTAGAAATAGTGGTTCCTTATGATAATTTATTAGGACAATCTATCGATGGATTTGAGACAGAAACATCATTGCTTGCTACTACTGAATTAAATGGCTCAAGAAATGCTATTTTTGATGGAGAAGGTATTTGGAAATGGAGAGCACAATCATTTATTGAATCTAAAGATTATAATGAATTTGATAATTTTTTCGGAAAAGTAATACAGTATTTGGCTTCTAACAAGAGGAGGAGTCGCCTAGAGGTATCTTATGAAAATTTTTATTATAACAACAAGTCTATTCGTATTTCAGCTCAATATTTTGATAAAAACTTTGTGTTTAATTCCAATGCAAATATATCTATCCTTATTACTAATAGTGATTCTAAACAAAGTTTTGAATATCCCTTATTATTAAAAAGAAATTTTTACGAAATTGATTTAAATAATTTGAAGGCAGGAGAATATGTTTTTAAAGTTTCTGTAAATGATGAAATTAAATTGACTAGAAATGGTGCATTTACTATCTTAGATTTTAATGTAGAACAACAATTTTTAAATCCAGATGTAACAAAACTATCAAGAGTAGCAACTAATACAAAAGGGAAAAACTTTTTTATTTCTGATTCGTTTTTATTGATAGATACTCTTATTAAGGATGATAATTTTAAGCAAGTTGAGATAAGCAAAGAAAAAATTGAACCTCTTATAGAATGGATATACTTATTAGGACTAATAATCTTATCTTTGTCAATTGAATGGTTTCTGCGAAAGTATAACGGACTCATATAAAAATAATAAACTAAAAAAAAAAAATGGAAAAATTACCAAAAATTGGAATACCAGTAATTATATTATTAATACTGGCAATAGTTATTGTTGCAAAATCTGCCATAACAATAGATTCTGGAGAAGCTGGAGTATTATTTAAAACTTTTGGCGAAGGAGTTGTTACAGATGAACCTCCAATGGGAGAAGGTTTTCATATCGTAGCTCCTTGGAACAAAGTTTTTGTTTATGAAGTAAGACAACAAGAAATAGTTGAAAATATGCAAGTATTATCTTCTAACGGATTAGATATTAAATTAGAGGCTTCTGCTTGGTTTCAACCAGACATTAGTAATCTAGGTAATTTACATCAGCAAAAGGGGCAAAATTATGTATCTAGAGTTTTACAACCAGCGATACGCAGTGCAGCAAGAAGTGTTGTAGGACGTTATACACCAGAGCAATTATATTCTAGTAAACGTGATGCTATTCAGGTTGAAATCTTGGAAGAGACTCAAAACATTGTGTCTGATCAATTTGTACAATTAAATGAAATTTTAATTCGTGATGTTACCTTACCATTAACTATTAAAGATGCTATTGAACGTAAGTTAAAGCAAGAGCAAGAGTCTTTAGAATATGAATTTAGATTAGTAACTGCTTCTAAAGAAGCTGAAAAGGTAATTATTGAAGCTCAAGGTAAAGCAGAGTCTAATAGAATTTTAAGTGCTTCTTTAACTGATAAAATACTTCAAGATAAAGGGATAGATGCAACGATAAAATTATCGGAATCTCCAAATTCTAAAGTGATTGTTATTGGATCTGGTGATTCTGGCTTACCCTTAATACTAGGTAATAACTAGCGTTTTAACAATTTTCATGAAAAAAGCCACTTTTATAGTGGCTTTTGTATTTTACAAGTCTATTGGTCATTTATAGAAGTCAATAAA
>Ga0208814_1001520_pt1 | contig 10737 bp, 17 predicted proteins | sample MalvirAntarct_55_FD_184253 | JGI IMG/M metagenome (GOLD analysis project Ga0208814, IMG submission 184253) | Marine viral communities from the Global Malaspina Expedition - Malaspina viral metaG Antarct_55 (SPAdes) (version 2) | ecosystem: Environmental > Aquatic > Marine > Oceanic | place...
ATGCGTTGCGTGATACGTGGTCATCAGGTAGGTTAGCATACTTTTCTAAAATACAACTCGCCGCTTTGTGTTGTGAACAATGTTCTTCAAAGTATTGCATCGCCGAAATGCAATTAGGGAAGTTGCCTACGTACTCATTATCTGTATAGCTTCCTGATAAACTGACTACGAGAATAAAGATTCCCTCGCCAAGCATATCAGTACCCCCAATAAGTTTGAGTGTCTTTGCACTCGCAATTAGATTTATGACAGCTCATACATTTTTTAGTTAAACCCATCTTAATATTTTTATCATCTTCTGCTACGATTTCATCTTCCCATTGTTGTTTTAGTTCATGTACTGATACAAACTTACTATGCTCTATCATTTTAGCCATGTTAACAATCTCCATAGTTATCCCCATATCCGCCCTCGCAAGTAATAGGTAAATCTTTTCCCCACTCAGGTGGTATAGACATTTGTTTCATAATAAAATCTAAAGCCTCTTGGCTTTCTGTTTTAGGTGCTACACACACTACAGCATCATGAACTGTGAGTAAGGGCCGGTACTTAGTATTAATCTTTATCATCTGTTCCCCTATTACAATCCTAGCTAATGCTTGTACTACATTTTCTACTACAGAACCTCCCCATATACCTACTTTTCCTCGTCTTGACTTATAAACAAACTCACTGCGAGTCCCTGACACGTCTTTCTCAAGTTCAGGGTACCTCAGGTATAAGCTATTTGGTAGCTGAATTCCCTCTTTAGAGACTCTAAGCACCTTGTGTTTACCTAAATAATAGGGTTCTTTAGTGCCCCATACAGCTATATCCTCTAAGGCTCGGTCACATTCTTTCCATAAGTCAATAACTTCATGGTTTAAATCTCTATAAACTTTAACTAAGTTTTGACATTCCATATCCGATAGCTTAGCACTAGGTGGTTGAGTTTCTAAAGTGTGTTGTAGTTTCTTCCACCCTGTACCATATCCTAATCCTAGTATACAAGTCTTACCAACAAAACGTTCGACCTTATTTCTTTTATCTATCTTCTTGTTATATACCTTAGACGCAAAGTTAGAATATACATCTTCTCCCTTTCTAAACTGTTCAACAACATCTTCTTGACCTGCGAGCCATACTAGTATACGAGCCTCAATTTGTGATGAGTCTACATTGAGTATCACATAGTCATCAGGTGGTAGTATTGCATTTTTTAATGCTCTCTTCTTGACATCACGGCTCGGTAAGTTTTGGAAGTTTACTTTATCTGAGCCTGACCACCGTCCTGTGTGGGCACCATAATACTTAAGAGGTATAGGTAACATACCTTTGTTACGAGAACCTATATCTATAAATCTTTCAATCCTAGATTCTTCCATAGTTGATTTTGTACCTAACCTTACAGCACATAGTTCTTGAATGAATCCATCTTCATGTTCACATAGTTCTATAAATCCTAAATCATTTTTAGCTAAAGCATAGGTTTCTTTTTCTGTTGTGGGAGATATTTTTAAGGGCACCTCTATCCCGAAATCTTCTAGTAGCTCAGCAAATTGTTTGTTACTTGCTAACTTCTTCCTAACTTCTTCCTCAGTATCACACTTTAATTTATTCATTAGTGTACCAAGTAAAGCTTTCTTTTCAGTCTTAACTTCATCTAGTCTTGTTATAAGAAGTCCATCATCAACACTTAGTAAGGGTTGAATAAACATTCTTAGGGTTAAGTCTATGAGTTTAAATTCTATAGCTGGAAAGTTTTTTTGAAGAATAATAAAAAGTTTAGCAGTAAGCTCAACATCATTTTTACAGTAGCCACCATACCCATGTAATTCGTGAGGTAAGAAATCCTCTAAGCGTTTGCCTTTAGCATCTAAAACTTCTGTACCTTTTTCACCTAGTTGATATAGTTTTGACAGTGCTGCCAACGAACCCCCTGCATTAGTACCGTGAATTGCACGTGCCATAGATAAGGTATCTATATATACCTCAGGAATTATGTTGAATATCCATGCAAGTATAGTTCCATCGAACTGCATGTTGTGAGCCACAAGTCCACACTCATGAATGTTATAGGTGTTTAAAACTTCTTGGAGTTCTTCGTGAGTACCTGAGTACCATTTAGTAGACGAGTCATCTACCTTGATAGCAAACCCTATAACTTGAAACTGAGGGTCTCTTATATAATGTTCAGTGGTATACTTTCTTAACCCATAACCTGAATCATAAAATGTTTCAAAATCTATGGTAATAAAGTGTTTCATTTACGGTACATTTCCTTATATATTTCCTTATGTACTTTGTCATATTCATTTTGTAAATAATAAATTGCATCTTGTAAACAATCTAATTTTATTACGTTAGGCTCCATATTATGATAAGCCTTTAAAAATTTAGGTCTTACTTCCTCACCCTTTGTGTGATAACTTAAAGTTATTAATTGTTGCATTATTTTTTCCTCTCGTTTTTAGGTTTAATACACACACCCTTTAAATCTTTTGTGTGCCCACACCACCACTCTTTATAAAAGAACTTAGCGGGTTCTCCACACTTATGACACTTTCTTTCTTTATTAAAATCTACCATTTGTTAGCATATAAGGTATGTTCATCTCTACAATACACCGAACACCATCGTCTTTTATCTTTTATTTTCTTTTCACACCAAATACATTTACCTGAGTTATTATTTTCTACTGAAGTATCTACTGTCTTAAGAGTAAACTTAAGGCGAGCCTCTATCTCGTCATTAGCCATGTCTATTTCGTCAGCCAATCTTTCATTCCTCTAGCGTTATTAAAGGCAGTTCCGTTTGCAGACGATGGCCTCTTCTTTGGTAGCTTTATTAATCCTTGTTTATCAAAGTCTATTAAAGTAGCATAGCCTAATCCTGTTGCTTGAGATAGTTTGTGTCTACTAAATTCTGGGCGTTTCTCTTGCCATTCTTTAATTAGTTTAACTGCATTTTCTTTTTCTGATTCTTTCATTATTACCCTTTAGTTTGTAAACTGTATTGACGCTCTAGGTATCATATGATACCAGTTCTCCCTAGTCCTCACATGAACCCCCGACACAATACTTTCCATTGAGTATCTCATCTGCTAAGTCCTCTGAACAGAGCTGGCGTTCTTTAGTTTGGATTTCATCTTCGATGTGTTTCACAAATGATTTATCTATCATTAGCGTTTTTACTTCAGCTAAAATATCTTCTGCGTCTGCCTTGTGTGTATCACCTATAGAATGTTCATCTAATAATTCTATATAATGATTTAAAAGTCTTGCTACTTTAGTGAATAGTTCTTCAGTCATTTAGTGTCCTCCTATTTAGCAATGTGTGAACGGTCACATAGTGCCATTCAAAAAATCTTCTAACTCTTGTGCGTACCACCTTAGTTTACCTGCGTCATCTACCTCGTCTTGTTTAGAACCTTTCAATCCTATGCGAGTGTTGTATTTCATTATTGTGCCTTTAAGATATCCTTTGTATTCTTGGTCTGTTAGTTTAGCACGAATAATCTTAATTGTCTCAATACCTTTTTTGTAGTGAGGGGGATTGTTTACTAAGTCTTCTTTGCTCACTTAAACTCTCTTATTATAATTGGTGTAACAACGACTCTAGCATATCTATATTGTGCTCGTCAATTATTATTGAGAATCCTTTAGCAGTTTGAATGTCTTTGAGATGTTTTCTTTGAAGTGCAGTAGGTCTACCTCCATTGGCTTTGCACTCTATACCAACGAATAATCCTTTGTAACAAGCAATGATATCAGGTACACCATTAGCACCATAGCCTCCTGTTGCAGGCATGCAATGATAAGCACCTAGCTTATCTAATATACTTTTTACTTTAGTCTTTACTTTCTTTTCGGGTGTCATTAGTTACTCCTTGTAACAGGTGATATTCATCTGTGTTAAGAATAACTATATACCATTTCTCAGATGCACGCCAACCAACATTTTTTAATGCAGTGTGGGGTTCACTCATAAGAGTAGCAGAGTTTATAATATATTCAGGAGGAGTATTGTCAAATACAGTTGATATTAGAATGAGCTTGGGAAGGATATAACTAGGAAGTGTGTCATGAGTATACCTCCTACGATACTTATTTGTAAGGTAACAAATATACTCAGACTCGGTTTTTTGAATTGGTACTTTTATATAATCTTTACTGTAAGGTAAAGCACTTATCTCATCATTCTTTATCATTAAACAGTAATACCCATTCTTGGTCAGCCAGTTTATTATGTGTAGAACAAGCTATTATACTCGCTTTTTCACTATAGATAGGCTTCCTGTCTCGTAAAGTATAACTAGCTATTGATTCATCTACACTCATACCTCTAGTCTTTATATATTCCTCTCTTATCATAGACCATAAAGTCAAGCGTGGGATAATAGTATCTGAATCTTTGTGCTCATTCAAATCTAAATAGCCTTGGGTATCTTCCTCTATAATAAAATTATTAAGGGCGTGAGGTTCAGCCTTTAAACTTGATAGCTCATCTTTATGTGTATCAAATTTACCCTTAGTTACAAAGTGAATGTCAGGCGACAAGTTATCTTTACCTATTATCCAAAATGATTGAGTAGCTAACTTTATTTCATTATCCCTTTGCCTTTGCTCAAACTCATTTGCATACTTTACATCATCTAATTTTTGTTGGAGTTCGGCTCTAAAAGTTTCAGTCATAGGATAAGTCTTAGGGTGTAACAAATGCTCTAAAATAACTTTGCCCTCAGGTGATGATGAGCTTGTTCCACGTGCTAAGTCATATAGATTTTTATCACTACCTTTTATCTTTTCTAACTCTTTACAACTGTACCTCAGTTGATTATCTAATAACTCAGCGTAAGTGGGTATTAAATTTGTATCATATCTTGCGATAAGTTTCTTACATAATTTACTCCACTTCACAGACTCAATGTAATTATTCCTATCTGATATCCTCCATGATTGTATCTCGGACATTCCTACAAACATAAACTTTTCTTTTTCTTTATTTGATTTTACAATAACTCCAGTAGGTACACCCTTAGATGTGCACATCAAATAAGATATATTTGGAGAAACTTTATTATCTTCTTCATACTGTTTCCAATCTTTAGTCACAGTAATTTTAGTATCTTTACTATCGAGATGACGAACCTTTACTCGGCTTAAAACTAACCAACCTAACTTATGATTCAGTTCGTTTATCATAGGTAATAGTTCTGAATATATATAAATACATTCTTTCCTTTCTTCCCCTCTATAATACTTATCACTAACTTCTTTCCACTCAGTAAATTTCATTTTAATACTCCCTGTTAAAGGTATGTGAAAGTCACACACCTCGGTTTAAGAATTTGATTTCTAAATGTTTATTGCTAGGTATCCTAAGCTCTTGCCATGGTATTTCCTCAGTCACATATGATTCTTCTTGTTTATATAATTCAACCCTCATGATGTTTAAGATATCTTTTTGTAAATCTTTTTCTATAACATCTGTCTCTTGTTTATTCCAAGGTGTAGACATATGCATATCATGTCCACCATGTGAGTTTTTAAATGTATCAATCACATATTGAAGTGGATTAGATTCTAGGGTTACTGAATCATCTACTGTTTTAAGTTGCAAGTTAAGTTGCTTATAAGTGATACGCTCTAGCCATAGTTTTGCTATGGTCATAGGTTCTTTATACTTCTTACGAACCTCAGAACCTTTTTTAGGGTTAACTTTCTTAGTAACTATTTTATACTCCCATTCTTTTAAGGGTTCATCGGTATTAATGTTGTATCGCATACCATTTACAACAGGCATTTGTTTAGGCGTTACAATATTTGTACCATCTTGACCATCAAACCTACTCAAAACTATACCCCCCTTAGTAGCGTCTTGTTGTATAGTGTAATACCTACCCAATAAATTGTACATTAAGCCAACCTCTCCATTTCCATAATAGTCTTGGGTGAATGTCACATATTGTAGATTCTTACCATCGACTCCTATTTCATCTTCATCGCTATGGTCATGTAAAGTAAATAGAGTTGAGCCATAATAATTAAAGCTAAGTAAAGTTTCATTTTCAAACACCTCAATCTTAAAGTATTTATGCCCCTCTGTTCTTTTACCCCAAGGATATTCGTGGGGACGCTTTCGGTATTCCTTTTGTTCTTTTACTGTTTTATAACAGTAATCTATTAGACCCTTAAACATTTTCATCTCCCTCTAATTGAAAAGTAATTACTTCTTCCTCGGATTCCTCTACTGCTTTACCCTCTCGGATGTGTGCTAACACTTGGTCGGATAGTTCAGCCTTTAATTGAGTATCTAACTCAATACCCTCATCGGTGATTAGCACATCGTTGCCATCATCATTTTTCTTGACAATGGCAAAGGTTATGTTTTCCACATATACAAACGCTACATCTTCAGCTTTAAGCTTCATCACAATCCTCCTCTCGTTTACATTGATTACAAACAAAATCATCAGGGTTAGTTTCCTGATAGAAATTATCTCCACATTGCTTACACTCTACCTCCTCTGCGTCTTTTAAATCAGGTGGTAAATTGCTACCCCAGTTTTCTTTTTCATCCATTACAAAACCCTCCATAATATAAATGCACCTAGTGTGCACAACACACCTAAGATAAATCCTAAGCGTCTATTGTTTCTTGCCTTACGCTTTTCAAATTCGTAAGCAGTTTCGTATCTGTTCATATACCAGTTCTCCTATAGGGACTATGTGAATTACACATAGTCTTGTTTAACAACTGTGCCTGTGCTTGGCAAATACTTATCCGTGTTAGTCACAAGCCATAAAGTTTTACTACTTATATTCCACTGAGGTTTATTGAACCAACCATCAGTAAAAACTAATATCCCCTCAGCATTGATATGCTTATCGGTAATGTAATCAGCGACACATTGCACATCGGTTCCACCACCACCCTGAGGTTTGAGAAGTTTAGCTATGTCTTGATAGTTATCAGTGAAGACTTGCTCGCCATGAACCTCAGTATCCCACCAAAGAATTCTTACCTTTTCGGGACTACAAGTTTCACATATGCTCGCCACCTCAGATGAGAATGAATTAAGTTCACTCGTACCTATCGAGCCTGAGGTATCAATCGCCACTACTATCTCGCCCACGCTATCGTTCTCTGTACTTGGTAAATAGATATCATCAGCTAGGTATCGCTTGTTAAACTTTCGCCATGTATATTCATCTACCCCCTTTGTAACCGAGGTTACAAAATCTTTTAATACTGTTTTCCAATCTACCTTGGGTGCTAGAGATTCACCTATTGCTCGTGGTGTTTTACCACTACCGAACCTACTTGCCATAAGTCCCCCCTCTCGTAAAGCTTCATCTACTTTCTTATCCTGTGCTTTCTGCTCAACACCTGTCATAGGTTGAGATTGCCCGCCTTCGGAACCTGAACCTGAGAAGTCATGCTCATCAAGAGATTGAGGAGGTGGGTTACCATTCTCCTGTTGTTTTTGTAAGTCACGAAGTACCTCATTGACAGACCAATTATGATACTTCTTATCTAACAATGCCCCCTCAGGTAATTGACAATGTTTCTTATCCACGAAACTATCAATGATGTCGTTTACCACATAATCAGCACATGCATTGACAAGTTGAGGTTCTTTTTTAAACTGTACTTTGAATCGTGACATATGCTTGAGAGCAACATGTAAATTCTCATGCATAACTAATCCTCGCAGTTCAGCGTCAGTCAATGGCTCAATAAACTTTCTACCATATCTTTTATTGAGTCCATCAGTATATGCAGTTGGGCAATCATCAATTACTGTGCTCTCGCCCATCATCATAATGCCTGAGTAAAGAGCAGTCTCAGGGTGTTGCATTAAAATAACATGTGCTCTTTTTAGTCTATCTTGTCCTGTTGCTTTCATACCAGTTCTCCTAGTTGGTGGTGTGTGAAAGTCACACACCTCTGATTAAAAGTCTAGCCGTTTAAGTCAGTAACCATCATCTGATTATCTAACATCCATTTTGTTATACTCTTGTTCTGTGAAGCAAAGGCGAATGTTCTCTCATTCTTTGCCATCATTGAAAAGAATACTGCTTGCATTTCATCAGCCTTGATTCTATTGATAAACTTCATCACTGAGTCACACTCATCATGAGATTGAATTTTATCTACAAGCATGAACATGGTCATGAGTTGAGCCGAGATAGACTCAGGCAATGCTATCCCCTCAGGATTCTTAAGGATTTGGTCGTACATCGGTATCTCTTTCTCACTTGTCATGAGAGCAGACATATCAGCACTCGCACTCGCACCTATCGTACCTGATAGGGCACACAAGGTGGCGTTCACACCTAACGTTTCTCGGCTATCCATAATTACACTAGCTTTAGCTAATGAGCGTGGAGAACAATAAGAGAGTTGAGGATTCTTAGGGTTGAAGATGTATGGGTTCTCATCTCCATCGCCCTCGTTCCTGTAACTATGTAATGCACGAGGGAACATATGTACCCAAGCTCTAATCAATGGGTGCACCATGTTTTCAGTTGCCCATGGTAGCCATTCGTCTGCTGTCGGTTTCGCCATCTCCATAATACAAACTCGGTTACCTGCATGAGCCAACATTGTGTCGCCCACCCCATCAGACTGATTGTTTGATGTACCAAAGACAATCGAACCCTCAGGTAATTTCCTGTCACCAACACAACGCTCTAACATTAGGCGAGTGAATATCACTTGTAACATCTTTGGTGCTTTCATAAACTCATCAAGCAGTATTACCTTAGGCTTAGTGCTATCAAGTTTAAAGATTGAACCCACATAGTTCTCTAAAGATTTTGTAGTGTGGTTCGGGATAGTCATTGCAATGTCAGACATATCCATAACAGGACAATCAACATAAACATAATCGTATGTGTCCCCTAAATCTTTCTCAATCATATTGAGTAGGGAAGTTTTACCACACCCTGGCTCGGATTGAATGATAGGTGTAAGTTCTACACCAATAGTTGGTATTGCTTTTCTTAGTTCTTGAATTGATACTGTATACATAATAGTTCTCCAAATTGTTGTATGTGAAAGTCACATACGATTAAATGAACTTGCTTAAGATATCATCTACTTTAGTTTTAACCTGATGTCGCTCGGCGTCACTCTCTTGTAGCGTTTCTGTATCTACATCTTTCAAAACTTTCTGTAATGATTCTGTTGCTTTGACTACCTTTGCTGATAACTCATTGTTTATCGGCTGAAAGTTTTTGAAGTTCTCGCACATCTCTTGGGCACTCTTGAGTGTCCTATCAAAGATTTTTCCTTTCTTATAAACAATCTCGCCCTTTGCATTGGTCGTTTCTGTAATCTCACACCCTTTGGATATTCTTTGCAAGATGTCAGTAACCTTGAGTTTCTGAGTTTCGAGTACATTGTCCACTATCTCCTTGGTTTGTTTTTGGTATACCTTTCGCAAATCTTCGGCAATATCTTTTGAGATACTACATCTGAAGTCATGCTCAGGCACTTCTGCCACACTTAACTGCATACGATACATTCGTCTTACTTCCTCAACGGGTGGGTAATCTCCCTCGTTATACATATCCCCATGCTCAAACTTCATGTTGCTTTTTATACTGTCGTACTGTGTACAAAACTTATTCACAAGGTCATTAAAGTTTTCCTCATGCTCTAAGTATTGGCTCTGCCATTCACCTAACATCATTGATGGTAAAAGGTACTGTGTTTTACTCCAAGCGTATGCAGTATTGTTTAACCATTTACGGATGTGCTCTTGATAGTTCTTGATACTTTTATGAATCGGGTTGCCTGATAAAAGATTCTTAACAAACTTACCTGACTGCTCTGACGCTTTCTTACCTGATGTAACTTCAAACGATATGCCTTGGTCAGTTTTTGTTGCAGACCATGTGTGCATATCTATACTAACTAACATCGCTGAGGTTGATAATGAAATCAAATGCTCAGGTTGTTGTAGTTCAGTTTTTAGTTCATACATAATAGTTCTCCCTAAGTTTATAAAGTGGAGCAATGTGTAACTTCACACTGCCCCAAGTAAAAGTACAATCCATGGCGTCTGTATCTCTCTCACCATAGATTATAGTATACCACAGCTATACTAATATCAATACAGCTGTTGTTACTGAATGTCATCTGCTATCCTCCTCTTGTTCTTGTTGATGTTCGACCAATGATGTCTGTTCTTCAACATCAAGTTGGTCAGTGTAAGAATCCACGGTCAAGTGCGATTCATTCTGTTCTTTTATCATGTCTAACATTATCTCTTTGTTGCTACTTAGCTTGTATCCATGGTTTTTTGTCATTTTCCATGGTTTTTTGTCAATGATAGTATCTTGTATATAAGTAGTTAGTTTTTTTCTCCATTTTTTACTCATCTTCAATCTCCCTAAAATTTAAGAATGTGTGATTGTTCACATGTTTCCATATAAAGTTTACAGTTGGTTTTTTCCATGTTTCTCCAGCTGATATATCTATTTTACGGTAATGGAGGAGGTATCCCGAGTTAACCTATCACGATAGTCCATCGTGTTTTTACTTCATGTTTGGTGGTGCATGTAAGTTCGGGAATATCTAATGTGTTTGCCACCTACCTAGTATGCGATAGTTCGAAACCATGTCAGGGCGAGTTTTTTTGGGGTGAACGGGGGGTTGAAGCTACGTTCCTAAATGTTCTGTTCCAAAAGACCCCAAAGTTTACTAATAGAACGGAACACGAGGTTGAGAAAAAGTTAAACCCT
>Ga0208814_1001523_pt1 | contig 10724 bp, 14 predicted proteins | sample MalvirAntarct_55_FD_184253 | JGI IMG/M metagenome (GOLD analysis project Ga0208814, IMG submission 184253) | Marine viral communities from the Global Malaspina Expedition - Malaspina viral metaG Antarct_55 (SPAdes) (version 2) | ecosystem: Environmental > Aquatic > Marine > Oceanic | place...
AATGGCATCTAATAATTTCTTTTTTGTGTTGCCTGATCTGGATTTTCTTTCCTGAAGTCTTCTCATCGTTCCTTCATTATTTTCTAAAACTTTTTCTGTTACCTGTTGGATTTTCTGTTTTCTAGGTTTAGATTGTCGCACCTTTGGCTCAGTAACCTCAGATACTAATCCAGAAGTTCCTTTTACAACTTCTGAAATGACAGTTGAGAGCATCCCTTCTTCAAGTAGTGCTTCCCTAATACATTCTTTCACAATTGGCTTAATCAATTGCTTTAATTCTTTCTTATTCATTTAATCCTCTAAGATCTCATTTAACATTCTATTCAATTTGTATTTCTTATCGAAAACGTTTGCCCCTATCCTGATGTCTTTCGCTTCCTTGAGCGCCATATAAGCGTTGGGAGTAGAAGGCTCAGAAACAAAATCAAAACAAATAAGTTGAAGATCCTCTTGTACCATCGTTTTTCCGTCAGATTCATTGACAGAGCCAAGAGCACGGCTGGAAATACCCAACTTAACACCGTCAGAGACAAGTTGTTGTAATATCTTTCCAGACGGTGTATTAAGCACCTTGACTTTTCCCATAACATTATTACCATCCCACCAGCATTCTGTTACCATATGAGAAGCGTTTTTTAAATTGATAATAGAATCATCTGGGTGATCTAACTCTCCCAACGCTCTATTGTCTTTCACCAACATCATATAGTTTTTCATTTCTCTTTCTAGAATCTTTCTAGGGTATACTCTGCCATTTCCATTTTGCACTTCTGCTTCTTGAAGTTTACCTGATAGGATCATCCCACCATTGGCAACATACTTCTTTTCCGCTTCAGTCAACAGATCTTGACATACTCCGCCTTCGCATAATTCATGATATTCTCTTAATAAAACTTTACCCATAGTCAACACCCATTCTTGCAGCGTCTAACAGGCTGTAACATCCATTTAATCATTTTGTGACTCCTTTTTTGCCAAGTTGCTTGTCGATATATTGTTGTAGGATTTTTTCATCCACATTCGGATTTTCCTTAAGGTACTTCTCAAGTTCTTCTTTCATTATCTGAGCAGCCCTTTTTCTAGGTAATGTAACTTTCATTTTTGATCTTTCCTTATGATTTTAAATCCATCGTCATCGAATAGCATACACAATATATATGAAGTGCCAGATGACAGCCATCCACAAACCAAAAGGTTTGCTAAATTATACTCAAATGTAAATAGTTCAGTAAAAGGATTAAGGAAGAATAAAAGTACTCCAACCCAAAATCCTGTGCACATTGGACAAGATAACAATTTTGTATAGTTTGAAGAAAAATCTCTGACTCCTTTGAATATGGAGCCGTATACTAATATCTGTGTCAAGCCATAGGCTGACAATATAAACCAGAGCAGTTCCATCAGGTGCCGCCAAGTGTAAAGTTCTGCCTTGACATTGCCGCCCCTAAGGTATCTACAACAAACTTAACTCCCTTAAAAGCCTTGGTTGCCCAACTCATCCATCCAGCGAATGTTGAATAAACCACTTCTCCCAATATTGATTTAAGTTTTTCTACCATATATTCTTTAATAGGTATTACAACTTTTTCATTAATTAATTTCTTTACTTCATCTAATTTATCTTTTAATCCTTCAGGAGTTGCCAAGATGCCTAATGCTTTTAAAGCATCATTGATTTTCTCCCCTACTTCATTCCATAGGAAATTTAAAGCCAGAGAGGCACTAGTGGCGTATAAGGCGCCTTTCCATCCATCACCTTGGACTATTTTTCTTTGTATTCCTAAAATAAAGTTTTTAGTATTTTGAGCCCATTGGGCAAACGTGGGCATGTTTAAACTCGGCAACTTATCAATCATTATGTTAAGAACCTTATAGACAGAATTAAATTTTGTCTTCATTGATGTTTTATGTACATTAAATACCCACGACTTAATCTTAGTGGGATCATTAAATATTTGTTTCAAGACTGCGCCAACGTTATACACCCCTTTCCCAAAATCCGTAATGGCTTTGCCAGCCTCTTTTGCTTTCTCGAAAGTAGCGTCCTTAAGATCACTAAAGAAACCTTCAAATAAAAGTTGCTCTTCGATAATTAACTTTCTAATTTCTGAACTGTAATAAAGTCCACCACTTTCGTTTAGCAGCGGCTTGATTCCCAGTACGTGCTCAACGTAATCATGTCTTTCAAATAGTTCATGATGTTCGGAGTATCCTCTCCATTCGTTTAATAATTGTTTCACGCCTTATCTCCTATAGAATCTGTTTTGCATGTATGCTTGGTAATAGATTCCCGGACGGATTGTTCCTTTCTCTGTGGCGTGTGGAACTTCTCCCAAATCAGTTGATGCTGCATCTGTAGGATCTGTATAATATTCTTCCTCTTCTTCATCCATCTTCTTCATAAATTCATATTGAGGCTTTTCGATTTCAATAAACTTAGCAATTGTAAACATAATAGGTTGTATCGGATCAATTGTTTCTTTTTCTTCTCCATCATCTCCTTTCTTTGGCGTAGGTGGAGTTTCAAATAAACCTTGTAATGATGCGTATACGTTACCTGCTTGAACGGAGTCTCTTGCGATCACACCCTTCTTAGTCATGAAGTCAAAAAGTCTAGACTCTGTGTCATATGTCATTTCTGATATTCTGTCTTTCGGGAATGCAACAACTTTTCTCATCTGTGGCATGATAACAATATCGATATCTGGATGATCGTATATAACATAATCACCGCCAAGCGTTTGTCTAATATCTAAAGAAAACTTATAATCTTTAAGTTTATTATTGTTTCTTTTGATAGTTTTATCACCAACAAGTATACCAATAGACATAGTTTAGAGTTCCTTACAAAATTCTTGAGTTTTCATTACCTTAAAAAGCATCTTATCATCAATAGGCTTTTTGGAAAACGATTCCAGCATTTCATGAAGCGAGTTAACTCTTTCGCTTAATTCAGGAAATGAAGATTTGTTATGTTTAATAAGTTCTTTCATTCTAAATATCTCTTCATTGAGAGCAATCTTAAGTCCCATCCCATCATCCGAAAAGGAAAAGATGTACTTGAATAAAAGATCTCTTTGCTCTTCGAGTAAAGAATCATACTTCTCGTTAAAATTCTTTATGAAGATATTCAGAACTAAATTGTCCACAGGTTCTACTGTCATGTTGTTCTCTTCAGCAACCATTTCGCTAATCAAGTTATTTTCTAGAATAACCCTACGCTTCACAGGAGTCTTAACACTAAATAACTGCCCAATCGTAGCCAAAGACTTATAATTAGGAGTAAAGTTATTGAAGGTATCCTTCCCCAACTCTTTGTTAACCCTGTTGATTACATTAGTCTGAGTCTGGAACACCTGTTCTGGATGGAGAGATAGATATGTTCTTTGTGCTTCTCTTAATATGGAATTAGCCCACTCTGTAGATACACCCTTGGTTTCCATTATAGAACGATATGCATCTAATTCTTCATGAAGGATAGAGTTTTGATAGAAATTCTCCTTAATAATGTCTAAGGCGATTTCTTTTCGTTCCTTGTCTTTCGAAAGAAGTGCTTTAGTCATTTCTAAGATTAAAGTTTCGTATAGAAACGCAGTATTTCTTTTCTTGTTATATTTCATTTTTCTTTTGTCTCCATACTTTCTAATAATGTTTTTATTTCGTGACTAATATTAAATAGTTGTTTCTCTTCTTTATCGTAAATCTCTTTTTGTTCTGCCTCATAGACAGTATTGACAATATTGGCTATTGGATCCCTAAACATTCTTTTCATAGGATCTGTGACAGACTTCGTACTGTTTGTTCTTGCCGCTCTACCAGATTCTGAATCTTTGACTGCCTTAATCTTTCTCCTTCCTTTTCCATCTCCTCTGGAGACTTTGCCATCCTTGTCTCTTTCGTCGGAAGATCTGTTTCCAGGTGCCGCTAATAAGGAAGACTCGGGTGCGTCGCCTGCACCGGTATCGGCTGGAGCATCTGCTGCAGCGTCTCCGCCACCTGCATCACCACCGCCAAGATCAAGTCCACCACCAGCGTCGTCTCCTCCACCACTGAGATCAAGTCCGCCACCGCCTGCACCACCAGTATCTGGTGACGAGGCAGGGATCTCCTCAGAAGCCTTTTCAAGCATTGAAGCCATTTTCTTATCATAAAACATTTCTCTTTGGTTGCGCAAGAATTCTTCATCAGACATTCCAAGAATTTTTTCAGAAATCCAACGTTTCGAGAAGAACCCTTCTGTCGCTGCTCCAGCAATATCAAACTTCTGCTTCCAGTGTTCCAATTCTTGAAGTTCGGAAATCTTAGAAGGATTGTTCAATACCAACTTAAAAGAGATGAGATCATCTCCACGATATCCCAAAGTATAAAGATGAACTAGTCCTACCTTTTCCAATTCTGAAACCACAGATCGCTGTAGTCTTTGAATGGTTCTGGCAAACCTGATATCTTTTTGTGCCAATGTCGCTTTATCTTCTGTCTGTCCATCTCCTCTTGAGAGGTACGACATAGGAATCTTAAGTGCCGAGAACAATTTATCACGAAGATATTTAACATCGTCGATATCGCCTGTATATGAGCCACCAGGGAGGTTCTCAACTCTAGAGGAGTTACCACCCCTAACAGGAATAAAATAGTCCTCATCAATCGATAAGGGGTTGTAACGTAGATCTACACGTCCTGTCTTGGTATCAATCAATTGGTTTCTTTTCATTTGAGTTGTCACACGTTGCATGAACTGCTCAACATCTTGAGGTGCAATATTACCAACATCAATATAAAAAACTTTTCTTTCAGGAGATCTAACAATACGATATGCCATCATTGCATCTTCGAGTAAAGTAAGTTGTCTCCAAATTCTTCTGGCAGGTTCAAGAACTGATGTTCCATATGGGGCATATTTGTCATTGCCTAGAATTCTAAAATGAGCAACTTGCCAGTTCTCAAAAGTTAGTCCACCAGAATTCCACTGATACTGAATGTAGTTTGGATTAGTCTTGTCTTCGCCTTCCATTCTTTCAATCTCGTCTGCTGGGAGAGAGATCGCATGACGAATACCCATTGTCTCGTCGATGTCTAGATAAAGAAGAAAGTCTCCAAATTTACATAGAGAGCGACACCAGCCAAACAAGTTGGCGTCCAAGTTGAGTGTTTCACTGTATAAGTTCGATAACAATACTTTGATCTCATCATTTGGGCACTTGATTCCAAGCATCGGAGATAGCATTGTAGAAGTTGTCATTTCATCAGCGTAGATGTCTAATGCTGAAGCGATTTCTGGGGTGTATTCCATTTGATCGAAATCAGAATATCTTTCATAACGATTCTGATTTGCCATGATGTTTGCAGTCATGTTGTCGTAAGGATTATAAGAAGTCTTTTTGAAATCTAATCCCATTGCCGATTTGAAATCGTACTTATCCATATCAGCACGTTTGTATCGTCTCTGCATTTGACTTCGCCTATTGACAATAGGTGAAGACAGCAGTCTAGTCAATCTCTTATAGAGAGCATTTTGGGGGTTTCTTGTATTTTTTTTATTATCAGCCATAATTTATCCTTTAAATATCCATCCAAATTTATCTAAATCTTTTTTGTGTTGCTCCGCTCCTCTATCATCTGGTGGGGCAAATGTAGAGATATTTTTATCATACCCATGTTGCCCTCTGATGTTTGTATTCAGCAGAGTCTTTGTATAAACCATAGAACTTAGCATTGCTTTTTGCAGTTCTTCTCCTCTTCTGGAGGCAATGATTGCTGTGTCTCTTACCCAACATCCAATTGCTAACGCCATCACTAAGTCATCATTATATCCTTTCATAGCCTGTGGTTTTCCATGATACCAAACAAAAGTCTTCAATTCGTTCAATAAACGCAAAGATCTTATAGTAATTAGTTTGTTTCTGATGAACTCCTCTAATTTGGCAATAATTAATGGACGAGATTTCATAGAAGTTGTAAAGCCAGGGACTGCACTTGGATTACCTATTGCGGCTACTTGTTCTATATACTCGTTAGAGCCTTTAAGACTGTGAAAGACATTTGGATATTCTAGATTAATAAGTTTTTCTAGTACTGAATATCCGATATTATTATTTTCCACAACCAACATACAGTTATCATATTCTCTTCCGGCAGAAAAAAGAATATTGGCGAAGTCATCAATATTTGGCTTACCTTTATATTCCGCAACAATTTGCATATCTTCTGTCTCAATGATATGAAAAACAGAATAGTCAGCGCCATCTCCACGGGCGACATCTGCTACCAATAAATACTTTTTACCATCTTGGCATTCTTCCCAAATCCAATAGTTTCTATCAAACCCAACTTTGTGTTTAGGAGGGCAAACTGTTTTTTCGATGTTCTCAATACTTTCAGGCGCAATTACCGTTTCTCCAGAAGCATTGAAGTTGCACTCATATTCTTGAGCAATTTGTCTCTTAGATAAGTTTCTTGTTTCAACTCCGAACCAATCCTTGTTTCTATCTGGGTGCAGACTCCAATGTAACTTAGTTGGGTAAAACATGTTTACGCCAGATTCAGAATCTACATATGTTGTGTGAAACCAGTTTCCAACGCCATTTGGGGTTGACAGTGCGATACAACGTCCACCAGTGGAAATGGTAGGATAAATACCTGTCCACAGTTCGTCTAAGTCTGGAATGAAAGCAGCCTCGTCTAATACCAATAATGACAGTGCTTCAGAACGTCCAGCATCCCCTGAGGTTGATGAGGCTTTGATCATAGAGCCGTTAGAGAGTTCAAAGGATGTTCTGTTGTCTACGATGATCTTGGCTATCTGCATCCATTCTGGAAGGTTCTTAACCATCTCTTTAACTTTCTTTACTAAGTTGGTTGCTGTAGACAGTTTTGTACAAAGAATCAAAACATTCTTGTGCTTGTGAAACATCATAAGCCAAGAGATGTGAGCAGCAACAATTGTTGATATACCCATCTGTCTGGCTTTAAGTACAACGTTGAAGCGATGCTTCTCTAGATCTATTAGTAGCCGATCTTGAAAATCATAGGTATCGAATCGAACCAAACCGTGAACCGAATGTGGAATTCGGCAAAAGTTATTAACAAAGTATTCTTGATCCTTGCCACACTTCAATATTTCTTGAACGGCTTGTTGTTTCGATATCATAGTATCCTAATTATATCAATGGGCTAATATTTTTCTTGAAGTAAGTTGGTGCGTTAGGGGAATCTCGCATTGAATCTAGTTTCTTGCTTCTGTGTAGCATAGCCAATATGTCCATGATTTGTTCTTCACGTTGCCCTGTTGAAGATAAGAACTGTTTAACTTCTTTTGCGATTTCTCCGTCAGAATTGTGACAAGGGGATGGGCTTACATTATCTGAATAAACCATTCCAATGATCCCTTTATAAAGTCCTTTAGTAAAATCTTCAATATTCGTTTCAGTGCCATCTACGCATCCAAAGGCATAGTCGGACTTCTTCTCATTCAGGGTTCTTTCAAACTCCTCTTTTACCAATTGTTTGATATAATTTTTTGTTACTTTCATTGCGATACTCTCCTTTTAGTTTTTCGCTGTGTAATTTGAAGGTTTCTTGGCACTTTCTCTTCCTAGAGAAAGGAAGTCTTTAATCGACTTATCCAAGCGTCCTTCATCAGAAGGTGCTCCAACTTTTCCACAATCCATTCCACCAATCAAAAATGATTGAGTAGCCACGACTGATGTTCTAAGGCGTGAGATGTACTGCATGTTCACATCAACATCTGAAGGCTTAGAAAGACTAAGAGATCCCTCAGTGACTTTTTTATATTCTTTCTTAAGAAACTTGATAATGTCAGCCATAGATTGTTCTATCTCGTCTAAGAAAGAAACCTTATGAGATTCTTTGGCAGTAACTTCAGTGTGGTACATCAAGAATAATGTGTCTGCCATCACTCTTACGTTAAACCCATCAATCACTCGACTGTCTTTAATCGTGCACCCTTCTTCTCGTCGGAGTCCAATCTTAACAACCATATCTTCACCAACCATCTTTTCGTCATGTGAACCATCATAAGCGTGTGATGCTGCTTGATGAATTCCTCTTACTATTTCTAATGTTGTAGCCATGTTTTATTTCTCCTTGGGGCGCCAGCCTGATTGCCATCTTTCTTCTCTTCCGTCAACATACTGTATGAAACAGTTTTGACAACACTCATATTTATGCATATAAAAGTCATCACCTTTGTTGAAAGAATAAGTTGAACATGTAGGACATGTTCTATTACTTTCATTACTAAGTAGTCTTTTTGGCATTAAAAAGCCATCAACTTCAACTAAATCATTATCTTCATTATACTTCGACACTTTTGATTGAAACTTCTTAGTTGATTCAATATATTCTTTTTCTTTTTCGTCGTCCCAGTCAGAATTAGGATTCCTAATTGCCTCAATGCCGTATTTGCTTTTGATTGCTTTTTCATATTTGGCAACCTTGTTGAAATCTTTTATTTTCATTGCGCCTCCAGTGATCTTACGATTCCTATTGTTAAACCTACACCGAGCGCTACTCCGCCAATGAAGTACCACTTTTCATGATCTTTGTTCTTGATAGTCAATTCTTTCTCAAGTGCGTCAATGATATCATTCTTTTCTTTTGTGATTCTAGTTATCTCTTCTTTTTGAAAACTTAATTCACCTTTTAACTTCTTGATCTGCAATTCGAATTCTTCATTCTGAATATCGAGTTTATACTGGCTATTGATATTACATTGTTCTCTGTAATATTCTGGCAAGGACATCAAATGGGCAGTAGCCTTATCGTCAAACAAGGTACCTTTAAATGGTGCTCTTTGATCTGGAACCACATAAGTGAATGAACCATTAGTCGCATTAGCAGTGCTAATCGCAAATATTAATAAAAAACTACTCAACATATTTAAAACCAAACTTTTCTTCCATTTCATTAATTAGTGTTTCGGGTTTTTCCTTGAGTATGTTTTCATACTCTTTTACTCTGACTATTCTTGTAGAGTTAAGCCTTTGAATTTCTTTTTCGAAATCAGCAACAATAGCAGCAACATTGTCTTTGTACTCTTTAAAGTCTTTTTCTCTTTCTTGTATTCTATTCTCATAATTGTCCTTCATCTCCTTTAGACTCTCTTCGTATGCAATTGAGCGTTCTTCTTGTAATCTCTGGAGAGTGCTCATGTCTACAGTAGATTTGATGTAAAGAAATGCGAAAAGAGCCACCAACAGCAACTCTTTCCAATTTTTCAGAGCGTACTCTAAAATCATGCACCCTTCATTTTAGCGATAGCGTCGATAACCGACTGTCCGCCAATGTACAATGCTGATATCATAACCCAGTCTGCTGATTCGATAAGGCTAAACCCCATCAACCCAGTTGCTACAACCCATACCATGAGTTTGCGACTAGTGACTTTCCCAAGCCATGTATCAACCAAAGCCATTTGCTTTTCTTTTAATTCTTCCATTGTCATTATTTCTCCTTTTTATTGTTTAACATGAGCGAACCCATCTTTCTTATCAATTACAATTTGCATATCTACACAATCTTTGAGAGAGTCTAGATGCGAAATAAGTAAAACAGTTTTAAAGTTTACCTTAATTAGTTCCAACATGCGAATAAACCCTTCCATATTTTCTTCATCTAATGCTGTTCCGGGTTCATCGAGGATAAAAATATCCCCTTTTGGCATCGAAGAGACAGTTAAAAGTGCCATTCGGATTGCCATTGCAGCGATTGTCTTCTCTGCTCCAGAACCCATCTCCAGAGGGCGAGCATCATGCTTGGGATGCTTAATAAATATTTCTATTTTAGCACCTTCCACTTCGAAGAAAATGTTAAAGTCAACAATGTTTGCAATAGTCTTTGAAATCTCATCATTAATTATTGGTAATTTTTTCTTGATGATATCAAATGCAATACCATTAGAGTGCATACATTGCATATACAAATCATATGCTGAGTACTGTGCTCTGTACTCCTCCAATTGATCTCGTTGCTCTTCTAGGTGCTCTATGCGCTGCTCTAGTGATCCTGTCTTCTTATAGAAATCCAAACGATCTTTTTCACATTTTGCTAAGGTTCTTTTAACTGTCTTAAGATTTGATTCGATACTTTCTTTTTCTGACAAAAGAATCTCAAGGTTCTCGATTGCTTCTTTGTTATCTTCGTATTCCTTCTTTATAGATCCTAGTTCTTGTAATTCTTTAGCCAAGAGTTTCACCGCATTTTCATCACGTTCAATCAATAATCCAATTTCTGTGATTCTAGAAGATGTTTTAACTTTTTTATTAAGCAGTTGTTCAAAGTTTCTTAAGTGTTCATGGACTTTTTCAGGATCCAAGCCTTCTAGGGCATCTTGAAAGTCACACATCTTCGCTGCAACCTCTTCCACCTCTCTTCTGATTGAAGGCAAGTGCGAAACAGCAATGTTTGCATCTTTTATAAACTTACACTTAGGGTACTTCGATCCGCATGGAATACCTTCCAAAAGTTTCTGCTTAGAAGCATTCCGAGTATATTCCTTTTCTCTAGAGATGATAGTCGATTCAAGCAAAGATATCTCTTTCAATGTTTCATCGATCTTACCCTTTTTACTTCTTAAGTCGTCAATAGCAAAGTTTTCGACGAAGGCACACAATGCTTCATATTTCGAAGATTTAAACTTCTTTTCTTCCTCTAGGAGTTTCATATGCTCTTTGAGATCGGCTAGACGTGTCTTTTTTGTGTCAATT
>Ga0208814_1001525_pt1 | contig 10719 bp, 12 predicted proteins | sample MalvirAntarct_55_FD_184253 | JGI IMG/M metagenome (GOLD analysis project Ga0208814, IMG submission 184253) | Marine viral communities from the Global Malaspina Expedition - Malaspina viral metaG Antarct_55 (SPAdes) (version 2) | ecosystem: Environmental > Aquatic > Marine > Oceanic | place...
ACCCCATTAAAAGATTACATACAAATTATTGCTGGAGATGCGCTGGATGCTGCTGGAAAATTAGATCCAGCAAAAGCTGGGGCTCAACTATCAGACCTTCAAAGCCTTATAAATAAAACAGGAAAAAATTTAAGTTTAAAAGAACTTTTAGAGTTAAGAAGTGGGCTAGCATCTGCTAACAGAATAACAGAAGCTTCTAAAGAGTTTGCATCGCTTGGCTCTAAAGACAGAAGCATGCTTATTGGTATTATAGACGAAAGTTTAAAAAGATTAGAAGGCGGAGATTCAATAGCTTTCGATCAATTGCAACAATTTTTTGAAAAAAGTTTAACTAATTCTGAAAAATTTCTTGTTAAAGCAGATGGTCAAATTAAGGAATTAAACAATTTAATCAAGCCCAGTTTGATTCGGTCTAGTACAGACAGTTACCAGATCCTTAGAAGCGCTAAACAAGGAGGAGCGAATGAGGCGCAAAAAAATCTAAGAGAGTTGCTTTTATCTGGACAAAATAAAACAATTACAAAAGAAATAACAGACGTTGAGAAATTAGTTTCTAACGCAGAATCTAGATTTGTAGAAGTTGCAAATGAAAAAGAAAGACTTACAAAAGAAGTTCTTGAGCTTAGAGATAGCAAAGAAAGACAAGGATTAATGTTTCTTGGGGTTGACAGGCTTGCAGTAGTTGAAAAAAAATTAGCAGAAAATAGCACTAAAAACGCATCAATAAAAGAAGCTTTAAATGAATACCAAGAACTAACAGAACAAATAGTAAAAAAACCTAATTTTAAATCTTTGCAACAGATAGTAAAAGAACAAGTGGAATCTTTAACCAGAGAAAAAAATTACAGTAAAAAAGTTATTAAAGACATAACTGAAAACAAAAAAATTGATCCTGTTAAATTACAGGCTCAAATGCAGTCTATTAGAATTGCAAATGATTTTTACTCAAAAGGTATGGAAGCATTTGACCAAGGTTTATATAAAAATCTTTTAAATGATGTAGCTGCAGGTGGTTTGGACTTAGATAAAATATTAACTCAAGTAGTTTTAAAGAAAAACAACGGCGATCAAGTAAAAAGATTGTTTGATACTTTAGATGTTGATACTGCGGCTTTTAGAAAACAAAGATTTGAAGGATCTGGAAGAGTTGATAGATCTAAAGCTCCGACAAGAAGCGCTTTAGAATTTAGCGATACCCAAAGAAATATATTGGCAGATGCAGAAATAGATGTAACAAGTCCTGTTTTTAAAAATAAAGAGCAAGTTCAAGGCGTATTGCAAAAAGAATTTTTAAGAGACATCGTAACTAGAGTCCAGAAAGGTTCTGATATTGTTAACTACAAACAAATAGCCAATACAATTGAAGGGTATGGTACGACTGGAGATATTTTGTTTGGCTCTACTGGTAAAAGAGAGTTGATAAAATCTTTGAGAGAGGCCGATCAATTCGCAAACGTTGGTACTGTAGACGAGCTTGACGCTCTTTTAGCTAGAACATCTAACGTTGATAACGTTATAGAAGACTTAACAGCTAAAACAAGCGCTCAGTCTGAATTAGATGAAATTGCAAAACTTAATATTTTTAATAAAATCCAAAATGGAACAATTGATTCAGAAAATATAGTAAAGACTTTGTTTAAGTCTGGTAATTCAGAAGAAATAGCAACTGTAAAACAACTATTGGGCCCAGAGTCTGTAGAATTTAAAGAGTTTCAAACTGCGGCGATGAGAAAAATATTAAACGATTACGTTAACCCTGGTGATGATGCCATTGATAAATTGTTTAAAGAAGAAGGTTTTTACAAAGCTATCCTGTCTCCAGACGGATATGGTCAAGCTGTTTTAAGAGAAACGTTTGGGGATGCTCAATACGATCTTCTAAAAAAAGCAGCAGCTAGATCTAAGTTTCTTGCTGGAGGAGAAAAAATATCAGGCGGTGGAGATCTTTTTACGCGAGGTTTAATGTTTAGAATTATATTCCAACCTTTGCAGGCTTTACCTCAGTTTGGTATTTTAAGAACTCTTTCAGTATTTCTTGGCAGCAAAAGGTTTACTCAATGGTTGGCTGGAGAAATACCTGACAAAGTTTTTCTAAAAACTGATCTACCAACTTTATATGATGCTGTTGGAATAGGGCAGCCAATTAGACGTGCGGTAGGAGCTCAAGCGATAACAGAACCAGTCAGAGATACAGCAGAATCTGGGCAAAGACAATTTCAAAATCAAGGTGTAGATCCTAAATCTCCTATAGCTCTAGAGTTACCAGAAGTTGAGCCTGCTAACTTATCTTCTCAAAATCAAAGAGCCCCAAGAAGTTTAAATCTTTTAGGTGGGAATATGGCTAATATGGATATTGCTCAAAGAATAGATAGAGACATTCAAAGCCTAGCCTAGTCTTTAATTAAATAAAGTTCCCAGTTATTTCTCAATACATCCAACCAATCTTCTATCAACATTACAGCAACTTTGCTGTTGTCTGTTTTCCACTCAGGATTGATTGCATATAAAGGAACGCAAACTCTAATAGGTTTTCTATTAAACTTAAAAATTAAAACTGGAATGCGGCCTTTTGTTGATCTGCACACCTGATCCCACCATCCATTCTGAAACCAATCTCCTTCTTTGTAGAACTTACATTCTACTGCGTGGTAAGGCATGTTAATATCGCAAAGATCTTTAGATTGGTATTGGTCTAGGTTTCTTTTGCAGGTGTAGTCTATACCTTCAGATTCAAAAAAATCGTTTAGTATTTTGGCAACGTCTCTTTCAAACGTTGCTCCTTTGGTCCTTGAGTTGATTGGCATTTTCCTTCTCCTTTAAAGTTCTTTCTTTCATTAGTAAATCTAGCTCATGCCAGCGATACATTCTTTTATTTACATCATCCCAAAACCAACCTTTGTTACTGGCGGGGTTACCCATTAGCTTTCCTTTTTATAGTTTTTTACAAGACCCATCTCTTCTCGGTCAAACCCTAGGGGATGAGGAGATAAACATTCTAGCTCATCCATACTAAAATGAATATAAGGCTCTGAATCTTCTTCGTAAATAGGCTCTGCTATTGTACCAAATCTAACATCATATACATGATCTCTCTTCCAAGTATGACTATAAACGCTATCAGTCATAGCATAAACAAGTACAAAAGGTTGATTGGTAGCAAGTGATAGAGCTGAACCCATTCTTAGTTTGCTAGAAGAGAGCAGCAAGGTATCATACTTATCTATACCAAACGTCCTGCACTTTACTTCTAACCAGAATGAAGTGTCTTTAGATTCACACCAGTAATCTAAACCGTAACTAACTGGTAGTTTATGACACCTAACATTCCAGAGCCCCTCTATAAAGCCAGCCACGCGTTCTTCACGCTTCTGATCGTTAATATTCTCCATCTTTGGCTTTGGGTTATCCATTTATATCTCCTTTTAATCTTTATATCTTCTTTCAAATTGTTTGTTTGCGTTTCTTTGAAAAGACCATTCCAAAAACCTATTTAATAATTTATTTAAAAACTTCTTCATTAGTCTTCTTTAAAAAACTCTGGGTCAATCGCAACAATACGTTTGGTTGGTCGTCCCGTTCCCTTGGCCCTTAAATCTTTTTCTTGTATCTCCCCCGAGTTCTTTAACCTCTCTATAATTTCTTTAACTTCGTAGGACTTCATTGATCTGAATATTTCACGTCTATCAATATCACGCTTACTTATACCCCATTCCCCTTGCGATCTTATAAAGCTAAGTATTTGTTTGATACGACCTTCCATTTCAGACCCTGCAACCTTATCTTTACAGTTCTCTATTAACAATTGATCGTAGTAATAAACATAATCAATTGCCCATTGAGTTATATCGCCTTTGATAACTTTGGTTTTTCTATCATCGGCAACAGCTCCTATCAAAGCAAGGCGCATAGCTTTTTCCCTGGTTCTAGAAAGCAAGACCTCAAGACCTTCTTTCTCTAAAGAATTTTGTTGATCTACTAACCTGTACGCCAAGCTATCCAGCAGAGCATTTGAGTCGTCGTCAAACTTTATAATTCTTTGTTTAAAATCTAACTCAGCGTTGTCTCTAGATATTTGTTCCATTTCATTATCTACTTGTCTTACATGAGAAACCCAATCGTAGGTAGACTGCGGAGGCTCAACAAAGGCTACCATTTTTCCTACTGTTCTTGGCACGTGCGATTCAACAACAATAAATCTATTAAGAAAACCATCAACAATACGACCCGTTGATAAAGCTCCGTAAAAGTTTTTAGGAACACTCATACCAACCAAAGTAATAGCAGGTTTAATTGTTGACCTATCTAAAACTTCTTTTTGCTGCTTGTTGGTTAACGTCATCATTGAGTAGTTGTCTGGCCTTAATACACCATGACAACGACCCCAAGTCTCCATTAATACTTGCAAAGCATCCTCTTTGTTTGAGTTGCTAGACTTAGAGATACTCTCAAGTCTTTTGCCAAACTCATCCATTACAGTAATATGTGTTGGCTTGTATCTAAGTAAGGAGTAGATCGCACCACTTGATGTATATCCATCTCCTGCCATAAGATCGCTATGTTCTGCGTGGTCTAAAATTGTTTCAACAACAGTCTTAACATTTTCTTTTCCTTGACCAGACTTAGCAATACACATAAAAAACAAAGATGAAAAGTTATTCATATTGGTTCTATACATTCTTCCTAAAGCAACAGAGCCTAAAGACAAAGCAGCTTGCATACTAATTGCAGGTTGAGATATGTGAGCTATCTTCTCAGAGTATTCATATATATCTTTTAATACACCAGGAGGAGAGAACAAGTTAGCAGGCTCCTGTACTGTTTTTGTTGTTGATATGTAAGCTGGTGCTTGCTCGTTTTTCCTATCGTGCGTTTTCTGAACAGAATTAACAGTAGTAGATATTTCAGTAGCAGGTAAAGGCGGTTTGTTTTGCTCGTTCCAAGACTGCACAAAAAACTCTGTAAAGTCTGTATTAAGACCTTTGGCTATTAAATAACCAGCAAGTCTAGCTGCTTGGTCATTTCTTCCACCCTCTGAAATACCCTGTATAGATAGTGGAGTAGCAATTGGTTTTCCATTTAGCTTCTCAACACCAGTTATCTTTACCCATAACTCTTGAGTAAGGTTAGGCAAATCCTCAATATCGTTTAGATCCCAATCTGGTATTGTTGTAGGGGTGTAAATAGCACCAGTTGCATGCATATTATGAGGAGCTACGATTAATCCGCCAACACCTCTAATATCAATTAACTTTGCAGGGTCATACCCTTCAACTCTTTTGGCTACCCAAGTAGTAAAGTTTTCTGGATTATTATAATAATAGTGAACGCCTTTTCCTGTAGCTACTTTAAAAGGTGTTATTGGTAAGTTGGCTTCACACCAATTTACTGCTTCTGGCGTGTCTGCATCAACTACGATAAATTTACCGCAAACTAGAGCAACGACTAAATCGTCTCGCCCCTTAAACCATTTCTCAATTTCTTCCGTCGTTGGCTGTCGCTCTTGAAACTTCTGCCACCCCCCTAATTCTTTGGTTGGTACTTTGTTATGCCTGTGGAGTGGTACTACACTTATTCCATATTCCGCATAAGCAAGAGCTAAGTCCAACGCAGAGTCCTGCGCTGTTACTTGTAAATTGAACACTCTTAGTTTTCGCCATTGTCTTCAATAGGGCCAAATATAGATTCAAAGTCTAGCTTACCGCCAGATGCCTTTATAATCTTTTTGGCTTGTTTAATAGATGGTTGTCTAAGACCATATCTCCAAGCTTTTGTTGAAGCGGTTGAGCAATCAAATAGCTCAGCTGCTGGAACAGTTCCAATAAATTCTATATACTTCTTTAAGGTTATCCTTTGCACTTCTCTCTCCTTATGTTGTGGTTCTAGCTTTCTGGATTTAAATAACTTAAGTTCTTTCTCGGTTAAAACTTTTAACCTCCAAAGATAATCTACCATCCATTGATATTCGTCTACTTCTCTCATTTTACATTCCGTTAAATATTTAGTCTACACATATTGTAATTCATATTAAAATAAATTAAAATAGTATTTTAAAATAAAACGGAGAAGATGATGACTGATATATTAAATCGAATTAAAAGCCCAGGGGACTTGGTCGATAACCAAGGAGCTAAGATTTTAGTTTATGGTGCATCTGGGGTTGGTAAAACAACTGCATGTGCAACCGCACCAGGTAAAACTTTAATCATAAGCATGGAGGCTGGCTTGTTGTCTATTAAAGACGCAACCAACGTAACTGCTATTGAGGTTAAAGAAGCCCATGAGATTGAAGAAATTGCTGAGATGCTAGAAAGTGGCAAACTCGATTACGATACTGTCTGTTTAGACAGCGTAACTGAGATGTCTGAGCTTTTGTTAGCACAAGAGAAAGCAAGGTCTAAAGATCCCAGACAGGCTTATGGTGAGGTTATTACAGTAATGACAAGAACGATGCGTAGATTTAGAGATCTTAAAATGCACGTAATTTTTGTTGCTAAAGAAGATAAACTTCGAGATGAATCAACTGGTATGTTCCATTATCAACCTATGATGGTTGGTGCAAAACTACCGCAACAAATTCCTTACTTCTTTGATGAAGTGTTATGTCTTAGGACTTTCACAGAAGAAAACGATGAAGGGAAAAAAGTAACCAATCGTTGGTTGCAAACAATTCTTGGTGATAATTATATTGCTAAGGACAGGAGTGGCAAGCTAGATTCTTTTGAAGAGCCTAACTTGACATATATTATTAATAAGCTTGGATTTACAAAAGGAGAAAAATAATGAGCGATTTTGCAGACGTCAAGTTTGATTTTGAATCTGGTAGTAGTGGTGAATCCACTATTCCAGAAGGGGACTATTTAACAGAGATTAGCACATGCGAGAAGACTACTTCTCAAGCGGGCAACGAATATCTCAAGTTAGAAGTTAAAGTGTGTGGCGAAAAATACAAAGGTTGGATCGCAAGAGACAATCTTAATCTTTGGTATACCAATGCTGACTCAGAAAAACAAGAACTTGTTAGAGAGATAGCATCTAGAAAATTTTCTAGTTTGGTAAAAGCTGTTGGTAGAAAAGACAACCCACCTTCGAATGCTGGTGAGCTTGTTGGTAATAAAGTGATGACTACTTTTGGAATAGAAAAAAGTAAAAATCCTGATTACCCTAATGATAAAAACAACATTAAGGCTTTTGGGCCATTGGAGACAATGTCTCCGAAACAAGCAGAGAATGCTCCAGCTTGGGTAAGTGAAGATTCGTCTTCCAAGCCTTCAGCTCCAGCAAAACCGAGCCTGTAATTTATAGGGTTTGCTAGGACGCCCAAAAGGTATTATCTTCCCCCTTAGATACTAAATACCTACCTAGCACCTTTTAATGAATCGTTAAACTTATGTGATGAGATGGATCTAACTCGCTAACGTCTAAAATTTTTCCTAAAATTAAATCAACGCTGCTGTCTTCCATAGATTGTAGTACGGCAAAAAGCTCTGCTTGCGTAGCGTTTCTAGCCTGCAATATAACTAAATGAATGTCGTCGTCTACCTCATAGACGCATAGGTATTGAGGAATATTTGAAAGAAACATACCTATAATCCTAGCATATAATTATTGGTCGTTGATGTATAAAGCAATCATTGCATAGTGAATGATTTTAAGGAGCTCCTTTTTCTTGCTGTCTTTTTTACCATACCGCATGGAATATTTCATTATGTTACCAATACAAAAACCCTCGCCATAACCAGAATCAACAATCATGTCTGTTGCCTGGTATTTGCCTTGAGAGTAATGTTGGTTGTATGTGCTGTCGATATACTCCTGCAAATCAGCAAGAGTTATATCTTCTTTAAACTTATAATCAATAGGTTTTTTATTATCGTACATACTTTAAAGATTTAGAGTCACTATATTTGGCGAGTTATAAACAGATAGATGGCCACCTTCTGAGTAGTCTTTATATAAATTTAAGAACCCTTCCATTTTTTCCCAGCCATAGTTCATCTGCTCTTCCGAGATAATAAATACTTTAGATGCGTATGGGTAAGCTTTTTCTTGAGCAACAAAAACAAATTCGTGAAGTTTAAATCCTGCCGCTTCCATACCTCTGCGATACCAAGCAGCCTGCATGTCATAGCCATACTTCTTCACCGAATAAGCAAACTCTACTGGATCGCAAGACTGAGTTGTTTTGTAGTCAACAACACAAATAGCATTGTCTGGGTAAGGACTTTGAACAGGAGGACAGATAACATCTGGTCTGCACTTACAAAGAACCTCGCCTTCATACCAATAGAAACTAGCCTCTGCTACTTTGCCCTCAGCGTTAAGGTAGATGTTGCCTTCTTCAATCATATGTTCTTTCATACCTTTGATGGCTTTCATCTCGTTTTCTTTAATAACAGTCAAACCTCGCTCTTCGTATTCTTTCTTGAGTTCTTTGTTAGCGTTGGTATAGGGAGATCCCATAACAACAGCCACAGTATCATTAAATTCTTTCTCGCCCTCTACCAGCAAAGCGTGAGCGGCTGTACCGAAGTTCATCGCAGGTGTTGTCTCCTGGACTTTCTCTATTGCATGCAGCTGAGATTTACCAAAGGCTCTAATCTTACTGCTGCTAATCCCAACGCCTGCATGGTAGACAGAGTTAGGTATATCGGCAAAGACTAAAGTCTCACCTTTCTGTTCAGATTCAAATTTATCCAGTTCTTTTATTATCATATTCATACTCCAAAATTATCGTTTGCACGATTTTATTATTAAAAATTGGCTTGGGCCAATACCTCAAATTGTTATACATCTCTAACATATTTCCATTAAATGATATGTCTTTGTTGTATTTGGGATTTCCTATTGAATCCCAGTAGTCTTCTATTTTTATTAAATCCTCTCTGCATCCCGTAAAACTTAATTCTGCTTCAGTATAATCATAAGGAATAAACATAAAACCGCCTGTCTCTATTTTGAACGGATAGCAACTTGTTGGCTTACCTATCTGCATAAATGTGATTTACTATATTTGGAAACTTGCCAGAGTAATCTACTTTAATTAAATCTGGCTTGTTAACCTCTAACTGTCTAAACAAAGCTTCGTCTACTGTTATTGGAGGGGATCTTCTCAAGCTGTCTCCACTTACCATTTTGTTCCACCAAACAACAGCTTTGTCTCTTGCATAACCAGAGTGTTCAAAGCACACATACTCGCTAATAATTTTATTGGGTGTCTTGTAACTAACTTTAAGAACAGGGGTTGGCTTGCCTGCTTTCTGATGATTGCCAAACCACATGCTAATTACCTTGGTATCGTAGCGTTCTTTCTTTACAGCTTTAGAAATAATATCTAACTGAGAAGAAACTAAGTCTAGCTCTAGCTTACGCATGGGGTAGATATACCCACAATCTGGGCAAGTGGTAACAGCCTTGGGTACATATGATTTACATGCAGGACAGCTCTTTACTAAGGCTTCTCCTGTTCTCTTTCGCTTGCCTTTTTGATTGGGTGCTATCTGATTGATAGGGCCATGACGTTCAATATTTTTAGCAAAGTCTAAGATCAAACAATCTTTCTTGCCTTCTGCAATACGCATTCCCCTTCCCATCATCTGCACATACAAACCTGGGGAATGGGTTGGTCTAAGCATCACAATCATATCTGTATTGGGAGCATCAAAACCTGTTGTTAGAACATCGCAATTAACCAAGGCTCTTATCTTTCCGTTTTTATAATCTGCTATTAATTTATCTCTTTCGTTTTGATGGGTATCTCCCGTTACTACCCTAGAGGTAATATGATTTGAATTTAAAATGTCGCTGACCATTCTTGCATGGTTTATTCCAGCACAAAAAATAAGCCATTGTTTTCTATTAGCACCTTTGGTTAGAACCTCTTGCATGGCTTTGTTGGTTCTGCCGCTATCGTTCATCTTGGCCTGTAAGTCTGTTTGAATAAACTCTCCGCCCCTTAAACCTATATCGTCAATCTCATACTCAGTATCCATACACTTAGTTACCAAGGGAGACAAATAACCTTCATCAATTAGTCTTATAAAGTTATCTCCGCTTCCAAAATCTACTGCAACATCATCAAAGATAGATCCCTTACCCTCGGTTAACATTCCAGAGTTGAGTCGATACGGGGTAGCAGTAAAGCCAATTACTTTTAAATTTGGATTTCTTTCTTTAAGGGCGACAACAAGCGAGCGATACATTCCCTCGCCGTCTTTAGGAACAAGATGAGCTTCATCAATTGTAAGAAGGTCAAACAAAGGAAGTTGATCTACCTTGTTCCAAACTGATTGGAGCTGAGCATATATAATATCGTTGTCTGTATCTCTACTTCCTAAGCTGTTGCCATACAAACCTATATCTCCATACGGCCAAGCATCTTGCAGCTTCTCGTAATTCTGAAAAAGAATTTCTTTAACGTGAGAAACAATCAAAGTTTTTTGTTTCTTTTGCTCGTTCATATGCAAAACAAAGTCCGCTATAACATGAGACTTACCAGAACCAGTAGGCATAACAACCAAAGGATTGCCGTCTTCAATAGCAATATAGTTTTCTAAAGCGTCTAAAGCTTCTTGTTGGTAATCTCTAAGAGGCATAATAAATATTTTTATTCATACAATTATTCCAGGCATTTCTATTTATTTCTTTTGGGTACTTGGTATAAAGCAAATCTCGACAATATATAAACTGTTGTTTTTTAGAATATTCAACAGGAGCTAGAGC
>Ga0208814_1001530_pt1 | contig 10694 bp, 21 predicted proteins | sample MalvirAntarct_55_FD_184253 | JGI IMG/M metagenome (GOLD analysis project Ga0208814, IMG submission 184253) | Marine viral communities from the Global Malaspina Expedition - Malaspina viral metaG Antarct_55 (SPAdes) (version 2) | ecosystem: Environmental > Aquatic > Marine > Oceanic | place...
AGCAATAATTTAGCTGATTTGGTTGTGCTGTTTCCTACGAATGTAGTGGCGTACAATGGTGTTCTAAGACCGTAATTATTAATTGGCATATCTTATTTCTTTGTTCCTAGTATTATTGCATTCTCTATATCAAGACTGAAGGCTTTAAGCATATCAGTAGGTAGTTTTTCTAATCCAGCGATAAATGGCTTACTAAAGAAATTGTTTCCCCTTAGCCCTTGAGCAAATATGCTTCTTTGTAAAGCAAAACCCATTGACCTATTACTGCCTTTTTGGTATTGTCCTTTAGCGTTTCTAAATCTTATGTTTTTACTCTTTGCCCAGTCAGCTAGTATCTGCATAGGTGGCATCTTGTTTGTATACTTGAATTTACTGTATGGCGCTTTTTGTACCCCTCCTTTTATCAGGCTAGGGTTTGCACCTTTAACCCCCTCATCTACGAATACACCATAGTCTTCCATCAAAAAGTCTACTAAGAAGTCGGTTGCTTCTTGTTCAACGTCATATGATATAGAGTTGTACAATGCCCCTGCTCCTTTTTGGTCTTTGGTCAGGTTTGACTTTGCTTGTTGCACTACATACTTAGCGTATTTGTTCAGTATTTCGTCAAGGTTGTTAAAGTCCATTAGCAGATATAAATATCGTTGTATATCATTACGTCCATAGTAGCTGACCATCCTGCCAGTTGGTTTTCAAACCTGTCATAAAATGGCGTGAGGCTAGGGCTTCCATCTAGCTGATACATATCTGTGTATAGTGTACCCATTCTAAGGCGCTGAATAAGCCTGTTAAGCACCGCTAATTGAGTATTAAGAATATCCTGCACATCGTTGTTTCCTTTAAACCTGTCAAGAGTGGGTTCTTTTGATTGGTTAACAATGTCACAGGCTAGAATAGTAATATTAAATCTTAGTATTTGCTCCTCGTCTGTTACGTTATTAATAATGATATGACCAAGTGGAAATATGTCCTGCTTGTTTAGGTTGACGTCTGTGATGTCACCCGTGGTTACCGTGTTTATATTTTGGTCTTGTAGCAGCTCTGTCTTGATTGTTTCAGTTAGCTGATAGAAACCCCTTACGCCTTCGTTGCTCATTTGAAATTCTTTTTTATTTGTTTAGCCTCTAAATCGTTTTTGTCTTTCATAAATGATAGCATCATAAAACAAGCGTGAAATTTTAGTTTAGTGATATCTTCAAATCTTGTAACATCTCCGTGAGCGAGTGCATAAATTGATTGATACCAACCCCATTTTCTTGAGAATTGAGATACCGAGTCAAGGCTTCTATCTCCCCCTCCTCCAAAGAGCTCGTCATAATTTTCGATAACTCTAGCCCTAAATTCCACAAAAAAAAAATAGAGGATAATACGGCATCCATTGGCATATCAAGGAGTATCTCTTCATTACCTACTACATACTCATCTATATTGTATTTGTCCTTTAGCTTGACGATGACAGGCCTGTAAAGTACATTCATTGCTTTCTCCATATTCTCCCAATCACCTATGAAGGTGTCAAGGTCAATGTATTCTCCAAGAGTTAGCTCATCAAGCTGTGGTTGGAAACCATATTCAATGCCGTTCAATTTAAAGCGTGTGACAAGGCTGGGCTTCTCGTTAAATATATTTGATATGATGCTGGATATTTCAGTAGAGTCCTTCATATGTAATAGCATAACCTTGTCTAATTCAACGCCACAGAATATTTCAATCATCTTAGCACTCAAGAACCGTTCATTTTCAACAGATTCCTCAATCTTCATATACTTCTTGTACTGCCTTAAAGTGATGTCCTTTAATGAACTGGGTATCTTGATTTTAATTGCCATACTTATATAACGTATTTAATTAGTCATTTTATAGTGTCAAATTTAAATAAAAAAAGGCAGCCATTTCTGACCGCCCCCTTTTAGACATTAAGTATATTTTATTTATTAGACGATTACACCCACATATCTATTTGCTTAACAATTTCGTCTTTCAACTCCCTGTCTATTCTAGACCAATGAACCGTTACTGAGTGTTCCAAGGCGCTTATGGTAATTTCTATGTCTTCAGGGTTATAAACCGCTTCATAATCTGAAGGCGTGTCGTAGTCTCCTCGTGTACCTTCGTAACCTGCTGAACCAGTTACGTATATTGTGTCATTGCCGTATATAAAGTCAAAGTCAAAGTCCATATTATTTGATTATTTGCATTAGGTTACTATTGATTTCCTTAACGAAAGAATCTTTTTGTAGTTTCTCAAGTGCTTGTAGAGCTAAAAAATCAGGCTTCTCGTTACTGTTAAAGTTGCTAATCAATGTTGTGGTAATTTCTTGCAGTGTCATAATCGTTGTTTTGTTTGTTATTACTTATGTAAATATAAGGAGTATATGTTTAATACACAAATTATTTAATAACTTTTATTCTACTGGTAAAGTAATGTTGTCTTGAACCCATTCGTATAAGGCTGCAAAAGCGACTTCTGTGATGTTGTTGATTCTGTCTTGAGAATAGTCCCAATTTGTGAAGTTCAACGCCTTAACAATATCAAAACAATCTGAGTAGTAAGTACATTCTCTGTCAATCTCTTGGTGAATTAATTCCCAAACATCTTCAGGTTGTTCTACTGTAATTGTGTCTTCTAACTCTAGTAAAAAATCGTTCTCGTTAAATGCGCTCATCTTGTGTCTGTTTTTGTTGTTGTTATTACTGGTGTAAATATACAGCTATATATTTAGTAAACAAATTATTTAATAACTTTTTTATATAGTCATCAAATAAAGTCCGTAGCTGTGGTCACTAGACTCTTTATAGCTCTTGGCTCTAGTGCAATTATCAGGGTCAACTCTTAGCCTAGAATGATTAGGATATTCTAACTCACTTGCTTTACACCTTGAGTTCACCTTTTGTATGGCTTCTCGTTTAGTCTTAGCCCATACAGAGTTCCCTCCTGTTGTGCTCTTAAAGTCATTACTCCCTGCCTTTGCCTCAAGCCACCCGTGCAGGTACATACTCTCTCCTTTGCTGTTCTTGTAAGCCATAACGTTCTATTTAATTATTAATGTATTAGGACTTAGATATTAGTCCCGTAATTCAAGTGTGCGAAATTCAAGAACTCTTCCCACTTGTCAGTTGACCAGTTAACATTCTCCATAACATCAAACTGTCCTAAACCTTTATCTATCCAAAGGTTAAAAATTGAACCCTCAAATGCAATCATAAAAAATTGTTTCCCTGTGCTTACTTTTTCTTGGTATCTCATTGTGTCTGTTTTTGTTGTTTTTATTACAATGTAAATGTAAGGACTATTTATTTAATACACAAATAATTTTATAACTTTTATTTTAAGATATCGTGTACCGCCCGAAATTAGGGGATGACAGGATAGAATAAGTAGCGTAACGACAGGAATCAATGATATGATTATGCTTGTCTTCAGGAGTATTTATGAGCATACCTGCTTTATCTTCTTTCCATTTGTAGTTCCTAAACTCTGATATTGCGTTTGTTGAAGATGACAACACATTTATCTTGTACCTCTTGAGTAAATCAATACCAGCGTTTATAGAGTCTCTACCTTTTATACTAGGAGCTATGTTATGTCCCATCTTACGCAGTTCACTAATTAAACGGGGCTCAGCGTTGTCTGCATAAATTGGCTTCCCTAGAAGCTCTTCAGCCTTTAAGAACAGGTTTATGTCTTGAGTAGTCATTTGGGTTTTATACAGGTGTTCTTTTATATAGAGATTCAAGCCTTGCGTATAAACTGATACAAATGTTGTAGGGTCATTGGTGTACCCGAAGTCCATACCGTAAGCAACTAACTCAGCTTCTTGTGGTATAATGTTTACCTCTGTGTATTTAAAAATTGTGCTCCTGCTAGCTGCGCGTTCTCCTAAGCCGTATATCTGCCAGTACTGTTCATCGGTATCTCTTAGGCGTTCAATCTCCTTTATAATTGAATCCTCTACAAAGGGGTTATCTAGATAGGTTGTCTTAAAAAAATCACAGTCCTCCCTTGGTATTACCTTGTCATAAATCCAATGGTATTCATCAGAGGGGTTAAAGTCTAATACTATGCGCTCCTGTGTTCTAAATACTAATTGCTGCCAATCTTCAAAGAATAGCTCATTACCCTCGTTAATAAAAAGCAAGTCCCTCTTACGCCCTCTAATCTTTTGAGGCTGGTCTAAGGATATAAACTCTACTAGGTTACCAAATAGATAATACTCAGAATTAGACTTGTTGTGATGCCTCTCACTATATAGCTTGTTCGCTTGTAGTATAGACATAAAATCACGCAACACCGTAGCCCGTAGACTAGGAAATGATTTGCGGCATATGGTTATGACCTTATCGTGATTCCTTGTGCAGTATTCAAATATAATCCACAAGATGATATTATAGGTTTTGCCCGACCTTGTACCCCCTTGTTCAATTACAATCTTTTTGTCACTATTGACTAGATGCTGGTATACAACATTAGTCTTTATTTTTAATTGAGTCAATGATTTCTATTTGGAAGTTAGTAGGCATTCCTTCAGCTCCTGTTATTTCTTGACGTTCAATGTAACCCCTGTTCTTGCCCTTAGTCTTGAGGTAGAATATTGTTGCGCTGGTATTGCCGTCTAGTATCTGCTTATGCAGTTGACTCTCTGCAAAATCTAAAGCAATATTTGATATGTCTTCTACCTTCTCTTTAAAGACCTCATCGTCCTTACAATACTTGTAAAAGGTTTCACGGCTACAACCTGCATTCTTGCAAGCTGTGGTAACCACGCCTAATGATTTCTCTAGGGCTGTTATTAAAGTCTCTTTTAATATGTCAGATTTTGTCATAATGTTTACTTAGGTTTCCACGCTTTGCTAAATTCTGCTTCTTTGAATACATCGCTCTTTGGTACACCTGACCTGAACAATAACCTAACCACCTCTTCTTTTTCCATACCTAGTCGCTTTACTATGTCCTCACCTGACACACCTTCTTCAACCATACTTGTTATGATATCACTCATAGCTAGAACCCCGTGTGTACCCCTTGCTCTATTGTGACGTATAGTGGCCATCTTTTGCTGTGATGCATCTTTTGTTTCTACCATAACGGTTGGTATCTTCCCGTCTGTTAGAGCGTATATTTCTTTATGCCCTGAAACTGTCCACCTGTGAAACCCGTCAACAATTGTATAATCAGGATTAACTACTATGGGCTGTGTCCAACCGTCCTCTAATATAGATATCTTCAAGAGCTTTAATTCAGGTGGAGCTACCTTGTTAGGGTTGTAATTGTTTGGCTTTAGTTTTTCTCTATCTAACCAAGTGATTTTGTCTAGTGGCTGTTTCATTTATTTTTAAATCTTTTGTTTTTATATTCTTCGCTGCCATATATCCTGACGGCTTCGTCAAAGGAGTTTATGCCTAGTTTCTTTTGAGCTGTTATAGCATTACCTTCAAGGGCTGGTCCTGTTCGTCCTTTGAAATCACCTTTGATTGATATCTTACATATAAAAGACCAAGATGTTCCTGTTAATGGATGTACCTCTTCGTCAGGTAGCTCGTCATTGGTTTTATCATAGTGACGTTTTATCAAAGAGTTTAAATTCTTTTTGATTTTATTTACGTCTACTGTGTCATAGCTTTCAAGTATAACGGCTGACCATTCTCTATAAGTTAGGTTGTCAGGCTTAACCTTTTTACCTACTCCATAAAGTTCTGTATTGGCATATCTCCAAGCAGTTGCAACCCCTTTAACTCTACCTAACATTTTAACCCACATCTCAGGGAAACATTCAGCATATATCCATAACCCACGAAGCGGCTCTTCCCCGAAAGGAGGGCATACCCTTTGACCTAGAAACTTGTTGTAAAGTTTAGTTTGATTAAAGATGTCATATGTCTTGTTATAATCCCATTTGAATTTATGTACAGCTAGCCAAACGTCTTCACTTGACCAGTCATAAATAGGGTGGCAATGAGCAACGTGACTTTCCCTTGCTATGTAGTTATCGTTTTTCTTAGTAGACACCGCCTTGAGCCTTCTAAAACTCTCCTGAGTCCTCACACCTGTTAGTATAGCTGTTAGGCCGTCAGCTTTTTCAGGTAATAAGGAACTAAACTCTTGAAAGCTCATTCCTTTGGTGAACTTTGGGTGGCTGGTTATGCAGTTGTCAGGCATCTCTCTAACCCATACATCTTCCTTTTCTTTATCCCAGCAATACCAAAACGGCTCTTCATTTGAGCAGGCGTTTCTGTGCTTGAATTCAAGACAATACCAGTTGAATTTTATCAAAGGATTAACACATACCCTATGAGCATATTCAATTGTCGGTGGATGTATAGCTTCTTCATCAAAAAAGTTAACAGTCAATTCCCTGTTTTTTTCCTTTGAAACAATTAGGGCTAGATTTAATACAGCCGTGCTATCCTTTCCTGCTGAAAAATTGACTACTATATTATCAAAGGTATCATACAAGTACCTTATGCGGTCTAAGGCCTCTTCATACACGTTGGCCTCAATGTATTCTTTTTGTCTAGCTCTTGCCATTATTTAGTTCTAATATCCTCCAACATATTAGCTGAAACACCGTCTACGATAGTTCTATTAATCATTGGATGATTTATATCTGTTGCTCCAAAATCTGAATCAGGGTGAAAAGCAATAACGTCCATACCTGTTTCTTCAGGTGTCTTAAAGCTGTGTGTTCCTTCAGGGTACACATTACCATCTAGGCCACCACTATATGACTTTCCATCCCATTGCTTTATAACGAATATCATACCCTCTGTTAAAGGCAAATCACCAAAAGGTGTTATACACTCACCGTTCCCTTTGGCTACTATTCCAATACGAGCTGATGGGTGGGTGTGTGGTGTTTGGTTTATATTACTAGGGAAGTGTAAGTGATTGAAACAAGGGTCACCTAATTTTACTGGTGGTATCAATAGTGAATCTGTGCAGCCATCTATGTATTTTAAACGTCCTTCTGATTCTATTTTACCCCCTACTAAATTCATTGCTTTGTATTTAGTTTCAGGATATATGCCTTTGGTATGGTGTACCTCAATGACAACTATTTTAGAGTTATCCATTGAAAATGCTTTTAGGCTTGAGCTTGAGAAATACATCCCATTGCTTATTCTCATTTGACTATCATCTTCTTGAATGATTTCACCTGCACCTTTATAACAATACCCGTAATAAGAACAATCAAGTTGAGGCTTTACACCAACTCCATTAATGACATTAAAGTATTTTATCGGATACGTTTTGTGATTGCTGTCATCAAAAATTAATCCTGCTTTGTCATTTTCAAAACTGATAAAGGCTTTATTTTCTTTCATCTTATTTGTATTTATTAGCTAACACCACAAGAGCGTGAGCAGTTGTTTTTAAATTTAAGGTACTTTTTAGCTTGTTTAACACCTCTAAAACAAAAACCTTATCCTCGTGTACCATAACTAATTCAAAGTTACTGTAATTGTCGTCACTAGCTTTAGGTTTTGATTCTTGTTCTTCATCTTCTTCAACGGCAAACATTTCATCTTCCTGTGCTCCTTGCCATACGTCCATTCCCCAGTCCTTCAATTCTCTAGTGTCCCAAGAGTTAGCCAGTATGTCCCAATCCCATTCACCAAAGCCTACATTGTCTTTAATGACAAATTGCTGCACCTGTTCTTTTGTAAGGTTTTCAGCTTTAATTATGTATATCTCTTTTAACCCAAGTTCTTGACAGGCCTTGAATCTCATATTACCGCCAATGATACCCATTTCACTATTGACTACAATTGGTCTTAGTTGTAGCATCTCAGGAAATTCTTTAATGCTTTTAACCAACTTCTCAAATTTGTCTTTTTTTATTATCCTAGGATTTAAAGGATTTGAAAAGACCTTGTTGATTTTAACTTTTTGTATCATTTGTTTTTTTCATTTTGTAAAGTAAATATCCATTCCATAGCAGGAGCAAAATCAGGACAATAGTAATGTCAATCATATTTGTCAGCCTTCTTCTTTGCCTCAAGGTAAGCCAACCTTTCACGCCTAATTATATACACGCACATTATAGTCACTATTAAAAGACTAATCATTCTCTATGCCGTTATTGTCTAAATCTCTCTGCATTAATTCTAGTAGTGTCATTTGTTTTTCTTCTTAGGAGTTCCAAAGGCTCTTAGCTTGTTTGCCTTTTTTGCCTTGCGTTGGTCTTTGAGCTTATCATAATACTCACTTTTTAAATCGTACTCGTATGGTATAAATTTCATATTGTAAATATTAAAAAGAGGGGTCAGCTTGTATTCAACCTAAAGTGTTTCCCTTCAAGGGATTAATTTATAGTGAACCGCCCCTCTCTTTTCTTTGTATATAAAGGGAGCATTTTAATCCTTGCCTACTCCTAGCACAAAAACTGTCCGCGCTCCCCTCATATGTCGTGCACTTATAAAAAAAGGAAAGCGGCTTACTTCCCCAAGTAAAGACTAATAATATTAGTTTAAACCGCCTCCTCTTATGTTTTTAACCCAAGTGTTTTTTATTGCTTTTATCTTGCCTCTCATCTCTTGCGTTCTATGTGTTGGCACATCTAATACAAGGTTAACCAATGGGTTTTCAATCTTCTTATTTAATTCTAAAAACTCAGACTCTAGCTTAACATATTTTTTCTCAAGATATTCAATTTTATCTATTTCATCAAAAGGCACATTGTCTGTAAAATAAAATCTTTTCTCTAAGCGGCCTAGCTTTATATTTTTGTTCCTGTACTTTGGGTACATCTTGACAAGGTGCATTGCTGTTGAGTGGTTCATATGCTTCCCGTTTTTCTCAAAAAGTTCCGATATATATGTCCATCTCATTTGTAGCTTATCTCTAAGAATCCAACATACTAAAGACCTTAGTTCAACATAATCAGCTTCCCTTGTGTTTTTGTATATATCTATTCCTGAAATTTCTTTTATCTCAGTTGCTACCTGTATTGGTGTAGGGTTTTTTTTCATTAGTCAATTCTTAATTTTAAAAGGTTGTAGCACTCAGCATATTTTTGACGTGCCTTCCCTTTGTATTCTTTTTTAAATAATTCAAATAATTTTCTAGTGTACTGATATTTAGTGCTGCACCCATCAAAGTATTTCTCAGCAAATCGCTTCCCTTTACCTTTAAAGTAATTGACGTTGTCAGCGGTGTCTCCTGCTATCATTTGCTCATAGAAATTATACAATGCCTGCTCTTCTGATATATCTAGTATCTCCTTATGCTTATAGTGATAATTGTACATAAGGCACGGGAACTGTTTATAGTCCTTGTCAATGCTTACAATCATTACCTCATTACGTCCTATGTCTTTGCTTATGTTATACCAGTACCTTGCGACCATATCGTCAGTTTCAACCCCGTACCCGTAAATACTATCATATTGCTTTTTTGCGTAGGCGTGCATCTCGTTTAACAATGGTGGCAGTTCCTGTTTCTTTCTATTGGCTTTGTATTTTCTTGTTATCAGTTTCCTAAAATTACCTTTTGAACCGCTAAATGTAAGAACCTTGTCTATGGTGTACATCATCTCTAGATGGTTCACGATAGCCATAAACTGCTCATCAAACTTATTACGGGCAAAGTATATGTCTGAGTGATACGGGTCATCGTCAGGGCTTTCTCTTTGCTTGTAGCAGCTGGCAAATATTAAACTGTCTGCATCTACTAGCAGTATCATAATTCTTTTAACTCATTTTTAATGCGTTGCAATGTGCTGTCTTGTTGTTTAATTTGCTCTAAACAAACGAGGTTTATGATAGCAGGTAAGTCTTGAAATAATTGGTCAACCGCTATTGTTAACCATTGGTCATCTCCGTACCCTATTGTCAATTCACCGTTTGATGCGTGGAGGCTATGTGTTTCTCCTATGTATGTATGTCTTTTAGACTCATTTAAAAGGTCTTCTAAACGTGCTACCTCTGCTTTCAATTCGTTTACTAAATTCATAATATTTTTATATCTAGTTTAAAAAAATTCTTGACTCCCTCGGTTTTTTTTATTTGATAATTGATTATCACATCTGTAAGGCTGGGGTCATCTTTTGTATACAGTTCAATCTGCTGTTTAATATAAAGCAACTCTTCACGGGTTACTTTCATATTATCCTCTGTTTAAAGAGTCAAACAATTCTGACATATCAGCTATCGTTTGTTGTATTATCTCTTTCTGCTCTTGGCCTTTGGCGTGTACATTTTCAAAAGACATAAGCTGTCCTAAAATCTCTCCGTACTTGAATGCGTCTTTGTTTGTCATTGTTTCTGTTTTTATTTGTTATGCTAATATACACAAAAAACTTAATAAGTCCTGTGTTTTATTTTTAATCTATGAAATAAATATTGTCTAAAAGAAATTTAATCATTCTGCTTTCAGTCATAGAACCTGTTCTCTGTACGTTTCCTGATAAATAAACTTGGTAATTGCTTATGCCGTAACGTCTAACTTCTACTAAACCCTCTCTACTGCCGTAGATGGCTAAACGCCCGTTATAGGTTATTGAGTTTATCTCTTCTTTAACTACTGCAATTAATTCTTTTGAATAATTCATTGTATCTGTTTTTGTTGTTATTACTTCTGTAAAGATAGACGTATAACTTTATAAACAAAACATTTAACAACTTTTATTTAGAAAAATTTAGATTTATAACTACTGCATCGTTTTCTGTAAGAAGATAAACGTCTTTTAGCAGTC
>Ga0208814_1001534_pt1 | contig 10681 bp, 7 predicted proteins | sample MalvirAntarct_55_FD_184253 | JGI IMG/M metagenome (GOLD analysis project Ga0208814, IMG submission 184253) | Marine viral communities from the Global Malaspina Expedition - Malaspina viral metaG Antarct_55 (SPAdes) (version 2) | ecosystem: Environmental > Aquatic > Marine > Oceanic | place: South...
CCAAATACGGTATCAACACCGAAGATAGAATCGCAATGTTTGTTGCGCAGTGTGGGCATGAGAGCTTGAACTTCAAGGTACTTAAGGAAAATCTAAACTATTCCGCCAAGGGCCTTAACGCAATTTTTCCTAAATATTTTGAACGTGCGGGGCGCGATGCTCAAGAGTACCACCGTCAGCCTGAAAAGATTGCAAATGTAGTCTATGGTGGCCGCATGGGTAACGGACCTCCACCTTCTGGAGATGGCTGGAAGTTTTCGGGAAAGGGTGTGATCCAACTGACGGGCTTCGACAACGTGTCTGCCTTTGCAAAAAGTGTCGGCATGGAGATAGATGATGTGATAGAGTATCTTGGTACTAAGCGTGGCGCTCTGGAAAGTGCGTGTTGGTTCTGGAACGAAAACCATTTGAACCGCCACGCAGACGCTCAAGATGTTGTTACAGCGACCAAGAGAATTAACGGCGGCACTATCGGTTTAGAAGACAGAAAGCACCACTACAAACGAGCCTTGGAAGTATTGGGTGGATCGTATATCCCATCCCGCACTCCTATATTACTGAAGGTAGGTTCCAGTGGGGAAGACGTTGAGAGGGTGCAGGCTGCATTAGGACTAGAAACGGACGGAGTTTTTGGTATAATGACGCAAAAGGCGGTTCAGGATTGGCAAGAAAGTAAAAATCTTGCTGCTGATGGGATCGTAGGCCCGAAGACTTACAACGCAATGCTGTCCTAAAGGTGTAACATGCCCCTAAAAAAGCTCTTGTTAAAAGCCGGTGTTAACCGCGAAAATACTAGATACACCAGCGAAGGTGGTTGGTACGAGTGCAATAACGTTCGTTTTAGGCAGGGCACCCCTGAAAAGATTGGCGGCTGGGCACGACTAAACACCGTAAAATTTCTAGGTGTCGCACGTTCGCTTATGAATTGGGTTACGCTAGGGGGGCAAAACCTTATTGGTGTGGGCACTAACATAAAATTTTACATAGAGAATGGTGGGGCTTTTAACGATATAACCCCACTCAGAACTACAACCAGTGCGGGAGACGTTACGTTCGGCGCGTCTGTTAATACGTTAAGCGCTGCGGTAACTTCTACATCTGCTACCGTGATTGCAATTACAAACGCTACAGGGTTTCCTTTAGTTGGATTGGTTTTAATTGATTCCGAAGTTGTGTCCTACACGGGTATTACTGATAACACGCTAACAGGTTGCACTAGAGGAGCGTCTAGGCTTGTTTCTGACGTGGTTACTAGCACTACAGCGGCTACACACAGTAACGGTGCAACGGTAACTTGTTTTACTATTCTGGTTAGTGATGCTAACAGCGGGGCTAGGGCGGGTGATTTTGTAACTTTTTCCGCCGCTGCGCCTCTAGGCGGTAACTTTACGGCTGCGGTGTTAAACTTAGAGTATGAAGTATTAACTCTTGAAGATGACAGCAAGTATTCAATACTGGCAAAAAGTTTTAGCTCCGCAACCCTGAAATTTACTAACGTAGCATCTACATCGGCTGACTCGGGTACTGGGGGCAGTCTAACCAAGGGTGCATACCAACTCAACGTGGGTGTAACTACAGCCTCAGACCTTTCCGGTTGGGGTGCAGGTGGTTGGGGCGCTGCGCTTTTTGGTACTGGTGAAACTAGCCGAGAAGAATTACGTGTGTGGTCTCAGCAAAACTTTGGCGAAGACCTAATATTTGGACCTCGCGGTGGTCGTATATACTACTGGGACGCATCAACCTCTCTAACTACTAGGGCGTTAGAACTAACGGGGTCTAACATACCTACAACACAAAACCTCATTCTTGTGTCAGATATTAACCGTTTTGTATTTTGCTTTGGCACTAATCCGTTGGGTTCGGGCGTACGAGACCCCATGTTAGTTCGGTGGTCTGACCAAGAAGATGCTACTAATTGGACACCCACAGCTACAACACAAGCAGGCAGTCTAAGGCTGTCTCGTGGTACAAAAATTGTAGCCGGTTCTCAAGCTCGGCAGGAAGTCTTGGTGTGGACTGACTCGTCTTTGTACGCCCTGCAGTATGTAGGGGCTGAATCTGGAGTATGGGGAGCTACGTTGGTTGGTGAACAAATCTCCATAGCCTCTCAAAACGCTGTAGCTTACGCTAATGGTGTAGCATACTGGATGGGGAAAGATAAATTCTACAAGTACGATGGCCGTAGCCAGCCCCTGCCCTGCGATTTACGCAAGCATGTATTTACTAACTTTAACACAGAACAGTTTGAACAAGTGTTTGCGGGCACCAATGAAGCCTTTAACGAGGTGTGGTGGTTCTATTGTTCTGTGGGAGCAGTTAATGCAGACCTATACGTTGTGTATAACTACTTAGACGACATATGGTACTACGGTTCTATGGCCCGTTCTGCGTGGTTAGACTCAGGACTTAGAAACTTCCCGCTAGCGGCTACGTTTAACAACGTGCTTGTAGAACACGAAAAAGGGATTGACGACAACGAAACAGCCACCGCCGCTGCTATACCTGCGTTTATAACCTCTGCTGAATTTGACCTTGATGACGGTCATCAGTTTGTGCTTGTGTCTAGGATGATACCAGATGTGTCTTTTGAAGGCTCCACAGGTAATACGCCCACGATAAACATGACATTGCAGCCTTTAAACTCCTCGGGGTCAGGGTTTAACTCACCTGTTTCTGAAAGCGGCGTAAACACAGGAACGGTTGTACGTAGCGCTAGTTCTCCTGTTGACGTATTTACCAGCCAGATACACACGCGCGTGCGGGGACGACAGATGTCTATGAAAATAGAATCCTCTACGGTGGGCGTACAGTGGCAGTTAGGTTCACCTAGACTTGACATGCGCCCCGATGGGAGACGCTGATGGCTAATAACAACCACGTTGTAGGGTTCCGTGCGCCAGCGTTACCGTACCCCCCTACCGAGTACGCACCGTTCCAGTTTGAAGAGTTTAATAAAGTTTTGCGGCTATATTTTAACCAAGTAGATACCGCCTTGCGAGACAAAGCGTTGGCACGGCAATCTGAAGCTATAGGGTGGTTTATCGGCTAATGGCAAATGTATATGTAAATGCTAAAGTAGACCTCACAACCACTAACGTGACCGCGCTGTACACCTGCGCGGCGCTAACAACAGGCATAGTAAAGTCTATTATAGTATCAGAAGATACGGGTAACGCAGACACAATAACAGTTACCCTGACCAACGGGACGACTGTGTTTAGCCTGTTTAAGACCGCAGCGGTTGGGGCTAATGGCACTGTAGAACTACTAACTGCTCCTCTTGTTGTAGGCGCTAGTGAGATATTGAAAGTAACGGCGGCAACTGCTAATAGGTTACATGTAGTAGCGAGTATATTGGAGGTTACCTGATGGCGACTGTGGTTGACAGTAAACAAGAGCCTCTCCCAGCCCCGACTATTATGGCTACAGCAGCACAAGAACTTGACCTCAAAGGAATTTCTGTAGAAGCGGCGATGGCGGCATTAGCTCACGAGATATCCCTGCCAGATACAGACAAAGTACAAGTAGGTAACACCGTATTTTTAGGTCACCGAGGCAAGGGCAAGTCAAAGAACAAGATGGTGGGGCGGGCGTTTAACGTAGACACGTCCCGCAACTTTATAAACAACTACATTCAGTATCTAACTGTACTACGTAACAAAGGTGTAACTCATTACTCTATAGACTTCGATGGAGAGGCTCTTGTCCCCATTGCTAAAGCTATAGGCAAACGTATATCGGGTTTAAACATGCGTGCTGGGATGTCAGCGTTTGAGAACGGCGAAGGACACAGGGTTTATTTTTTGTTAAAACCTGAAGGTAAGAAGGCGGGCGTGTAGATGAGTTTTGTTCTTAATGCTGTTGGCGACGTCCTTGGTGGTGTTACCAACGTTGTAAACGAAGTTGTTGATCTTACTACAGATACTATAGTTGATGTCGTTGATTTCGCCGTAGATGATATTATCACTCCTGTAATGGAGGGTGCCACAGATATTGCCGACACGATAATGGACGACCCCATTACAAACATTGCTAAAGGAATAGCTCTTTATTACGCTCCATGGGCTATCCCACTAATTGACGGTGCCAGCACTCTTGCCAAAGGCGGCGACTTTGATGACGCATTAAAAGCCACAGCTATATCCTACGCTGCAGGTAAAGTAGGCGGTAAAGTATCCGCGTATGTTGACCCCGCGTTGGCAGAAGCAGGGTACGGCGCTACAGTTTCTGCCGCTGTATCTAGGGGAGCAACTAATGCGGCAACGGCAGTGGTGTACGGGCAAGACCCGCTAAAAGCCTTTGTTACCGGTGGCATACAAGGCGCTACTAGCGCGGTTCTTGGGCAAATAGATACCAAACTTACTAACATCGTGGGGGATAAGGTAGACGAGTTTGGAAAACCAATTCTTGACGAGTTTGGAAAAAAAGTACCAATTATTTCTGGGTGGGAAGACTTACAAGACGCGGTTAAAGATACTGTATCGGCGTCTATAGCTGCTGAATTGAGTGGAGAGGACATAGACTTAGGAGCTATAACGGGTATTATAAGTAAATACACCGGTGTTTCCGGTACTATGGAGAAGTTCTTAGCGGCTAATACGGGCTTACCCCCCGCTAAAGTTGCTATGTTAACCAGCGCACTTACCCAAGCGGCTACGACTGCTTTAGCGGGTGACCCTGAATTATCGGGTGAGGCTTTCTTTGCTAAATTTGACGCCTACGGTATGGAACAATTAACAGCGTTAGCCGACAAGCCAGTTGATAAGTTTTTAGATAAGCTGGACGGGTCTTACGCCGCAACGGAAACGGCTACTCAAGCGTTGAATAGTGCTTTGGTTAGGGCGTCTGACGCTAGAGAAGGTTTTAACAACTTACAAGTAGAATTTGTTAGTAGGAACGACGAACAAACGCGTTTAGAAAATGAGTACGAGCGCCAGCTAAAACAATACAACGGATTGAGAAGCAAGGTTGCGGATGATGATGCGCCGCCAGATAGTATACGCACTGTAAACACAGCACTTGCCGGACTTCAGGGACCGCTTAATGATGCTGCCGATGACTACAACAAGTTTGCAAACCAATTTAAAATAGACTACGACGAGAAATATGCTCCACAATTCGCAGCGTTTAAAGCAACGTTTGAGGAGTACTCTCCGCAAATTGCAGGGTTGGAAGCAGAGCGCGTCGCTGCGGAACAGTACATGTTGTCTGACATTGACAATTTATCTGTTGAAATGCGGCCTATATTTTCTGGAGTGGAGAAAATAGCAGCGCTTACATTACGCCCAAGTATTGATGAAGACGATTACCGCAAACGTACGGGTATTGCTGACGATGTAGACGTGTACAGACACTACTTAGAAAACAGAAGAGAAATTGATGGGGTAGTGTACGCAGACACTACTGGATATGAGGGCACGCAGGCAGAATCACTTGAAACTGGCGACAGTGAAGTAACGCCAAATGTAGTTGGCCCTGCGTTGAATATAAACGATGTAGCGCCAGTAATACCCGAACAAAGTGTACCCCTAAGTGAAATTCAAAAAATTAAAGACCGCATTTACGAAGTTGAAGGCACTAATGACGCGGGGGGTTACAGCCGACTTCTTGGGAATCAAGAAGGTAATTTTGACGTAGATATTACTAACATGACTGCGGCTGAAGTTTTAAAATTTCAATTAGAACGCGGCGAAGGTTCTTACGCTGCGTACTCCCAAGGCGTTAACAAGGACAGGGGGTTCTTGCGTGAAGACGGTACGGCTAGGATATCCACACCTGTTGGCAAATATCAAATTGTTGGTAGCAATCTGAAAGAAATGATCGCCAACGGAATTATTGACCCAAATGCTTTGTTTGATGAGGCCGCGCAAGAAGCCGCTGGCGAGTACTTAATACGGACGAAGCGTGGTTTTGATGACTATAAAAACGGAGATATAACCCTCGCTCAGTTTGAAGCCAACCTTGGAAATGAGTTCGAGGGCATTGCAATCAAGGGTCTTGGCGATATCAGCGTTCTCGCGCAGGATGTAGACGCCCCGCCTACATTTCTACAAAATACTAACCCTCTTGCGGCAATAGATGACACTGTAGTGGACACGCTTACAGACGAAGAAAAGTTATCGTATAAAAAGTCTATCATTGGGCAGTTTGCTATAGGCGTACCAGAAAACCTCGCTGCTATGGTAGCTGGCCTTGGTATAAGCGCTTCTGCGGCACAAAGAGAACTAATAGACTATTTTAGCCCTACAGGTGGGTACGGCAGGTACGATGCACAGGGTGTACTTGGAGAATTGCTGGGTGGCACAATGGCGGCTGACCCAACAGCCAAGAATAAATTTAGCAACGAATACGATTTGACTCAAAAGATAGGCCAAGCAGTTACTACGGTTGATGCGGATATGGTTGATGCGACCACATCTCGTATGCAGAATTTTTCGGATACAAAAAGCGTAGTTGAGCAGAGTACAGACTATCTGTCCGCTCTTTTGGAAAAAGCAGCAACTTCCATAAGAGACCATATTTTTACGGAAGAAGAACAGGCAATATTAGCCGCGTCTGGCTTGGAAGGCGATACATTTGACGAGCTTGGCTTTGCCGGTGAGGAAGGTAGCGCTGCGGGTACAGCAGGAGTAATTTCCAATGAAATTGGTGGGGAAGTTCTTGACTTCCTTATGAAAGGTAACCCGTGGCTTGTTGCTGCAAGTGGTACATTAAACGCAGGTGAGGCTGTTACTGGGGCCAGCACGCAATCTGAACAAGTTGTAAAAGACATGTTTGCTGCAGGTGAGTTACAAAAGACTGCTTTGTACAAAAAAGCAATAGAGTATTACGACGGTGACGAAGACAAGGCCAAGTCTTTTATTACTTCTGAAATTTTACGAGATTCTATAGTAGAAGTATCCTTAGTAGGAGCTACGGATGCGCTATTACCAAAGGCGGGGGCAGGTGTAATTGGCGCTACTGCAAAACGCAGTGTAGCAGAGGCGGGTCAAGAAGTAGCGGAAAGCGTTATTGTACTAAACTCTGTAAATAAAATTTTAGACACCGACTTTAATATTTATAAAAACGCGGCGGGTAACTTTGTTATGGGTGCCGCAACGGGTGGGGGAACGCAATTTGGCGGTGCCGTGGTGGACAGGTTTGGTAAGAAGAACCCTTTGATTGTAAAAGGAAAAGTTCCACCGCCTGAATCTGAATCTAAACCTCAAATTGACTCCGATGGTCCGCCTCCCCTGACTCCCCTGAATCTACCCTTTTTAGAAGACCTTAGAGAAGCACGGGAAGCGGCTAGAAGAGAAAGTGAACTGTTACAAGCTAATGCCGAAATAACTAGTGATACGCTTGTGGATCAGGGGATTCTTCCTCCAGACCTTGGCGCGTCTACCCCTGAGAGCCTTATCAACCTTTTGCAGTCAGAGACGGACTTAGAAAACGAGATAATAGCGGATGTTGCCAACCTTGTTCACGATGGTAGTGTAACTACTAAATCCGAACTACTTGACACCACGCTAAGTGTTGCCCCAGAACTAGCCGTTACACCTCAAATCGCTGACGACTTGTTTGACCAACTTGGAGGTGTTACTGGCGAAGTCGATGTAGATACTGCGGTTGTGGACTATTTATCTCTGTTAAAAGTACCTGCTGATTCCAGCCAAGGTGCGTACGACCCTGTAGTAGAAACCCCTGTAGTAGAAACTCCTGTAGTAGAAACTCCTGTAGTAGAAACTCCTGTAGTAGAAGACCCTGTGGTAGAAGACACTGTAGAAGATGTTATCGCTGACCCTGTGGTAGAAGACCCTGTGGTAGAAGACCCTGTGGTAGAAGACACTGTTTTAGAAGACCTTATCGCTGACCCTGTAGTAGAAGACACTGTTTTAGAAGACCTTATCACTGACCCTGTAGTAGAAGACACTGTAGTAGAAGACACTGTAGAAGATGTTATCGCCACCCCTGCAACAGCAGATGAAGTGCAAGATATTGTTGACGGTGCTATAAACAGTTTACCCGAGTCAGCTAGTCCTGAAGACGTATCTGCCGCTATATCAGATGCTTTAGCAGGGCTTGAAAATATTAGCACTGAAGAGGTGCAAGGTGTTGTTGACGACACAGTGGCAGAACTTACTGGTGATGTGGCGGGGCTTACGGGTGATGTGGCGGGGCTTACGGGTGATGTAGATGAACTGAGTAATAACTTATCTGCTTTAGGGTTAGACCTTGATGAGGTAGCGAAGTTTGTTGGTAAACCTGCGCGTAATGTTACAGAAACAGACGTTGACTTTGTAATTGATGCAATAGCGCAGGGGAATGTCAACGCGGAGTTAACAGCGCAGTATGATGTTACTGGAGACGGTATCGTTGACATACTAGACCAAAACCTGTTAACCGATACACTACAGGGTACTACTGACACTCCCCTTGCGGATACGTCTATGTTTAATCCAGCCACAGGTCTTTACTTGCAGGCAGATCAAAATACGCAAACTCAATTAGATGCTATTACTGATATGAACACCGATATTAACACGCAGATTGACACGCAAAACAGAATACAAACGAGAGAACAAAACTTTTCCGAGTTGCAACAGTTGTTAGGGCAGTCAGTAGATGCCGCAGGGCAGCAAGTACAAGTTACACCGGGAGATAAAGTGCAGTTAGATTATTTGTATGACATTGGGGGGGATAGTGTGTTTGCTACACAAGAGCAAGCGGGTATGTTTTCTAGCCCCTTTGGTGGTAACAGGGCGGGAAGTCGTCCTGAAGCTACTTCTAAGTTTCCAACACGTACTCGTAACTTTGCACAGGGTGGACAAGTTGAAGACGAAAATGATAGACTATTAAGATTACTAGGAGGAATGTAATGGGTCTTTGGGATGATTTACAAGGCTATGCTCGATCAAGCAGCGGCAAAACTGCGCTTACGTTAGGTGGCGGACTCCTAATGGGTAGCGGAGTTCTCGGAGATTTTGCTCAAGGTGACATACCTCAAACAGGTTATCAAGGCAAAATACCTGAATACGACCTGAACCGCGAGACTGTTCCCGACACCTACGACCCCAATAGGCGTGCAGGTAGCGGCGGACAACGCTATTTTACACAACCTCAGTACGTTGCTAAGAGCGGCGCAGCGGCTACTCCTACATCTGCGGAAGGTTTGGCAGCGTTAAACGCGTCTAACTCAGCCCAACAAAGACGTCCGGGTGGACCTAGAGCTAGTATGGTTGCCCCTATAGAAACGGCTGTCCCTACTCAGAATATGGCTGCTGGTGGTATAGCCCAGCTTAAAAAAGGTCAGTATCTAGCTGGCGCAACAGACGGTATGGCTGATAAAATACCTGCGTCTATTGAAGGTGAGCAGGAAGCACGGTTGAGTGACGGCGAGTTCGTTATCCCTGCTGATGTAGTAAGCCACCTTGGCAACGGTAACTCCGATGCGGGTGCGAAAGTACTAAAAGAAATGATGAGCCGCGTACGTAAAGTTCGTACGGGGAACGAAAAACAGGGTAAAGAAATTGACCCTAAAAAATTCTTACCAGCGTGAGGTAGATTATGGCTGAAACAGATGTAGTATCCGCACCGTTAGACCCGTTAGCGGGAAAAGCAACCGGACAGGAATCTTCTTTATCTTCGTGGGCCGGTGATTACGTCACTAATATGCTCGGCAAGGGAGCCGCGTTAGGCGAAGAAGGTTACAACGCCTACATGGGGCCGTTAACTTCGGGAGCGTCAGATTTACAAACTGAAGCATTTGAAGGTATCGGCGGACTTGCGCTCCCAACAGACCAGATGGGCGTTAGTGGGTATCAAGACCAAATGTTTACTGGGGATATCGCACAGCAGTATATGAACCCCTATCTGCAGGCTTCATTAGACCCTCAGATTGCAGCGGCGCGTAGGCAGTCTGAGATTGACCGCGTTAATAACGCGTCACGTATGACGAAAGCGGGGTCATTTGGTGGATCACGTCAAGCTGTTATGGACGCAGAAAACCAAGGTAACTTACAAAGAAACCTAGCGGGTATTACTGGTCAAGGGTACGCCGACGCGTACGGCCAAGCCATGAACCAGTTTAACACCGAACGGGGACGCGCCGCCACAAACCAAGACAGTATCAACTTGTATGGTAACACAGGTCTTCAAGGTTTAATGGACGCGGGTAGCGTGCAACGTGGCATTGAGACCGAAGGTATCCAAGCAGATCGCCTACAGTTTGAGGAAGAACGTGACTTCCCTTACAAGCAGGTGCAGTATATGCAGTCGCTGTTACAGGGGCTTCCAATCGAAGCGCAGTCGTACTCCTACGCACAACCTAGCGCACTGTCTAACGTGTTAGGTACTACAGGTGGTATGCTGGAACTTTACGATACTCTATTCCCAACTACGAAGGCAACATAATGGCTTTAACAGGTGATGGTGGGCTAGACGCTCAAGTAGAACAACGCATGGATACCTACCGAGGTAATCCAGCGCAACTGCAGAAACGTTATGGACAGAGCAAAGAGCTTCTGGACCTGCTAGCCCTGCAGAAATTGAACCACGAAAAGAAAGAAGTAGCGGCGGCTATGCAGCTTGAGCAGTCGCAGCAACCGGGGACTATTGCCGAGCAGCGTGAAGCGGAAGCCCTAGAACTAGTAAAACAAGAACAAGCGGGTACGCTTGGCGAACTACAAGCCCGTACAAAAGG
>Ga0208814_1001535_pt1 | contig 10681 bp, 12 predicted proteins | sample MalvirAntarct_55_FD_184253 | JGI IMG/M metagenome (GOLD analysis project Ga0208814, IMG submission 184253) | Marine viral communities from the Global Malaspina Expedition - Malaspina viral metaG Antarct_55 (SPAdes) (version 2) | ecosystem: Environmental > Aquatic > Marine > Oceanic | place...
GGAAACTATTTCCGTAATAATCAACTACAACGATGTAAGGACGAGAAACTGCAAGAATTTGCAATTCTGCTTGAGTCTTAGCATCTAAAAATGTTAATGTCAAAGACAATGTTTGAGTATAAAATGTAGTACCATTTTCTCTTGAACTGGTTACAGTTGTTTCTAGACTAGAATTACCTTTTACATCATATTGAAACCAAGTAGGAGCAGGGTCACCATTTGCGATAACTGCTATTTTAGTATCCCCATTGACAGTAACACTATTAATAGTGCCAAAGTTTGCAAATAGAACTGTTTTTATGCCGCCAAAAGCGGACTTACAAGGAACTTTCCGTCCCGTTGTTAATACACAAGCCATATGTTTTTTGTTTTAAAAAAAAAGGGTGAGCGGATTAATACCACCCACCCCTTTCTAAATATTATTAATTTATTAAGCGTACTCGACAATGTCAGAAGCGATTCCGAACTGAACAGCAGAGGTAAATCTCATTACCATTCTCACGTTGTTTGAAGCATCTAAGTCAGTCATATCTAAAACCTTAACAGCATTAGTGTCATTCAACAAACCAGTACCAAAATACAAGTTAGAGCGTTGAGCAACATACATTTTGTTAGCCTTCATTCCTGGGCATACAAATACTTTAACACCGTTGATAGTCAAACTTCCGTTGTTCCACCATTGAGTTCCCATATTTGAAACACCATTTGCTCCTAATCCTTGAGCGGCAAAACCACCAAGAGCTTGAACATAGAATTTAGCTGCTGCTGAACCAACGTAAAGGAATAAATCTTCTTTACCGTAAAGTGCTGCTGGAATTGCATCAACTACTAAACTCATTTGAGCAATAATATTTGCTGCTGAAAGAGTTGCTGCTGTTACTTGTTGAGCTGCTGGAATATCTCCTGCTGCTGCTGCTGTTGCAATTATCTTTTCAAAACCGTCAAACGAGTTATTACTTGCCGCAGTCGTATCGCCTTGCCAAATACAAAACTCCGTGTTCTGAGCTACTTCACTTGCTACGTGAGCAATCATAAAGTCAGAGAATTTTGGTGGCAAAGACTGACCTAAACCATAACCCATTGATTGACTTTCCCAATCGTTTACAAAGTCATACTTACACAATTGTAGATTTACTTGCAGTTCAACTGGCTGAATGATTCTTTCAGTAAGTGTTACAGAACTGTTTGGTGCAAAATCACAAGATGCAGGACTTACTAGGTTACCAGTTGCCAATTTCTTGATTACCTCTTTAAAAGAGATGTTAGCTTTTACAGTCAAACCACCGTCATCAATAGTTGATGCGCTTAGAAGAGCTGCCGCAATGTACTCACCTGCAAATTCACCTGCGTAGCTTGTAGTGATATTTGTTGTTGTAGCTAATGCTACACTTCTTGAATTACTCATATTCGTTTTGATTTATTTATTTAATGTTTATCCTTCTGATGCCCAGATTCCCTGACAACCTATGATGTACCATTCTGTTAAACTTACTGCTCTTAAAGCACACCAGTCACCTTGTATAGATGTTGCCTTAGTGTTTTCCCAGTCTTTACCAAGAACTCCACCTGCTACAACTACTGAACCTGCTAAAGTAACCGCACCTACAATTTTGTTTGAATCATCAGGCGAAATAACTACTTTGTTGTTTCCTGCTGCACCTGAATTTCTAAAGAATATTGTACATCCTAAATTCCCTGCTGTAATTTTTGGAATGCCGATAGTCAAACCATCAGTTCCTACATTGTGGTCAGAACCTATATCACCTTCAGAAATATCTCCTGTTGCTGTATAGTAAACTTGACCTACTTGATTGTACTCAACATCGTTTGATGTATAATTAAAAGTTCCCATTGATTTGTTTATTTATTTAATTTACTTAATACTCTGTCCATTGTTGTTGCTCCCATTCTGCCTTTAGCAAATTCCACTTTTTTCTTAGCGGTTTCACCTTCAGGGTTGTGTTTGATAGGAGCAGCAGATGCTTCTGAAAATTCTTCTTTAATAGTGCGAGACTTCAATGGTTTTTCAACAGACATTTCTTCTTCTGTTTCTTCCATTTTAGATTCCTTGTCTCCTTTTAAATCAGCAATTGCATCTTCTAGGTTTTGAATACGTCCCATCATATCGCGCATCATTTCATCCTCTTCAGCATAGCCTTCTTTCTTGCCATCTTCTTCTAAATCAGAAGTAATTTCTTTGCCTTCTTCTTCCATTTCCTTTGCAGGAACTTCGTCAGATACTTCCCTAACGTCAGCAATCATACCTTCTTCAGATACAACCATTAAACGGCTATCCTCAAGGATATATTCACCTACTGGCATTGCTACTTTTTCATCATCTGTAACGATGAATACTTCTTTGCCTTCTTCAAAGGATTCGGCTGTAACTACAGTACCGTTTTCTAACTTCATATCCTCAAGCTTGACCTCAAGGTTTAAAAGTGTTTTAATTTGATTTAACATTTCGGTTGATTTCATATAATTATATAACGGGTTAATAATTCAATTTTGTATTTTCATTTAGGTTCTAGTAATAACACCGATGCCCTGAGCCCTCATAGAGCCATCACAACATTCGATAGAATACTTATTACTATCCCAACATAAACAAGCGCGTCCGCTGCCTTTAGGAGATGTCCTGCTACCTATAAACGTGCCGTTGTTTCTGTTATTTTGTCGCATCCTCAGAGGTTAAAAGGTTTACTATTTCCTTAATAATTTTGTCATCTTCTGATAAGTCTTCTTTAGCCTCTTCTTTAGGTTTGCCCATCTTGTCAGCAAAATAACCTTCAATTGAGAAGCCTTTGACTTTATTTGTTTTAACATACTCTTGCCATATTTCATCATTATTAACTTTAACAGCACCCATCCAAGTTCCTACAGGCACATTGAGTCCGTACTTTCTTGACTTGTCCATTACCTCATCTTCGACAATCCAACTCTCAACTAGAGTTAGCCCTTGTAATGTTTCTGAGTGTTCTAGGGTTGATTTATTTTGATAGCCATTTTTAAGGTACATCTGAGATGCCTTAACTATAGTATCCTTTGAGAAGAAAATGTAATACTCACCCTCTTCACCGTTGCGATATATTGGCTTGTTAGGAATTAACAAAGCACCAAGCAATATCTTTTTTTCCTTATCAACCTCAGCAAGTTTTATCTCTTCAGCACTTAGTGCTACAAAATCAGATTCAATAGCAGGGCTTTCTACAATAGAAATTGCATCAATACCACTATCTTCTTGCTCTTCGTCAAGTATTAATTCTATAATTCTCATACTAATATAACGTGTTTAAAATTCAATTTTATATTTAACCTACTGTTGCACCTGTAATAATGTTTCTCTCTAGGCTTTGAGCTGTGGTCACATCACTAGCTACTACAAAGGTTTTTATAGGTTGCTTACTTTGGCTTCCTATAGCATCCGCTAATTGGTTTGTGCCACTTGCCCCTACTGTATTAAACTCAGGGATTCTTGGTGTTGCAGGTGCGCCACCTACTGAGCTGCTTGGTGGTGTACTATTGCCTACAGGTTTTGTACTTGCTATCTTTTTAATATTAACCGCTGCAAAAGCACCCGCTAATCCTGCTTGAATAAATGGATATGCAGGAAATGCCGCTGTAACAGGACTGAGACTAGCTGTTGTAAACGCATTTTGAACTGCTTGAAAACCGCTAATTGTTGCTTGACCTATTGCCATAGCTTTTCCTATTTTGCTGCCCTCTCCTGCTAACTCACCTACTAAGGCAAAACCTTGCTTTGCAGAATCTAGCTTGGCATTCATTACATCTTTATCTTGTTGCTTTTCAGCTAGAGCTAGTGCAGTATTATTAGCCTCTTCTTGCTGCCTAGATGTCTCCATAAATTGGTCTAAAGCTATCTGAGCATCTATCTTAATTTGTGTTTCTGCGTTTGCGTTATCTACAACACTTTGAAGCCTAGCTTGTTCTTGTGTTTTTTCTAATTCAAAAACCGCTTTCAACGCTTCTAATCTATCAACATCATTTATAATCTGCTCCGCATTAAATCGTTGTTTTTCTATTGAAAGTAAAGATGCGCTTTCTAGCTGTGCATTATTTAAGTCTATTAGCTCTTGCTGTAAACCTGCCTCGTTTACCCTTTGCTCAGATAAGAAACCTGTTGCCGTTGCAAGTACACCCGCTACTTCAGCTTGAGCACTTAAAACAGCTACATAATCTTCGTTCTTACCTGTTAAGTCAAATTGAGCTTGTGCGGCTGCCAATACAGCGTTTGCATTAGCTGTCATTTCTTTTTCTTGATCTTGCAAGACTAACTTTAACTCTTCGTTTGCTGCAATTCTTTCATCTATACTAAGTCTAGTGTCATCACGAATTTGTCTTAACGATTCTGCTTCTCGATCATATTGCTCTAGTAATATTCTGCTAGATGCTTCTGCTATTTCAGCATTTTTCTTTAGCGCCATATTAGCCTTAGCAGTTTCTATGGCAGTTTTTACACTAACCTTACCAAGCCCTTCAACTATCTGACCACCGATAGCTCCGACCTCTGAAACAGCCTCACCTATATTTGTGACAATACTTTTACCTGCATCTACTGCCTCAGTAGCTACTTCTCCTATGGTTGCTTTAGTTTCTGCTATGCCTTCTTGTAGAGCTTTAATTGTTTCGGGGTCTTTACCGCCAAAAAAGGACTGCTCCCAAGCTAACTGTGCGGATTGTAAGGCTAGTTTAATGGCGTTAAAACTTAATTTTAAAGGAGTAATAGCAAGAGTTAACAGACTGCTTACAACCTTTCCTAGTGCATCAAAATTCTCAGTAGCTGAAGAGACAGATTTGTAAACATCAGTAAATACACCTAGTATCTGATTAAAGATAATCTGTGCTGTCTCAAAGACGGTATTAAGCGCAGTCATTACCTGTTGATTTTCCTGTATAGCAGAAGAAATAAATTCAAACGCTTTCTGTATTAAAAACAGAACACCCGTTGCAGCCCCAAGGGACTTCATCGAAACACCAACTTTCTTTACACCCTTTGCGCTGCCTTCAGCACTTTTCTCAACAGACTCTAATGATTCTTTTGTAGCCTTGTTTCCTTCTGCAACAGATTCCTGAACATCTTTAAGTTCCTTTTGGAGCTTTTCGATGTCCTTTATTGCATCCTTGTATTTTAACTCAAATTCTACTTCTATTTTTTCCATCTCTTCTGCTGTTTTATTTGTTTAAATCCTTCACGAAAAGATTCTGCTAACTTGTATTTACCTTGAGCTATCTGTATTCTGTCGGTCTCACCGTCAACCACTTTTAAAAGCTCTATAATATTCTTTATCATACCTTGTTTAGTAATTCCATTTTACTCTTGCCGCTTTGTAGGTTAGTAGTAATGGAGTTGATTATAAAAGTGTTTGAGTTGATTGTAAAGGTGTCGTTTAGTTTAAAGTTGTATATAATCCGTAGAGGCAAATAAGAAGTAATTTGAGTAATTCTTCTGCTAGGATTAAATACGTCAATAATGTATTCACTATGGTATACAGCAAAAAGCGTATCTGTAAATTCATCAGAACCAAAATCATATTCATTTAATTCTAAACCAAAATTTATGTTTTGTTTTCCTACTGAGGGGTCTTTAAACAAGCTGTTAGATGGAATCCAATATTGGTTAACGGATACAGCTAATGTTGGTGTCTCTTGAAAGCTCAGACTTTCAGTACCTGCACCACCTTGCTTTACTCCATAAAAAATAACAGGCTTACCGATATATGGTTGTTCGTTTTCATTTACAGACCAACCCCATTGTATAGTAGTAAAAGATTGAGCAGCTACGCCTACATTAATTAACCTCTCATACTTCATATGTTCAAATGGAGCAATCACTTTGTATACTTCGGTTGAGGCGTTAAAGTTTAACCCTCCTGCACCATCTCTATCTGTACCACCTATGTAACTTAATGCACCCCAAGGACTACCAAACAATTGATTGTGTTGTTTTGCTAGATACGTTCCTGTGCCCTCGTAAGCATATACAACTTCTTTGTATGGTAAAGCTATGTTTACCGTTCTAGCAGTTGTGTCTACATATTCAGAAATATTATAATCAATAGGCGCGTCTAAGCCGCTTACATCTGCGGAAGTATAGTAACTATTAGAAACACCTGAAGTTGCTTCTAACGGCCTTACAACGATAACTCCGCTGTCATTTACATACGCTACTAGGTTAAACATTTTAAATAAACCTGTCAAAAAAGAAATTATGCTAACGTCAGGTATTTGATTAGTTATTTGAAAATCAAATGTTGCTTCAGCAGACAAGTTGTTTGCTACTGTATCATTATAAGACGTAGCACCTATTTCACCTACTATGTTCCAAGAAACAGAATTAAAACTTAAAGCCGATTGATGTCTTATCGTTACGCTGTAAACTCCATTGGCAACTAGGAAAGGAGTAACAAAACTTCTTGTACCTGCTGATTCTGTTGAAGTAAATACTGGCGTTCCGTTTAAATTTAAAATTAAGATATAAGGTATTGCTGCAGAACTGCTGTTTGGTGTTGCAGTAATGTTACTTATTAATATTTTATTTGAACCTGTTACGAGAATAGATGGGATTGTAATAGTGGAATACCCCATTATGATTTGACTAGGCGAACCTGTCCACCCAACTACTCCTGTTTCAAATGTAGTTATCTGTGAAGGTGGTTGTACTGAACCGCTTTTACGGTGTAGCCACATATACAATTTGTAAAAAGTAAGATTTGAGGTATTAAAAAAATCTGTGGAAAACACTATGTTGTTTGCGTATCCGTTTGCAATAGTATATTTCAGCTCTATTTCTTCAATCAATTCATATAGCCTTATGGCATATTTTAACTGATCCCAGTATACTCCTTTTGCGTTTTCAGCTCGATAGTGTACATTATTACTATCAACAACTAACTCACTAGAGTCATAGAATAGTCTGTCTGTGTGCGTTATTAACGGAGTTATAATGTAGGCATTTGCTCCAGCCGCTTGTTGTAATTTTGACTTTATTCCTGCGGTGCTATATGTTAAATCCCATTTTGCATTACTAAACCCTAATGAACCTAAATTGTCATCGCCTATAATGTCAGATAATTCTACTGTACTTCCAAAAAAAGTAATCCTGTAAGTATGAGCAAGATTATTTTTAATATCAACCCCCTCTAACTTAATAAGTCCGCTTTGAAACGGTAAAGTGTTTAGCTCTATTCTACCTACTTTTTTCTTGCGTGCATCGTAGCCATTTACTATGTTAAAATTGTAATAATGCTTGAATATCTTGTTGTTATTTTTACTAGCAGGAACAGAAAAGGTTTTTGAAAATGCGGTAAATACCTTATCTATTTCCTTTACGTTTTGAATTGTCTGTGTAAGCGAAACCGTTTCGTCTTTAAACAAATCGAGCCTATCACTTTCAATATATAGCTGTAACTGCTGCATCTATCTTACGTTGTTTATGTAGTCAAAGGCATCTTCAAACTCAATAGTGTATTCTATTAACCTATCATTTACTGAGGTCTTGTAGGTCATACTTGAATTTTTAACCACCACAGGAATAATCTCAGGCGTGTTTGGTTGTTGTATGCGCTTTCTAGTAATCCATACGTTCTCGCTTAATAAAAGCTCCTCAAAGTATTTATTGGCAAATTCAGGATAGTAACCACTTGAATGTATGTGGGTTTGTTTGGCCTGTGTGTTTAGTATTTTAACAGTAGGGTCTGATTGTGAGTAAGTAGGTGCAATCGCCTCAGCCGAGTAAGCCAAAGTATTAGCCTTATAGCTTTCCTTTGTTTTTACCATTGTTTTAACTTCTTTAAGGAAAAACCACAAATCCTGTAACACTCCAAATCTGTTTACAAAAGTGACCTTAGTTCCTACACCGTATTTTGTGCAGCTTATTCTCTTGATGGTTAATAATATGCCGTCAACCGTTTTGCTTGTGTCTGTCGTGCTGTAAGCCTGATAACTGATAACTCCATCCGCAGCCATAAAACCTGCAAAACCTGAAAAACCTTCAGGAACAAATATCACAAAGTCATCGTTTGTAGCCGCTGTTGACGGTGTCTTTTCTGCTAACAACCACGTTGCTTGATTGTCTGCTCGGTTACGATATGGAATAGTAGGGTTAGTAAGTGTAAGTGCGGAAAAATCAACAAAAAGAGTATAGCCTTCGTATCCATCACCACCTAAACTATTAAATGGAGCTCCAAATATTATATCGCCTCCTGCGTTTGGTTCGGTGTAAAAACCTATGGTAGAAGTAAAAGTAATTTTTTGCGTTGTAGGAGTTGCCGCTGCATCATCTGATATTGTAAAGGTCAAGAAATCTCTGAGTAGCTCTGAAATTTCAAATGTTACAGGTACATTTTGTAAAGCTGGTTTTACTATTGTATATTTCAAAACCCCTCCTACATAAAGCAAAAGTTTAGCTGACTTTACATCACTTGAATTAATGCTTTTTTGTGAGAATAGTGGGGTTCGTAAACCGTAGTTTTTAATTGGCATAATTTATTTTCTTATTCCTAGTATTATTGCATTCTCAACATCTAACGCAAAAGACTTAGCTAATTCAGGAGATAGTATTTTTAATCCTTTTTCAAGTGGCTTAGTAAAAAACTTGTTACCTCTTAATCCTTGAGCGTATATGCTTTTTTGTAAAGCAAAACCCATAGACCGATTGTTTCCTTTTTGATATTGTCCTTTTGCGTTTCTAAATCTTATGTTCTTACTCTTTGCCCAGTTTGCTAGTATCTGCATAGGGGGCATTTTGTTTGTATACTTAAATTTACTGTTTGGGGCTTTCTGTTTTCCACCTTTTACTAGGGATGGATTTGCGCCCTTTACTCCTTCGTCAACGTATGCACCGTACTCTTCCATTAGAAAAGCCAACAGGAAGGCATCTGATTCAGTATCTAGCACATATTTAACAGAGTTATATAAGTCTCCACTACCCTTCTTGTCTTTGGTAAGGTTAGACTTTGCCTGTTGCACTACATACTTAGCATACTTGTTTAGAGCTTCTTCTATGTTTTCAAACTCCATTAGCAGATGTATATATCGTTGTAAATCATAACATCCATAGTAGCTGACCATCCTGCAAGTTGATTCTCAAACCTGTCATAAAAGGGAGTAAGGTTAGGGCTGCCATCTAGCTGATACATCTCTGTATAAAGTGTGCCCATTCTAAGGCGTTGTATTAATCTATTAAGCACAGCAAGTTGAGTATTCAATATATCTTGTACATCGTTATTTCCCCTAAACCTGTCAGCCGTTGGTTCTTTAGATTGATCTACAATATCACAAGCAAGAACTGTAATGTTAAACCTTAGCACCTGCTCTTCGTCAATCACATTATTAATTATAATATGACCAAGCGGAAATATGTCCTGCTTGTTTAAGTTGACGTCTGAGATGTCTCCTGTGGTTACTGTGTTTATGTTTTGGTCTTGTAGTAGCTCTGTTTTGATTGTTTCAGTTAGCTGATAAAAACCCCTTACACCTTGATTTGCCATTATTTAAAGTTCTTTTTTATTTGTTTTGCCTCTAGTTCTGCTTTTTCTTTCATATACTCCAAGCTATACAAACACGTATGCAAGTTTAATTTAGTGATATCTTCAACTCTTGTAATATTGCCTTGAGCGAGTCCTGTGAATAGGCTTTGATACCATCCCCACTTTCTTGAAAAAGATGACTGTGCATCGAGCTGTCCTTCTGATGTTGATCCAAATAGTCCAGCATAGTTTTCGATAAGTCTATCCCTAAATTGTATAAAAAAAAAACTGCACCTAAAACAATATCCACAGGTATCTCTGTCAGTTTGTCTTTGGTCGTTACATCGTAATCCTTAATAATGTATTTCTGACCTAGCTTTTCTTTAACAGGTCTGTATAGTACATTCATTGCTATATGAATATTTTCCCAATCACCCATATAAGTATCTAAGTCTATATACTCACCTAATGACATATCGTCAAAGTCTGGTATAATACCATAATCAATACCCCCTAGTTTAAACGTCCTTATAAGCTCAGGCTGCGAGTTTAACATATCGTTTAATATGTCTATAACCCTATTGGCACTTGAGAGCTTTAGAAGCCTTACTGATACAGCATCTAGATTGCAGAATATCTCGATCATCTTACATTGCAAGAAATAGGGGTCATCATTGTTCTCTTGTATTTTTAAGAACTTTTGATACTGCTTTAATGTAATCTCAGCAAGGCTGCTTGGTATGTTGATTTCAGCTTTCATATATATATAACGTGTTTTAATGTACAATTTTGCACTACCAAATCTAATAAAAAAAAAGGCAGCCATTTCTGACTGCCCTCTGCGTTAACTTTAGTGTAGTTTATTTAATGACGATTACACCCGTGTATCTATTTGCTTAACAATTTCGTCCTTAAACTCTTTGGCTAGTCTTGACCAATTAACTGTTTCTGAATGGTACTCACCGCTTACTACAATCTCTATGTTTTCAGGATCGTAAACTGCTTCGTAATCTGAAGGTGTATCGTAGTCTCCTTTGTCTCCTGCGTATCCTACTGAACCACTAACGTATACTGTTTCGCTGCCGTATATAAAATCAAATTCAAAGTCCATTTATAATGTTTTTTAGGTTGTTACTGATTTCCTTAGATTGAGTCTTTGCCGTTACTATCTGACCATTTTCTTCTTTGGTAGT
>Ga0208814_1001537_pt1 | contig 10677 bp, 20 predicted proteins | sample MalvirAntarct_55_FD_184253 | JGI IMG/M metagenome (GOLD analysis project Ga0208814, IMG submission 184253) | Marine viral communities from the Global Malaspina Expedition - Malaspina viral metaG Antarct_55 (SPAdes) (version 2) | ecosystem: Environmental > Aquatic > Marine > Oceanic | place...
CTGTTATAGTGCCATTAAACGAACCGAGTGAGGCGAAACATGGCTATTGAAAAACCTATGGAACCGAGTGACATCCTTGAAACAGTCGAGGATGATTTGGGCTCCGATTTAATGGTTGTAGTAGAAGACCCCGAGACAATCGAAGTCGAAATGGATGACGGGTCAGTTGTAATCCAGTTCGGTGATGACCCCGAGATGGGCGAAGATGTTTCACATGACGCTAACCTTGCCGAATCCATCGAAGATGCCGAGCTTGAAAGCATAGCAAACGAATTAATAGAGCACTTCTCGTCTGATCGCGAGTCTCGTGGGGAGTGGGCCAGTGCTTATATTAAGGGTATGGACCTTCTCGGCATGAAGGTGGAGGAACGTACAGAACCGTGGAACGGCGCTTCTGGGGTATACCACCCTATGATGACCGAAGCGGTGATAAAATTCCAAGCACAAGCGATGGGGGAGCTCCTCCCAGCAGCCGGCCCTGTACGTAGTAAGATTATAGGCAAAATGACATCGGAGAAGTTCGAGCAGGCACAACGTGTTGAGACCGAACTTAACTACCTAATCATGGAGAAGATGCCCGATTACCGTGACGAGATGGAGCAGATGCTGTTTAAACTCCCTATGGCGGGCTCCGCGTTCAAGAAAATCTACTTTGATCCTATTACAGAGCGCCCTGTGTCCCAGTTTGTACCCGCAGAAGACCTCGTAGTGTCCTATGGAGCGTCTAATCTACGTACTGCGCCACGATTTACGCATGTTATGAAGAAAACACCCGAAGAAGTACTTAAATTGCAGGTAAACGGGTTTTATCGTGACGTCGAGCTGCCGGAAGCAACTAGGGATGTCACCGACATCGAGGAGAAATACAACGAGTTAGAAGGTTCTGAACCTACTTTCTCCGATGATCCACGACACACCATCCTAGAAATGCACGTAGATTTAGACCTTCCCGAACCTTTTGATGATGTAGACGGCGTTGCGTTGCCGTATGTAGTGACAGTTGATAAATCGTCTAGCATAGTTTTAGCTATCCGCCGAAATTGGTACGAAGAAGATCGCAAACGCGAAAAGCGTATGCACGTCGTACACTACCCCTACCTGCCGGGAATGGGGTTTTACGGCACAGGACTCATCCATACGCTCGGTGGCTTGACCAAATCTGCCACCTCCATCATGCGTCAGCTTATTGATGCGGGTACGCTGTCAAACCTCCCAGCGGGCTTTAAAACCCGTGGCATGCGTATCACCGGAGACAACACCCCAATCATGCCGGGTGAGTTCCGTGACGTGGATGTGCCAGCGGGCACGATTAAAGAGTCCATTGTACCCCTCCCGTACAAAGAGCCATCGAGCGTACTTTACAGCCTTCTAGGGAACGTCGTAGATGAGGGGAGACGTATTGGGGCAGTAGGTGACATCCAAGTAGGTGACATCAACGCTCAAGCTCCTGTAGGCACGACTCTGGCGCTTATGGAGCGTTCTATGCAGGTGATGTCAGGCATTCAGGCCCGCCTACACGCAGCGATGAAACAAGAGCTTCGTATTTTGGCCCGGATTGTACATGACTACATGCCCGCTGAATACGCATACGAAATGGACGAACCGGCAGACCGTATATCAGACTTTGATGGTCGTGTAGACGTCATCCCGGTATCTGACCCTAATGCGGCTACAATGGCACAACGCATAATGCAGTACCAAGCTGCGCTTCAGCTGGCCCAGCAAGCCCCACAGATGTACAACATGGGTAAATTGCACCGCCAGATGCTCGAGGTTCTGGGTATCAAAGATGCAGATGATATCATCACGTTACCCGAGGATATTAAACCTTCTGATCCAGTAACGGAGAATATGGCTATCCTTAAACAAGAGCCAGTCAAAGCCTTCGCTTACCAAGACCATGCGGCGCATATTCAAACCCACATGATGGCCATGCAAGACCCCAAAATCCAGCAGGTTGTGGGCCAGTCACCGTTCGCGAGTGCAATTCAGTCTGCTATGATGTCTCATATTACCGAGCACGTAGCCCTGCAGTATCGTGTAGAGATACAGAAACAACTGGGCGTAGAGCTTCCAGACCCAGAAGCACCGCTGCCAGAAGATGTAGAACTTCAGGTTTCTCGTCTAGCTGCACAAGCCGCAGATAAGTTGTTCAATAAAAACCAAGCCGAAGCAGCAGCAGAACAAGCAGCTGCACAGCAAGCTGACCCACTTACTCAAATCCAACAACGTGAGTTGATGATTAAAGAGACTGAGCTGCAGCATAAGATCGAGATGGATACACTGAAAATAGATATCGACGCTAGGTACAAGCAAGAGAACGCCCGACTACAACAGGCGCGTATTGACTCCGAGGAAGAGAAAGACGCGGCGCGTATCGGGATTAAGGTCGCAGAGCTTGAAACAGACCAGAAAGAGTCTGCAGCACGTCTGGCTATGGATATCGCAGAGAGGATAAATCCCGATGTCTGATAATATATTCCACCATGTGTTGACTCGCATCGAAGAAAGTCGCACCGCCATCGCCGAACACCTCGCAGAAGGGGGCGCTAAGGATCAAGAGACTTACTGGAGGCTAGTGGGTAAGTATGAAGCTCTAACTGTCGTACGTAATGATGTTAAAGATATTGAACAGAGGTATATTGAAGATTAGACATCATACGTGTAGATATATGACATAACGTGGAATAACCCACGCAAAAGGCGCTGTGAGCCTCTAATCACTGCAGGAGACTAAGATGTACGCTACCGACAAAGTAGATGATGAACAGCTACTGGCAAAATTGCCCGAACCGAAAGGTTATAAGCTGCTTATCGCAATCCCAGAACTTGAAGGCAAAACAGATGGTGGCGTTTATATGCCCGATTCTTTAACCCAAATGGAAGAAACCGCCACCATTATTGGTTACGTTATAGATTTAGGTGCTGAAGCCTACACGGACAAAGAACGGTTCCCTAATGGCCCTTGGTGCGAAAAAGGTGATTTTATTATCTTCCGTTCGTACTCAGGAACGCGCTTCAAAGTAAGCGGCAAAGAGTTCCGCATTATCAACGATGATACTGTTGAAGCGGTAGTCGAAGACCCACGGGGGTACAGCAGAGCATGAATGAGGAACTAGAAAAAATCGTCGAAGAAGACGTAATTGAGGCTGGGGCATTAGAAGTAGATGTTTCAGGTGAAGATGATTTCGAGGTAGAGGTTACTGACGATACTCCAGACGCAGATAAAGGCCGTCCACGCCGGGCAGCTGACGCAGAGGCGGATATCCCAGAAGACGAAGAACTCGAAAAGCACAGTGAATCGGTACAGAAACGTATCAAGAAGCTAAAGTTTGAGTTTCACGAAGAACGTCGTCGCAAGGAAGAAGCTGAACGCGAACGCGAAGCCGCAATCCAGTATGCAGAATCGCAGAAAAACGAAGCCTCGCGCCTCCGTAAAAACCTTTCTGAAGGTGAAGGGGTGCTGGTTAACGAAGCCAAGGCACGGGTAGCGTCGGAACTTAATAGCGCGAAACGAGCTTATAAAGAGGCTTATGAGGCTGGAGACACTGATGCTGTGCTTGAAGCGCAAATGTCGCTGTCTAAGCTACAGCTTGAAGCTGATCGTGTAGAACATTGGAAACCGGCGCAGCAGGCTGTGCAAGACCTGTCTCAAGCTCCAACACCGCGAGCGACGCCCCAGATTCCTAAACCAGATAGTAGGGCGCAAGAATGGGCAGCGGATAACGATTGGTTCCAGAACGATACGGGTATGACACGGTACGCTATGCTCGTGCATGAAGAACTCGTAGAAACTGGAGTTGATTCTACGTCAAACGTGTACTACAGTAAAATAGACGAGGCCATGCGGTCTCGATATCCAGATCGCTTTGCGGACGTGGAACCCGAGGTTCGACAACCACAACGTAGGGCTGGCTCCGTGGTGGCCCCGGGGGGTAGAAATGCTCCCACATCACGCAATAAAGTTGTCATCACCTCGTCTGAGGCCGCAATCGCCAAGCGCCTTGGGTTATCTAATAAACAATACGCGGCGCAAAAGCTGAAGGATAAACAAGATGACCGATAGAAAACCACGTACAACTGAAACCCGCGAAGCGGGAGAACGTCGTAAACCTTGGAAACGCTCGTCAATGCTGCCCACCCCCGAACCACGTCAGGGACTTTCGTTCCGCTGGATTCGCACAGCTACATTGGGTAACGCAGACATGACAAACGTCTCTGGGCGGTTTCGTGATGGTTATGTGCCTGTAAAGGCAGTGGATTATCCTGAGCTACACATCATGTCAGATATTGATTCTCGTTTTAAAGACAATATCGAAGTTGGTGGGTTATTGCTTTGCGCTATCCCGACCGATCTGCGAGACGACCGCATCTATGGTCAGCTTGAGTCTGCACAAAATCAGGCCGAGGCTGTCGATAGAAACTACATGCGTGAGTCTGACCCGCGAATGCCTATGCTTAAACCTGAGCGTAGTTCGCGGTAATTATATGGTAGGAGGCAATGATGCTTTTTACCGCAACAGTAAGTAAATCTGGAGGAAGAGCATAATGGCTACTACAGCTGCTCCCTACGGCCTAAAGCCGGTAAAACGTGCCGACGGTATGGCCTACGCTGGGGCTACGTCCCAGTACCTGATCGACCCCGCTGGAGAGGCAACAAACCTCTTTTACGGTCAAGTCGTTCACATCGGTGCCGATGGTTACATCGCACTATCAACTGCAACAGGTGCCGACGCTGGTACAAACGCATTACCAACAGGAACAACTCTAACGGGTTCTCTTGGTGTGTTTGTGGGTTGTGAGTACGTAAATGACCAAGGTCAACCTACGTTCGCGCAATACTACCCTTCTGCCACTGCTAATGGCGGCGCTATCAAGGCGTATGTTGTGGATGACCCGAATGTACTATTCCAAGTACAAGCAGACGGCGCTATGGATCAGTCTGACATTGGTGCGAATACTTTCTTCGCAGCCGTTCAGTCTACATCTACTGGCAACACTGCTACTGGTAACTCTACAAGTGCCGTTGACGCGACAACTGTAACTACCACCGCCGCCTTCCGTATCGTGGCCTCCGCATCTCCTATTGGCGATGCGTTTCCTGATCTTTTGGTTAAACTTAACCCCGGCTACAGCAGCATGACTAACGCTGTTGGCTTGTAAGGAGGTCTAAACTATGGCTATTTCACGCGCACAGGCGCTTAAAGAACTACTTCCCGGCCTCAATGCCTTGTTTGGTCTTGAGTATGGTAAGTACGATAACGAACACGAAGACATCTATGAGACGGAATCCTCAGAGCGTAGTTTTGAGGAAGAAGTTAAATTGTCTGGTTTCGGTGCAGCACCAACAAAGGCTGAAGGTTCTTCTATTGCATATGACAATGCACAAGAAGCGTTCACAGCTCGCTACACCCACGAGACGATTGCTATGGGCTTTGCCATCACTGAAGAAGCGATGGAAGACAACCTATATGACTCATTGTCCTCGCGTTACACAAAAGCTCTAGCTCGCGCTATGGCGTACACCAAGCAGGTTAAAGCTGCCTCATTGCTCAATACGGGCTTTGACACTTTCCAGTCTGGTGATGGTGTAACACTGTTCAGTACTGCACACCCCACAGTTGGTGGTGGCACAAACGCTAACCGGCCAGCGGTTTCCGCTGACCTTAACGAGACTTCGCTTGAACAAGCGATTATCGACATCGCAGCGTATGTAGACGAACGTGGCCTCCTTATCGCAGCTCGCGCTAAGAAGCTCGTTATCCCGTCTGCTCTGCAGTTTGTAGCGACTCGCTTGTTGGAAACAACACTCCGTGTTGGTACAGCTGATAACGACATCAACGCTATCAGCTCTAACGGCGCAGTTCCTGATGGGTATGGTGTAAACCACTACCTCACAGATGCTGACGCTTGGTTCCTGACCACAGACATCCCGAACGGTATGAAGCACTTCGTACGTTCCGCGATGGCTACTGGCATGGACGGCGACTTCGATACTGGCAACGTGCGCTACAAAGCGCGTGAGCGTTACAGCTTCGGCGTTTCCGACCCATTGGGTATCTACGGTTCACAAGGCGCGTAAGCTCCTAGAACTTAAACCAACTTCGGTTTGGAAGGCTCCGCTTCGGCGGGGCTTTCTTTTTGTCTAAAGGTGTTGTATGGTCCTGTTAATGGGTACAACATTAGCTTTGTAGACAGGTCTATATACCCGCCTGACGTTGCATAGACTACAAAGCGAATCCTTATGCAAAGGGTACTAAAATGGCTTCGACTACATTTTCAGGTCCAGTGACCTCAACCGCTGGTTTTGTTGGTGACATTATTGTCCCGACTTACACAGTCGCAACCGCTCCTTCCGCTGCCACAGCTGGTGCTGGTACGCTCGTGTACGTATCAAACGGCGCAGCCGGGGCGGCTATCTTGGCGTTTTCCAACGGTACTGACTGGAAGCGTTCTGATACTGGCGCTACAATCTCAGCAGCATAAGGGGTATTGGTATGAGCTCTCGCTTTAAACCAGCCTCTGCAGAGGAAATCGCCCGTCGAGTATCTGTTAAGGCCGCACCCACCCCGAAAAAGCTGACTCCTAAGAAGGTTGTCGCTAAGAAAAAGGAGTAGCTACATGGCTGGTCAAGAAGTCCGAGCTTATAATTTCGCAGCCAGCGATAGCGCTGCACTTGTAGGCCCATCCCGAGGCAGGTTGCAGGGTGTTCTAGTTAACGCCGCAGCAACAGCCGCTTTTACTATTCGTAGTGGGTCAGCTACCGGCCCTATTATACTGCAGTTAACTTTACCTACTGGTTGGAACGACGTGTATATTCCAAACGATGGTATTCTTGCTGACAACGGTTGTTATGTTTCTGCCTTTACTGGGACAGGTAACGTAATGACGCTACTTATAGAGTAATGCGCTATGGCTGAAGCAAAGCCGAAGCCCAAGAAAGACTCTCGCCTATCACGGGCGGGGGTCTCTGGGTTCAACAAACCTAAGCGTACTCCTAACCACCCTAAAAAGTCGCACATTGTTGTGGCCAAGGAGGGTGACAAGATCAAGACAATCCGGTTTGGAGAAAAAGGTGCTAGTACCGCTGGTAAGCCCAAAGTTGGTGAATCAGCTCGTATGAAGGCCAAACGTAAGTCGTTTAAAGCCCGCCACGGCAAGAACATTGCCAAGGGTAAAATGTCAGCCGCCTACTGGGCGGATAAGGAGAAGTGGTGATGATGGGACGTTATTCTATGGGTAGCCAACTTACTGGCGATCGCGCCAAGAAGATGGACAAAGGCGGAAAGCTGAAGATGGTTAAAGGTCCAAGCGGTAAAATGGTTCCTGATTATGCCGCTGATGGCGTTGGCAAGATGTCCTACGGCGGCAAGATGAAGAAGATGGGTTCCGGTGGTAAGATGTCCCGTGGCGATGGCTGCTGCATGAAGGGCAAAACTAAAGGCACTATGCGCTAATGGCACCTAAGAAGAAATCGACTGTCAACGCAGCGGGCAACTACACTAAGCCGACTATGCGTAAAAACCTTGTAGCAAAGGTCAAAGCGGGTGGTAAGGGCGGTAAGCCGGGTCAGTGGAGTGCCCGTAAGGCGCAGATGGTTGCTAAACAGTACAAAGCCAACGGCGGAGGATATAAATCGTGAAGGGTGTTAAGCACTACAAACGAGATGGTACTGCCTACAAAGGCGGGACACACAAGATGCCCGATGGTTCACTGCACACAGGCAAGACTCACGGCAAGACGAGCACGAAGCTCCTGCACTATAAGGACTTAGGTAAAGCAGCAAAGGCTAGAGCAGATGGCGTTAAAACCAAGCCAAAAAAGTCTTAAAGACTGGGGCAAGCAGAAGTGGCAGACAAAGTCTGGTAAGCCATCGACGCAAGGGAAAAAGGCTACAGGTGAGCGTTATCTCCCTAAGAAAGCCATAAAGGCTTTGTCTGACAAAGAGTACGCCGCTACTACAAAGACCAAGCGCGCTGCTACTAAAAAGGGTAAACAGGTTGCCAAGCAACCGAAGAAGATCGCTGCGAAAACAGCAAAGTATAGGAAGGCCTAGATCATGGCAGTTGTTGTACCAGAACTAAATGAATTATTCGAGGAGGCGTACGAACGTGCTGGCCTCGAAATGCGTTCGGGGTACGACTTAAAAACTGCTCGTCGCAGCCTCAACATTATGACGTTAGAGTGGCAGAACCGTGGTTTAAACCTATTTACCATTGAGGCGGGAACCTTGCCTCTGGTTGCGGGTACAGCGACTTATACCCTACCTTCTGATACTATTGACCTGATTGAACACCAACTTCGCACCGACGAAGGCACGGCACAGCAGCTTGATTCGTATATCCAACGCATGAGTGTTTCTACATACTCGCAGCAAGGGAATAAAAATACTCAAGGTCGTCCGTCTCAAATCTACGTACAGCGCAATGCTACGGATGTAAAAGTTACCCTTTGGCCCGTACCAAACGATGCTACTACATATAAGTTGGCTTACTATCGCCTTAAAGGCATAGATGGGTTAGCGAGTGGTGTTGGAGGGGCTACTAACTCTATACCACCCCGTTTTGTACCTGCTCTTGTGTCCGGCTTGGCATACTATATTGCTATGAAAAAACCCCAAGTCGCTGACCGCGTTATCCCCTTGCAGCAAGAATATGAAAAACAATTTGCTATGGCCGCAGACCAAGACCAAGATAGGTCTACACTTCGTATTGTACCGTTTAGGGGGGCTATGTAATGCCCGGTTACGCTAGTGGTAAACACGCCTACGGTATATGCGACCGGACTGGGTTTCGCTATAAACTGGAAGACCTTATATACGAGGTCCAACACGGAGTACGTACAGGTCTACGTGTAGGTAAAGACGTATTTGACCCTGACCAACCACAAAATTTTCTCGGGGATGTTAATACAGCAGACCCGCAATCTTTACTTAACCCACGCCCAGATGTGAATCCGGGTAGGGGTTTGTTTGGTTGGAATCCTATTTGGAACCCAGCGCAATATATGGTAAGCTCTGTAGGGAGCGTTACTGTAACAACTGATGGAGATTAATATGTTGAGACCTAAACCCAGACCCAAAAACAAGAAAAGTGCTGCCCCTAAGAAATCCCTGCGCCCAAAAGCGCGCCCAAAAGGTTTGGGCGCAACTCGAGAAGAGATTGAAGCGCTTAAACGTGGTGATCGTATTAAAGAAATGGAAGCCCGTGACGAGAAAGCTATGAAAATGTCCTACGGCGGTAAAGCCAAGGTCAAAAAGATGGCTGATGGCGGCAAATGCCGAGGTATGGGCGCGGCTACCCGTGGCGGAAACTTCGTAAAAGGGTAAGTTCTGATGAACTATACTGAGCTGGTCACAGCGATCCAAGACTACACACAGAATGAGGAGACGAGCTTCGTCTCTAACATTCCTAATTTCGTTGAGCAGGCGGAAGAGCGGCTTAACCGCTCAATCATGGTGCCTGAGTTACGGAAAAATGTGACCGCCGCCACCACCAACGGTAATTGGTATCTAGCCAGACCAGCGGATTTTTTATCGGTGTTTTCGCTGGCTGTTGTAGACTCGTCTGGGGATTATTCGTTTCTTTTAGATAAAGACGTAAACTTTATCCGAGAGGCTTACCCTGCATCGAGTACATCAGCCTTGCCAAAGTACTATGCTCAGTTTGATGGGGATTATAACGGTGAGGATGGTAACTTTATACTTGGCCCAACACCTAACGACACGTATACAGTTGAGCTACATTACTACTACGACCCCCCTTCAATCGTTACCGCAGGTACATCTTGGTACGGCGACAACGCCGAATCCGCATTGCTATACGGCGCGTTAATCGAGGCGTACACGTATATGAAGGGTGAGGCAGACCTCATTCAACTATACACTACACGCTACGGCGAAGCTCTTGGACAGCTTACTGGGGTCCAAATACGTAGCTCGCAAGATGAGTATAGGGGTGGTAGGCTTTGATTCAAAAGTTGCAAATTATCGCGTGCTATACTAAAGCAGTGGTTAAGAAAGACTACGCAGCGGCGTACGTAAACCTACAAGCGGCTGGGTTTCCTAACCTCGCCATCCAATTAGGAGACTTTTAGTATGGCCTTTACAGGTAACTTTATGTGTACATCATTCAAGCAGGAGTTGCTTGTTGGTATTCACAACTTCACAGCTTCGTCTGGGGACACATTCAAACTTGCTCTGTATACCAACAGCGCTTCCTTTACTGCGGCGACTACTGCGTACACAGCGACAAATGAAGTCGCTAACTCTGGTAGCTATTCCGCAGGGGGTGGCGCGCTCACAAACGTGACACCGACAACTTCAGGCACAACCGCATTGACAGACTTCGCCGACCTCGATTTCACATCTGCTACGATTACAGCTCGCGGCGCGCTGATCTATAACTCTAGCGCTGCGGGCAATCCGACAGTCGCAGTGTTGGACTTTGGTGCAGACAAATCGTCGTCTAATAGTACGTTTGGTATACAATTCCCAACAGCGGACGCTTCGAACGCTATTATCCGCATAGCTTAAAAACAAAGGGTTTACCCCATGCCTCTAATTGTCGCTGACCGCGTTCAAGAGACCACTAACACTACAGGGACCGGGGCTTATACGCTAGGGGGCGCGGTTGCAGGGTTCCAAACATTCGCTGCGGCGGTTTCTAACGCTGATAC
>Ga0208814_1001538_pt1 | contig 10672 bp, 9 predicted proteins | sample MalvirAntarct_55_FD_184253 | JGI IMG/M metagenome (GOLD analysis project Ga0208814, IMG submission 184253) | Marine viral communities from the Global Malaspina Expedition - Malaspina viral metaG Antarct_55 (SPAdes) (version 2) | ecosystem: Environmental > Aquatic > Marine > Oceanic | place: South...
TTATAGAAATGTCCAATAATAATTGATGTCGAGAATAGAAACATTCCATATTCAAAAATTTCAGCACGCTCCTCTAGTAATATGGATATTACAAAACCTATAAAAGCTATCCATAAAAAAACATTAATTCCCTTTGAGAATTTTCCTTTGGTAGCTTTATATATAGAAAAAAACGCTATTATAATAAAGAGGAAAGCTATAATTGGATTGCTCAGAAAACCAATTCCCATAGCAAGAAATGTAGGAACTGCAAGGCAATGAATTATACATATAAAAGCGCTAATAGCTCCTAATTTATCTGCCCAATATATATTTTTTGTTTGTATCATTATTTAAGTGTTTTATTGTATTCTAAATATTTTGCTTTATCGACTTTAACGTCATTCCAAATGTCTAAAACCATTATTTCAATGCGCTTATCAATCAAATTTTGAATGTCATTTCTATAGTCTTGGTAGTCATCGTAATGTGTTCCTGATAAGTGATTGAATTTATTCTGAAAATAAGTGAGCGGATTAAACCAATAGGTTTTAGAAATAAGCTCATTTCTAGAGTGATTATCTTGGTCTATTTTTGCAATTGCATTTTTCAATGTACAGAATGTGATAAGGTTGAGTGTTTATCTGTAGAGATTAAAATTCCTACTATAAAAAATCACAAAGTGGATTCTACAGACATTCTTCTAATGGGAAAATGTGAAGTTTGTTCTGTTTAAGTGTTTGCTAAAACTTTTTTTGTAAGAGACCATTGCCATCTATTAATAAGACTGTACTAATTATACCTTATTATATTTAAAATAGTCTTCTTTCAAATTTTATTTTTCTAATTCCGTGGTCAGTGTTCCACTGTTTAACTTCTTTGAAATCAAATTTCTTATACAATTTAGTAGCCGGTCGATTTTCCAGTCCAGTTTCCACAACAAAAAGTTTTGAGTCAAATGTATTAATTACGTATTCCATCAACTTTCTTGCTATTCCTTGCCTGAAAAAACATGGGTTTACAACCAAGCTCTTGATATGTGTAAAATTATTGTTGTGTTCAATTTCAATTACTCCAACTAGTTCTCGATTTTTTAAATATCCGAAAAACGCAGTGTTACTATTTACATAATTTTCAAGAGATCTTTTTAAGGGAGGAAAATCAGTAGCATTTAATATCTTTGCCTCCACTTTATAAGATAATTGAAAAACTGAACGTATTTTTTTAGATATTTCTAAATCATTATTTTTTAGTCTTTCGATCATCTTTTGTAACAGTGAATTTTAATTAATCATAATGTTCTTTGCATGATGCTTAAACTTTAGAACGTATCCAATGTAAATTGTCAGCAAGATTGTTATAAGATATAGTGCTTTTGAAAAATATTTAATTTGTGTAATAAACTTTGTTATGCATGGTTATTATTATTTATGATTTCACTAAATACTTTTGCATCAGTATTTCCTTCAGTATTTATGAATAATATATTGGTGTTCTCGCTTATTTCAAGAGCATCTTTTATTACTTTAAATTCATCTTCAATCATAAGAGATAGAAAACCAGCAAACCCCGCTGAACCCGATTCTCCCGAAATTATTCGTTTATCCGAATCAATTGGAAAATATAATTCTCGCATAGCTTTTTTTGCATAATAATCATTTATTTTTAGAGAGTAATCTGTTCCGTTTTTTAATAATTCCCACGCACCTAAAGAAGGTGTTCCGCAGTTCAAGCCTGCCATAATTGTATTGCTATTTCCTTTTGAAGTTGATATCTTATTATTTTGAAATGAAAGAAGAATTCCATCAGCTTCTTCGGATTCTACAATTATTATTTTCGGTCTCTTTGTGCCATATTTATTTAAATAATAGTAAATACCTGCTGCAGCCATACTTCCAACTCCAGCTTGAAGGAATAGAAGATCTATGTTTGAATCTAAGTTAGTATGAAGATTTTCCTCTAATTCTTTAAATAATGTTAAGTATCCAGACATTATCAAAGCTGGGATTTCCATGTAACCTCTCCATGCAGTATCTTGAATTAAAGTCCAATTGTTTTCTTCAGCTCTTTTTTTAGCTTTTTGACATGCCTCGTCATAATTACCATTTATCTGAACTACTTGTGCACCTTCTTTTTCAATGGCCTCAATTCTTAGTGCAGTCGTATCCTTTGGAACAAAAATAATCGATTTTTTACCAAATTTATTTGCTGACCAGGCTACTGCTTTTCCATGATTTCCATCTGTAGCTGTACAGAATGTTTTAATATCAGGTATTTTTTCTAATGATTGGTGAATCGCAAATGATGCTCCTAAAACTTTGAATGCATTTAAACCAAATCTATGGGACTCATCTTTAATATAAATATTACCTACTTTATATTTTTTAGAAAGATTGCTTAACGCTACTAATGGCGTCGGCTCATATTTACTCAATGAAGTATGAAATACAGTTGCATCATGCTTTTGAAGTATAGAAGTAGTCAAGTCATGATTTAATATATTATTGGGTGTATTTTTATAATATTTTTTGTTCATACCACCATCATATATATTATTACCAATTTTTTCAGTTAAAATACCTATTTAAAACGCAGCATAAAATATGGAATTTAGGTTGTGTTATATGTATTTATTTTCTTAACTCTTAATTTCATTAACCTAAGAATCAATTTTATAGCTTTTTTTGGATTGTAATTATTTTAGTCTTTTAATTCCAGCGAGAAGAAAAGGTTTTTTGGGTAAACAATTCATTATCTTAATGTCATCTATAAAAGAGCTTTCATTACCCAAAAAAGCTAAAATTTTCTCTGGGGGGATTTTATCGAACATTATCGAGAATATTTCTTTTCCCGACATTTTTCCCGAAATAATTACCTCCAACAAAACACGGTCGTACCACTGGAACATTTTATCTCGAAAAGTAATTTTTGAATTTGGAAACTTGCCATTTCGTAAATTACTTATAATATCTATTGTATTTTTTTGAATAAACTGAAAAGTATAACCAGTACTGGCCTTCGTAAATCCGCCAGCAGTTCCAATATTGATTATTCTTTTTTCAGTATTTGGACTTCTTGAAAAATTAGCTAAGGACATCGGTATAACACCAAACTCTTTGTGTTTAATTTCATACTCTTTAATTTTTAGATAGTCTTTTATATAATTTTCTAATTCTGTTTTGTATTGTTTTTTGTCAAGTAATTTTTCACTAAATAAGGTATATTCTACTAATGTCTCGCTAGGCGAAGTTGGCAGAACGTACATAAAGGTTGCTCCGTTATCTTGGTTTAGTCTAAAATCCATCAGAGTTCCTATCTTTTCATTGAAATAGGGTTCTTTTGTTTTAATTATCCAACCTTCAAAATGTTGTAAAAGAGAGTTTTTTGTATCCATATTGGGATAGAAAAGGGTAGTAGAATTAAAAACATATTCAGCAGAATATTTAGCATTTTCAGTCTCTACAAAAGCACATTCATTTTCAACTTGTATTTGCTTAACGTTTTCATATTTAAAAGTTACGTTCTCAAACTCTTTACTAAAGTTTAAAACAAGATTATAAAAATCTATACCCTTAATCATTTTATAACTGTAGTCTCTCAACTTAAACCTCTTAATTAAATCGGAAGTTAAAAATTCAAGCTCTTGCCATTCGTGTGTAACAATTGATTCAAAAAGTCCTTTACCTTTTTCCCAATAGCACCAAGTTCTATCATTTATTTTTTTTTCTGTTTTATCTATTACTAGGATTTTTTTTGTATTTAAAGTAGGGTCTTTTAAAAGTCTATAAAGTAGGCTTAGTCCTGCACACCCTGAACCACTAATAATATAGTCGTACTTAATTTTCATTGTTTTTTAGTTAACGGTTTGGCTAAACTTCGTTTTAATTCATCTTAGTTTATGTAAGGTACTGTACATTTTGTATTAACAACTATTCGCTTTTGTGAAGATAAAATAATCCGTAGTTGTAGCCTAGTTATTTTTTAGGGATTTATAATAAAAATTCGATAAGCAATAAACAACAAAAAATAAATACTCAGATAGAAGAGGTAGAAGTTTCTAAACTTTTTATATTCGAGATCTTCAGGATAGATATTTCCAAAAAGCCCTTTAATTTCTTTCCAAAAAAGAGGTTTAATATTAATTAACCAACTATCGGTTTGATATACGATTTTGCGGAATTTACTTCTGTAAAAACTTAATGGTAATCCCCAAGCAACAAAAAGTATAAACCAAATATTTTTAGTTATAAAATCCATTATTATTTATTTTTTTGGAAACCATGGAAAAAAAGAATTTGTTTTTTGAATATAATCTCTGTATTGAGGTTTTGACTCTTTTAAAGTTTTTTCAAGTAAGCTCACTCCTGATATTTTAATAATCAATAAAGTCATTATAATAGAACCTATTATTTGCCAGTAAGTTCCTGCTGCAATACTAAAAATCGCATATGCCCACCAAACAGCTGAGTCGCCAAAATAATTTGGATGTCTTGTGTACTTCCAAAACCCTATGTTTAAAACCTTCCCTTTGTTTTTTAAATTACTTTTAAAACGTACTAATTGAAAATCGCCAACAGCTTCAAAAGTAAATCCAATAAGCCATACTACAATTCCTATATAATCCAGTACATTGAGGGTTCCGTTGCTTGTACTAGAATTAATCCCCAAAAGGGGTAAAGAAACAACCATAATCAAGGCTCCTTGTAATAAAAACGTTTGAAAAAAACTAAACCACCAATAGCGTTTTGGGCCATAATTTTTGCGGAATTTCTTATATCTAAAATCTTCTCCTTTGCCAATGTTTCTAAATGCAAGATAAATTGTAAGCCTAAGTCCCCAAATAATAACTAAAGTTAAAATCAATATTTTTCTAGCATTTAGTTCACCTGACATAAATACGTAAAACGTATTAACAACCACAAACCCGAAACCCCAAAAAATGTCTACAATACTTACATTTTTTATAAAAATACTCCAAATCCATAATAGAGTTACAAAAGCTAAAATGATTAGGGCTGCTTGAGAAAATAGTGTTATCATAAGTTTTTGGCTAGTCATAATGAAGCAAAACGGCTAGTATAAAGATCGTTTTTAATGCCCATTATAAACTGTTTTATTTCACTAGTTCTATTTCACTAGGTATCCACGTTTTATTGATCCATGCATCCAATGGACCGTATAATCTAAGTGCAACAAACCAACTTTTACCTGGTATGGTCTGTAACCAATTTGTTTCCATTCCTTCAGGTGCATTAGGAGAGAAGTAGATGTCATATGAGCCATCTTCGTTTGCTTTGATTCCCTCGGTTTGAATACCACAACTTGGGTATGCTTGATCTGTTTGTAATTGTGACCTTGTTTGAGTATCATAAATAGTTAACGCCCAAAAATCTTTGGCAGGTACATTTGCAGGAATATGAATCTTATAGGTTTTAGAACCGTCAAATGGTTTTTTGTTTGAATCCACATAGGCAATTCCATAATCAGAGCCTTTCCCAGGAATTGAAACTGCCATTGCCGGAGTTACTGCGGTATAAGGGTAATGGAACATTACACGTGCATCTGAATTCATAGTATGACCATCTTTACCGTTAAAGAATACATTCTTATCAACCCAACCCATTATCCATGCGCTATTCTTATCCGGAAAAACTTGAATACCATTCATATTATCAACACTACCTTCTGTTCTAGGATACCAAACAATTGATCTTGCAGTAGCATTGCCAATTGCAACAGCATCTGTAAGTATTCTTTTCATTCTGTCATCAGGAGCAAACTCTTTTCCTTTTTCAATGCCTATAGAAGCAAAAAGACCTCTTAATTCGGCTCCTATCATTTCATACGGTTCTTCTTGTATTACATCATTTAAATGCGTGTAAAAGTTAATGTCGTTATCGTGAATGGTATTGAACTCTTTGCCTGTTGCACTAATAAACTCCATTTCTAGTTGGTCGTCTTTAAGTGACAAAGGATAAACCTTTAAATTATCTTTTATGTTTTTTACAGCAGCGTCTAAACCATTGGATATTGAACCTCTCATAAAAACCCAAACCTTATAAGTTTTTGATTTCACAACAAAATACCCTTCTGGAATGTCTCCTTCAAAATCGGGAGGCAGCACTAAGAATTTACCTCCTTGTCCTTTGTCTGGGCCAAAAGGTCCTACATCGCTCATGTATCTAAACCATGCATCGTTAAAAGCTCCAAGCATACCAGCAGGAGCTTCAACTACGGTTGGTCCATCTTTTTTTAGATCTAATACAGGTATAACATACAGTGTAGATGTATTCCCTGTTAGAAATAGTGGCTTAGAATCCATTAGACCATCGAAAAGAATTACTTTATTATAATTATCTACACCAATTTCTCTTGGGCCCATCATTAACTGTCTTACAGATGCAGCAGGAATTCCTTTAAGAAAAGCATCGACACCTCTCATTCTATCTAAGTTTTCATATACTAATTCGGCAGTTCCTGGTTGTGGAGCACCATCAATAAACTTAAGAGTACCGATAGACGTTTCGACTTCATTTGGAGTGGTAATACCTGAAGGGGTTTTTGTTGTTTGAGAAAAGGATTCTATTTCTATAGCACCTTTATCTTCCTTTTGATTAGGGGCTGTTGTCGAATTCTGACAACTAAAAACGGCAAGTCCGAATATTGGAATAATATATCTTACTTTCATATTGATTTTTTTTATAGGTTTTGATTAATATATTATAATAGTTTTATGTATGATTTCGTTGTGTGTTTCAACTACTAAAATAGTAAACAAAATCGAACCAGAGAAAATTCCAAAGGAATTTTCTAGTAGGCATTAGCCAAAGCAATTGATTATTCAGGGTGTTGTCTTTAGTTCTTTTGACAAGTTCTATTCTACACTTTTAAGACCATGTTTTACAAAGAATAATGGCTATTTTCCTAAATTAATAGAAAAAAGATTCAACCACAATGTTTTGTTAAAAATTGAAGTTATTTTACTTATAATCATTTATTTATTTTTGTTTATTTTCTTATAGCCACTAAATAGTATGAATTCAAGCAAAGACATTTTTAGCTTTATTGTTTCTAATTAGGTTTATTGCTTCGTGATATTGATCTATGGAGAAGCGAAATTCTAATCCTCGATAGTCCAAATCAAATGGAATAATTTTAGAAAAGTTTTTAAAATCATGCCATATAAACATATCGTTATTCATAGATATTTTACATGTAAGGCTATGATCCCCAGGAACACCAGAACACTTATAATCGTATAGCGTATATCTATTGTCAGTGTATATATAATCACTTAAAGTTCTGCATAAAAAATGATTTTGATTATGAAAAGCAATAAAGAAAGATATTCCTTCATAACAACTAGTTTTTATGTTTATTCCCCTGTTGATAAATTGTGGTAATTCAATTTGCTCTATTTTTTTCTTAAGGTCAATGCCATTTATATATATCGAGGTCGTCATATAGTCTTCAATTTCAGACTTAATACAACCAAACTCTATAACATCTGTCTGCATAATTTTGAATGCTTTTAAAATGTGAGTAAGTGACCTGGTTTTGAAGTCATCTTCGTGATTGGAGGTGCAAATTGAGTCAATGTGATACCTTTTACGGCTGCTTTATACTCTCCAATAGTTGGTGTTCTTCCTAAAATAGCAGAAAGTACAACGACTGGTGTGGAAGCTAATAAAGACTCTCCTTTTTTACGATCCGTATCTTTTACAACACGACCTTGAAATAAACGCGTTGAAGTTGCCATTACGGTATCTCCATTTTCCGCTTTTTCTTGGTTACCCATACAAAGGTTACAACCAGGACGCTCTAAATATAAAATATTATCATACTCTAATCTTGCTGTAGGTTTAGGCATATTATCGTCAAATTCAAATCCAGAATACTTTTGAAGCACTTCCCAATCTCCTTCTTCTTTTAACTCATCAATAATATTGTAAGTAGGGGCTGTAAGTACTAATGGTGCTTTAAATACAACTTCACCATGAAGTTCTTCAAGGTTTTTAAGCATTTTAGAAACAATTTTAATATCTCCTTTATGAACCATACAAGATCCTACAAAACCTAAATCTATGTGTTTTTTACCTTCATAAAAAGATAATTCTCTAATTGTATCGTGAGTGTAACGCTTAGAAACATCTTCATTATGTACATCTGGATCCGCAATCATTGGCTCGTCTATGATATCTAAATTTACTTCAAATTCAGCGTGATATTTTGCATTATCATCTGGTGTTAATGGCGGTTTTTCACCAGTTTCTATTTCTTTAATTCGCTTATTAGCCAAGTCTATTAAACCTTGTAATACTTGTGGCTCATTGTCCATTTCCTTATCAATCATAATTTGGATACGACTTTTCGCTATTTCCAATGACTGAATTAAAGTTTCTGGTTCTGAAATACAAATAGATGCTTTCGCTTTCATTTCCGCAGTCCAATCTGTAAATGTAAATGCTTGATCAGCAAGAAGTGTACCTATGTGTACTTCAATAATTCTACTTTGAAAAACGTTTTCTCCACCAAATTTCTTTAACATCTGTGATTGTGTAGCATGTACAACGTCACGGAAATCCATATGAGGTTTCATTTCTCCTTTAAAAGTCACTTTAACAGATTCTGGAATTGGCATAGAAGCTTCTCCTGTTGCTAATGCTAATGCAACGGTACCTGAATCGGCACCAAAAGCAACTCCTTTAGACATTCTTGTATGTGAATCTCCTCCAATAATAATTGCCCAATCGTCAACAGTAAGGTCATTTAAAACCTTATGTATAACATCGGTCATTGGTTTGTATTTATGATCTGGATGACGTGCGGTAATTAAACCGAAGTCATTCATAAACTTCATCAAACGAGGAATATTTTCTTTCGATTTATCATCCCAAACAGAAGCAGTATGACATCCAGATTGGTAACCACCATCAACAATAGGTGAAATTACTTTAGCTGCCATCATTTCTAATTCTTGAGAAGTCATTAAACCAGTAGTATCTTGCGATCCTACAATATTTACTTCAACACGAACATAAGAGCCTGCGTGTAAAGTAGCACCCGAAGTTCCTACAGCATTCTTGTTAAATATTTTTTCAACTGCTGTTAATCCTTGTCCTTTATGAGAAATCTCTTGTGAAGGAGCAAAAACTTTAAGAACTGGCACACCTAATGTGTTTGCAGCAAATGTTTGTAATTTCTTACCGAATACAATAGCGTAAGAACCTCCAGCTTTCATAAACTCCATTTTTTGAGGAGTATACGCAGAAGAAATGTCCATTAATTCCTTATCGCCGTTGTATAATTTTTTCTCTTTAGTATTTATTGTTAAAACAGTACCTGTATCAACAGAGTATAATTGTTTCAATATAGCGTCACCATCTTCATCAACGATTAGGTTATCGTCTGCATCATAGGTTTTAACCCAGTTTTTAAGATCTAAACCAATACCACCAGTTACACCAACTGTCGTTAAGAATATTGGAGATATACCATTTGTACCGGCAATAACTGGTGCAATATTTATAAAAGGCACATATTTACTAGCTTTTTTGCCAATCCATAAAGCAACGTTATTTACACCTGACATTCTTGAAGAACCAACTCCCATTGTTCCTTTTTCAGCCAATAACATCACACGCTTATCAGGGTGTTGTGCTTGCAAAGCTAAAAGTTCTTTTTGTTGCTCTTTATTATGCTCAAACATACATTGTCCGTGTAATTCTCTATCGGAACGAGAGTGTGCATCACCACCTGGAGAAAGTAAATCTGTAGAAATATCACCAATACCGGCAACAAATGTTACAATTTTAACTTCTTCTTCTAATTCAGGTAATTTTGTAAAAAACTCTGCTTCAGCGTAACTCTTTAATAATTCAGTAGCAAGATCAAATCCGTTTTCATGGGCTACTTTAATACGCTCCATATCTGCTTCGTATAAGAAAACTTGAGTTTTCATTACTTCAGTAGCTTTTTTAGCGATACTTTCGTTACTACCTAAGACAAGGTCTAATAACACATCGATAGATGGTCCACCTTTCATGTGTGACAATTGCTCAAAGGCGAATTCTGGTGAAATTTCTTTTACCGTTTCAATTCCAAGAATAATATATTTTAAGTAATCTGCTTTTCCACGAGCTGCATTAGTTGTACCAGGTAATACATTGTATATAAAGAAATCTAATGACTCCGCTCTATGCTCATTAGTTCCATCCTTAATTTGATCAATAAGAACTTCTAACAATTCTGCGCTATCAACTGGTTTTGGATGAAGCCCTTGTCCTTTTCTTTTTTCAATTTCTTCTAGGTATTCACTGTATATACTCATATTTTTTTTCAAGTGACCAAAGTTAAAAAATAAACTTCTATTATAATAACCTCGTATGTGCCTTTTTTTTAAAATTACTCATGTTCGGGTTTGATTAATAAGAATCGACATTTTTTTTCCAGTCAGATGGAGGTTATAACTAACGTTTTGCAAATGGTTTGTTGCGTATTTAGGCAACCAATTTAGCTAATAAAAACCGACTAGAAAATCTGAAAGGATTTTCGTGAGTAGGGGAGAAACCAGCAATTAATTATACACGGTGTTGCCAACCGTTATTTATATTTCGAAGAACTTATATGTGATTAAAGAAACTTGTTAGGCCTAATTTAGCATTTACTGACATCAATATATGTCCTTTTTCAT
>Ga0208814_1001540_pt1 | contig 10670 bp, 23 predicted proteins | sample MalvirAntarct_55_FD_184253 | JGI IMG/M metagenome (GOLD analysis project Ga0208814, IMG submission 184253) | Marine viral communities from the Global Malaspina Expedition - Malaspina viral metaG Antarct_55 (SPAdes) (version 2) | ecosystem: Environmental > Aquatic > Marine > Oceanic | place...
ATTTAATGTCATTTTTTAAACAATGATTTAAAACTTCTATTGCAATATTTGTTTTTGCTTTTTTACCATCAGTTTTTTTAACTAATTTTAAGTTATCAATTAACGTTTTTAAGTCTTGTAATGACATAGTTTTTAAAATGTCAATGGTAAGCCCATTAATATTTTCGTTCACTAACTGTTCAACTAATTTTGCTGTTTCACTTTGTACTGTTTTTTTGCTTTGTACTGTTTTCATAATATATAATTTAAAGTAGCTCAAAAAATATTTTTGTTTACTACGCTGTAAATATAGTATTTTTTATCATACAAAATACAAAAGCTACTATCATATTTTTTTATAGTACTATAAATATTTTTTATTGCCTGATCTATTTTTATTTTTTATTTTTTTTTTTTGCTGAAAAAATTCCAAAAAAATTCGTCAAAAAATTCCTGGAAATTATTTATTTTTGATATTTTTTTTATCATAAAAAACCTGCTCAAATTCCTAAAAAACTGATAAAAAACTGATAAAAAACTGATAAAAAACTGGTAAAAAACTGTTCCTGATCAGGTAAAAAACCGGTAAAAAACCGGTTCCGGTTCCTAAAAAATTGGCTAATATAAGTAAAAAACCACTCCAAACCTGGTCCTGATCAGGTAAAAAAGTGGTTCGGTTAGTAAAAAAGTGGTAAAAAACTAAAAAAGTGTCGTTTGTTGGCAATGTATTGTATATCTTTCCTTGCCTAATTCAAATATTTCTTTGTCAAGTTCTACAATATCCATTGGTATGTTTTGTTTGTAACAAGCAATTGCTGAACTAAAGCTTCCTCCAAATGGGTCAAAAATTATTCCACCTTCTTTATGGTATTTTAAAATAATCCATTCGTAAAGAGCTACTGGTTTTTGTGTTGGGTGTATTCGTTTCTCTTTAATTTTTTGCAAAAAACCATCCCAATGATGTCTAAAAACTCTAACGGGTGAGTTAAAAGAAGTCCAGGCTAATTCCCCACAAGCAAAAGTTCTTTCTGGTATAAAGCCTTCACGTTTATCCCATACAATCCAACAACTTGAATTTCTAGGGTTCGGTATATTATCTATAAAATGATTTGCACCCCAAACAATTTGATTTTCGCTAACTCTTTCTAGTTCTTTAAAAAACTCTTTGGGCATTGCTTTGTCATCCCATTTTTTATCCACTAGTTCTTTTTTAGAGTATTGTTGTGATTTCCCCACAGCTTTTGACATACCTATTCCGTATGGTGGGTCTGCAATTGCAAGTTTATAGTAGTTATTAGGTATTTCTTTCATAAAATCCATACAATCTGCATTATATAAGTTTTGTTTATTCATTAACTATAAAATTTAGGGTTATTTATTGATTTATTTATACACCAATTCATTGTTTTAACGTAACCATATATTCCTTTTGAAAGATATTGATTGTTTTTTATGCAATTTTCTGCATAAGATTCTGCTTCGCTTTGTGATAAATATCCTGCTCCTACTCTTGAACCTAAAATTAAACAAGCACTTAATACTTGTGGATGTCCTTCATCAACAATTAAATCTATTTTTTTAGAAAATATATCTAATGTAATTTTTCGATAATAAGCAGTTGATTTAAATTTAGTTTCATCTCCTGCTATTATATCATGAGTTGGCTTAGACTGTTCGTTTATTGATTGTGTATTTGTAACTAATGATGCTTTAGTTTTCCACATTTTTGCACTTTCTCTATAAAGAATATCAGTATCATAACTAATAAATAAAGGTAAAGCTAAATTTTTCGGTGCAGTATCAAAACCATCTATCCAATTAAATTCATTCTCAATAGATTTATAATATTCTTTAAACTCTAATACATTGCTTACTATTGGTATTCTAATAATTGCTTTTACACCTTTCCTGCTTGGGCTGAGATAAGCACAATATATTTCTTCATAGTTTTGAAACAACCATTCTTTTAAGTCTAATGCTTCTTCGTGTTCTAAACCATCAAAGTCTAATTGTGCTATTCCAGTAAATGTTTGTATGTTTGAATACTTTCTGCCTCCTTTAAATATAGCACTTGGCGTAAAATAAAAAAGTTTTGTCTGTTTTAGTTCTGATTTTAGTTTTTTATCACCTAATTTAGAAGCCTTTTCTATTTCGTCAAAAGTTTCTAATAAATCTAATTTAGGGTTTTGATGTGTACCAATAAATTTAGACAAAGACAAAGTTCCTCTTGGTTTTGTGTCAGTAATCCTACCACTATACCATTGAAATTCTATTAATTCTATTTGTGTTTTCATATAAAAAATAAACCCCTTCGAAATGAAGAGGTTTTTTATTAAATTATTATTATAAAATAGATTCTGAAACTTGAGATACTTCACTCTTAACAATGCTCCAAGCTTGTAATGAATTAAAGAACTTAGAAACTCCTTCGGGGTTTACCCATTCACGTCCTCTAATATTTATTTTTGCAATAACTTTGTCTCCAACTTTAAACTTATCTAAAAGATTTGTTTTGTCTTGAGTAAATTCTAAAAGTACAACTTGAGGGTAATCTGATTCCTGATCTGTATTCAAGACCATTTCACGTTTTTTAAACCCTCTTTCTCCAATTGATACTGTTTTGCCAATCATTTTGATACTACCTGATAATTCCATATTTATTTATTTATTAATTAATATTCTTGTGTAAAATTCTAATATTGTTTCTTTTTCTTCAATTTCTGATTTAAATTCAATTGAAATTAAATTTTGAATTTCTCTTTGCTCTTTGCTTCCAATATAATAATCAGATTTTATTGGGTCTGTCATTAAAGTTCTAACTTCATACTTTATAACCTTTCTTAAAAGATTCCTAGTTATATCAGTCATTTTTATTAAAAGTTTTAATGTTATATTTATACGCTCCTGATCTAAAGAAATATTGTTTGTAAGTTATTTCCCCATTTTTTAATAGAGCATTTAAATGTAATGGTGTATTGTTTTGCTGTTTCATAATTATTTGTTTTTTAAATTTCTGCTGTAAAATTACATTCTCCATTATCTTGAATACAATTAAATATTTTAATTCCTAAACAATAGTCAGCATATTCACCCATTTCTTCTATGCTTATTCCCGCTTCTTCTCTTTGTTCTGTAGAATAAAATGTTTTATTAATTAAGAACTTTGTTACCTTTTCCCAGGAAGGTTTTAATATAAATAATTCTGCTCCAATATCTGGTAATTGGCTTTCGTCAAAATAATATTCTAAATAGTTGCTTATTCCTTGTGAACCAAATCTATCAGCTGAATCACTTGATTGTAATGAAAACATAAATTTTCCTTCTATGTCTCCTTCATAATGTCTTCCCATAATTATTTGTTTTTAATAAGATTAGTTAATTGTTTTTTTATCTCTGAATTTATTGTGTAATGTTTTTCTATAGATTCAATAGTTAATGTTCCGTTACTTAATTTGTCACAAGCAATTTGCCATTTTGGGTGTTTTGAATCTAAATTTTCTTTTACTATTTCGCCTGCTTTAATGTTAATTACCTTAAAGTATTCTCCAAAATGCTTTTCTTGATTTGGGTAAATTGTAATTGTTTTACCTACCCAATCATCCATTTGTGGCGTTGAAAGTGTTTTACTAATCTGTTTTGCTTTCCTATTAGTTAAAATCATAGGTTTGCTAATTTCTTTAAACTTTAAAACCACATGGTCTTCCTGGGTTTTTGATTTTGGTGAGAAAAATTTTTCTTCGTCATAACTTTCTATTGTTACAACATTACCGTTTTCTTCTAATTCATCACCACTTAAAAAAGTAGTTCCCATAACTTTACGCCAATGGCTATTTGTTTTTGTTCCCATAACTATAATTAGTTTAAATATTGATTTGCAAAAGCTAAATGTGCTTTATCTTCGTATGATAAGTTATCATACCATTCTTGTAATTCCTGATCACTCATAATTATTTATTTAAGTTTATTAATAAATCATATACTTCAGAACTTTCAAGTTCTAAATGTTCGGCTACTGAATAAGCCAAACAATCAAAGATGTCCATTTTCATATAACTCATCAATTGATAGTTTGATGCAAAATCATTATTTGCTAGTTCGTTTACTTTATCTATTATTATTTTTTCTATTTTCATAATTATAGTTTTGAATTTTGAACGTGATTAAAAATATTGTCAATCCAGTCGTTAAAACAATCAAATCGTCTAACAGTTTTTTTGTAATTTCTAATTGAAACCTTTTGGTCATTTAGAATTTGTTCCAACTTTGAGTTTTGTTGGCTTGTAATTAAGTTTTCCATAAAGAGTATTTAAAATTAAAATTATATATTTATTCAATATAGTAAAAAACAACCTATAAAACAAATAAATATATATTTATTTATACCTTTATATATATACACAAATAAAAAAGCTTTTTTTGTTAATAACTTGCGTAGTATGTTTTTAATTACTATATTGAATAAAATAGTTTAAACCTTTAAAAATCAAACAATGGAAACAAACAAAAAATTAATTATTGACAGCTTGGAATACGCAAGTGAAAAACAAGTTAAGTTTATTCTTGACATTCTTGGAATGAATAGATACTCTAACAAAAAAGATTTAATGAATTTAGCAGAGATTACTGGAACAATTGATACTGCAATACCATTAGATTATTCAAATAGAATTAAAGACATATACCCGAACTTTTTAAAAGGTAATAATGTTTATGATTATAGAAATGATTCATACGGAAGTATGTTAAATATTAATGACGAAATAGTAAGTAGAATTTTAAACCTTAATAAATAATTATGAGAAAATTATCAAAGTACAAGCAAAATCTAACAATTAACGGAAATGACGTATGGTCATATTCTACAATAGTTGCAAAGATAGATGGAAACGACCTACGTCAATTAGGATATTGGTCAAAGACTACGCAAAAGCATATTAACTATGTTGCCGATTATTATAACTTAAATTTAATAAAGTAAATTATGATAACATTAAAAAATGTAAAAGGATTAGAAAGACACGCTTATTCTCCGGAAATGAATAAGCTACATCTTGTAGGTGGTAAAATATATAGAGTACCACAACAAACGAATATTAATGACGCTATAAGTTACATAAATTCAAGACTATGATAAATAAAGTAACTAAAGAAGAATGTATGGAAGCACTTAATTACTTTCATGCCGAAGGTTTTGTTGAAGAACTAACCTCTGACAAAAAATATTACGTAAATATATTACTAAAAAAAGTAGCAAATAATTTAAATATAAAACTAGCAAAATGAAAATAAAATTTAAACAACACCTGGAATATACAAATATAAATAGATGTTATGAAATTAAAGATGGTATAACAACTATTAAAGCAACAGTTTTTGCTATCATAGAAAAAGGTAACGGAAATAATGTTGAAGGCGAAATTGATATTAATGACGTAGAACTGGAATTTTATTTAAATGGTAAAAAAACTAGATATTTCAGTTTCAAGGAATTATATGAAAAGTTATTTTTTGCAAAATTTGATGACTATCATGAGGAAATTACAAGAAAAGTAGAATCTTTTTTAATGAATGAATTTAACGAAAATAAATTTTAGAGTTATGAAAATACACAATGTAAAACAGAGAAGCGTAGAATGGGAAGAATTAAGAGTTGGTAGAGTTGGAGGTTCAGAAGCACTTTCATTAACGACACCTGCCAGGATAAAAAGCTTAGTATATAAAAAAGTAGCTGAAATTCAAACAGGATTTCAAGAAGAAATTTATATATCAGCAGATATGCAACATGGAATTGATACAGAACCAATTGCAGTTTATTGTTATGAGAGAGAAAATTTACAGTCAGTTGAAGATGGTCTTTACATAACGAACCCTAAGTTTAAATACTTAGGGTTATCTCCAGATGGTTTAGTTGGAAATAATGGTGCTATTGAAATAAAATGCCCAAAGCCAAAGCAACATTGCAAAGCTATTATTGACGAAAATATACCAACAGAAAACAGACCACAAATTGCTCAATATTTTTTAGTTAACGAAAACTTAGATTGGGTTGATTTTGTAAGTTATTGCGAAGATGTAAAGAAAAAACCTATGTATATATTTAGATGTACAAGAGAAGATTTTATTACAGATATTGCAAAACTGGAAAATGGTTACATATTATTTAAAGTTAAATTAGAAAAATGTTTAAATAAATTTTAGTTATGAAAAAAGAATATAAAAAATTAGTAAAAAAGTTCGGTAAATTTAGAATTAAAAATATCTTAGGAAAGTATAAACATTATAAAGAAATAAGAGAAAATAGAACATTCGAATTTATATTAACAACAATTAAAAACCTTAGTTAGTTATGAGCAAGTTTATGATATATAATAAAGACGAAGTTACTTTTATACTTAAAAATAACTTAGACGAAGCGATTCAATGGTCAATAATGTATTGTGACCATTCTGATGAAATTATAGTTAGAGAAGTAAGTGATATAAAACATCATTATTAACGAAAAAAAATTAAAACAATTTTAAATATATAATTATGAGAAGATTAAAAATGGAAACAGTATATAATTGCTTAGTAACTAATGAAAATGAAATTTTATCAGAATCAATACATAGTTTTATTGAAACTACAATTATGGATTTAGTTGTAACACAAGCAGGAAACTCTCTTGACAATAGAATAAGAATAAATTTAAGTGATTGTGATTTTATAGAAACAAAGAAAAATTATTTATATAATCAAGAATTTATTTTTGATATTTCACACGATATTTTTTTAAATGTAAAATATGATACTTTTTGCAAATTTGAATTAAATTATACAGATGAAACGGAAGTAGGTTTAGGTATGACTGGAGAGATTTGTGGAGTTGAAAGTTTTTATATAGAAATTAGAGAAATAATTGCAACAATGTCTGATTGTTCTGAATTTGATTTGTCAGATTGTTACGAATTAAAAAATTTTTTAGATAGTACTTTAAAATATTTAAAAATATCATATGGAAGATAAAATTAAATTAAGACCATATCAAAAGATACTTTATGATGAAATAATAGGTGCAGTTGGAATACACAAAAAAATACTTGGTCAAGCAGAAACTGGTTGGGGAAAAAGTATTCTTATAGGTAAACTTGCTAATAATATTTCAGGAAGAACTTTAATTTTAACTCACAGAATAGAATTGCTTAATCAAAATTCAGAATGGATTAATGATTTAGGAATTCTTACATCAAAAGTTAAAAAAATACAACAAATAAAAGACTGCACGAATGTTATTGCAATGGCTCAAACTTGTAGGGCAAGGTTTAATAAATACGGAGCAGATTATATTGGGGAATTTGATACCATAATATGTGACGAAATTCACGTTGATTTTTTTAAAGATGTTTACAATCTAATTCCGAATGCTACTGTTATAGCAGTAACAGCTACACCGATTATAAATAAGAAAGAAGATAAAATATTACATGGAAAAGAACTTGTTAGGCGAATTACTCTTGCTGATGAATTTGATGTTTTGTTTCAAGGAATTAAAACCTCTGAATTAATTGATTTAGGGTATCTTACACAAGATTTTAATATTGGATTAATACCACCAGACCTGGAAAAATTAAAATCATCAAAAACAAATCCCGATGGTTATACAAGCAAATCTTTGACAGATGTTTTTGGAAGTCATACTTCTATTGAAACAGTAATAAAAGGTTATAAAGAATTTTGTAGTTCTGAAGCAAATAATGGAATTGCAAAAAAGACTTTAATTTTTAACCCAACTACAAAGGTAAATAAAACAATGTATGATGCTTTTTTAGATGAAGGAATTGAATGTAAATTATATGATTCAGTAAATGAAATTAATGAAACAAGAAAAGAAATAACCGAATGGTTTATAAATACACCAGGAGCAATTCTATTAAATGTTGGAGTATTTACAACAGGGTTTTCTGTAAATAATTTGGAAGCTATAATATACAATAAAAAAACTAAATCATTAAGTCTTTGGTTACAATCAGCAGGAAGAGGCTCACGAATATTAACTGATAGTCAAATTAAAAATGGTCAAATTAAGCATAATTTTTTAATGTTAGATTGTGGACTTAATATAGAAACTCATGGAAGGTGGTCTTTAGATAGAGATTGGCAAGAGTATTTTGTAAAGAAAAAATGGAAACAAAAACAAGAATGTGATTTGATGCATATGTGGGAATGCCATAAATGTGGTTATTGGTCACTTGACGGAAGTCTTTGGTTGCCTGATCAGGAAATATTTGTATGTGAAAAATGTTTAGAACCTAAAAAAACACAAGAAAGAAAAGAAAATTTAATACAAGGTGATTTTGTAATATTAGACAAACCTATAATGCCACAAGCAGGAAAGATAATAGATTACGTTAAAAGAGTTGATGGAGATAAAAATATGGCTCTAAAAATTGCAAGAAATCAAATATTAGATTTGTTTAAATTTCATACAACAAAGGAAGATTATTTAAATAGAAAAGATAGATATTTAAAAAGAGTTGCATCACTTTATATGCCAGTTTATTTTGCTTGTCTAAACGAAAAAAAATTAAAAGGTGCAAATAAGAAATTAAATACAGAAACGAATAGAATATTAACATCAATAAATAAAATGTATAATTTATGAAAAAACCACAAGAAATAATAGATATAAATCAACCATTTCCAAAAGCATTTTGGACAGGCAGTTGGAATCCAATAACTGGTTTTTTGCCAGACTCAAAATCGAAAAGAAAAACAAAAAATAACCCAAAAATTTAAAATAATATGGATTACGAACAGTATTTAGTAGACGTTTCAAAATTAGAAACACCCGAAGAAGTTAGTGAATTACTTTACAATTTAAGTAGTGTAAATGTTTTTCAAAACTCTAGGAAAAGAGAAATTGTAGAATATAGGTCATTGCTATGTTATATATTAAGATATAATTTAGATATGAAATGGGAAAACATTGCAAGTTTTATGAAATTGAATGGCAAAGATTTTGACCATGCAACTGCAATACATTCTGTAAAGATGTACGAGGTTTATAAGATTAATAATAAAAGACTTGAAGTTTTAAGAAAAAAGTTTAAAACTAAAACTAAAGATGAGTTTATTACGGAATCAAAACTTGAAGAATTAACTGATAGATTTAAAAAATTAGAAGAAAAATATTTATCAATTTTAGATGCAAATAAATCATTAATTGTTAGCCAAGAATTTACAGTTTACGAAAAAGAATATAGAACTCTATCAAGAAAACAAAAACTAATTTATGATGAAAGGGTTTCTTTAATACTTAAAAGTTTTAAATGGAAAGAATACAATACAGAATTTGAAACAATTAACATAGCACAATGATAAAAATACTAAACTTATATTCTTGTATTGGTGGAAATAGATACAAATGGGATGAGGTGGCAAAAGAAATTGGTGTTGAAATAGAAGTAACTGCTATTGAATTAGATCAGGAACTTGCTTTTTTATATCAAGAAAGATTTCCAAATGATAAAGTAATATGCACAGATGCACATCAGTATTTACTGGAACACTATAAGGAGTTTAATTTAATATGGACTTCACCGCCTTGCCCGACACATAGCAGATTGACTTTATCGAATAAAAATAAGTTAAAAATGAAATACCCAGATTTGAAACTTTATGAGGAAATATTATTTCTAAAGTATATGTTTGATGGCAAGTATGTTGTGGAAAATGTAATACCATATTACGAACCATTAATACCTGCACAGAAAAGACATAGACACTTATATTGGACTAATCTAAATTTACCAAATGTATTGAGCGAAAGAACATTTGAAGGTTTTTCAAAAACAGACAATGAAGTTAAAAAATTATGTGAATTTCATGATTATGATTTTTATAAGTATAAAGGAACTCAAAGAAGAGACAAAGTTGCAAGAAATTTAGTTGATTATGAAGCAGGCAAAACCATTTTCAAAAGTTTTTTAGGTATAGAAATAAAAAAAGAACAAGAACAAACGACACTTTTTTAGTTTTTTACCACTTTTTTACTAACCGAACCACTTTTTTACCTGATCAGGACCAGGTTTGGAGTGGTTTTTTACTTATATTAGCCAATTTTTTAGGAACCGGAACCGGTTTTTTACCGGTTTTTTACCTGATCAGGAACAGTTTTTTACCAGTTTTTTATCAGTTTTTTATCAGTTTTTTATCAGTTTTTTAGGAATTTGAGCAGGTTTTTTATGATAAAAAAAATATCAAAAATAAATAATTTCCAGGAATTTTTTGACGAATTTTTTTGGAATTTTTTCAGCAAAAAAAAAAAATAAAAAATAAAAATAGATCAGGCAATAAAAAATATTTATAGTACTATAAAAAAATATGATAGTAGCTTTTGTATTTTGTATGATAAAAAATACTATATTTACAGCGTAGTAAACAAAAATATTTTTTGAGCTACTTTAAATTATATATTATGAAAACAGTACAAAGCAAAAAAACAGTACAAAGTGAAACAGCAAAATTAGTTGAACAGTTAGTGAACGAAAATATTAATGGGCTTACCATTGACATTTTAAAAACTATGTCATTACAAGACTTAAAAACGTTAATTGATAACTTAAAATTAGTTAAAAAAACTGATGGTAAAAAAGCAAAAACAAATATTGCAATAGAAGTTTTAAATCATTGTTTAAAAAATGACATTAAAT
>Ga0208814_1001544_pt1 | contig 10655 bp, 22 predicted proteins | sample MalvirAntarct_55_FD_184253 | JGI IMG/M metagenome (GOLD analysis project Ga0208814, IMG submission 184253) | Marine viral communities from the Global Malaspina Expedition - Malaspina viral metaG Antarct_55 (SPAdes) (version 2) | ecosystem: Environmental > Aquatic > Marine > Oceanic | place...
GAAGAACCTAACCCCTAGGGGTCATATATATCAAGGCATACAGAGGATCGAGACAATAAACAATATAAAAGAGCCAGATCAAAGAATTTAGAAGCATATATGCACTATCACTAGAATTTATATATGAATTAATTAATTTAAAGGTGTTTAAATTATCAATTTAAAAGTATTGATTTGTATAAATAATATTTCTTTTAGAATGTTTAATTTGCCCTCTTATATAGATCATTTAATTAAAGATTTATAACTATGATTAATTATTTTTAATCAATGGCTTGATATTTATATATATTTATATATTATGTATATATCAATTAATTAAGATTGATAGTTATAAAGGGGATGATGATGATAAAGAAAGAAAAATTGAGTGCTGATATTTTATTTAATGAGAGCGTTATACAGTCCATGAGAATACATGCGATTGACAACGTAAGAACTAAAGCTATTAGATACGCCCTAGCCTTTGGCTGGGTGTTAGTGGCTGGGCTTATAGTTGTTAAGCTGGTTATCTCTTTATTAATAGGGGCATAACATGGAGCAAGTACAACAACAAGAAACAAAGCACGGCGTATACTTCGCCAACTTATCGGCATACGTTAGCGGGCGAATGGTTGGCGGTTGGTTATATCCGTTGGCCTATGATTCTTTTGAAGCCTTTGAGGTAGCTATTAAAGAAGTAACACGCAATGCGGACGAAGTGGCCGTTCATGATTATGATGATTTCCCTAACATGGGTGAATATCCGGATTATGCTGAGTTATATGAACTGATACACGCTATAGAAGATAGCTATCTAGATAATGAAGTCTTAATTAAATATATAACAGAGCATCATGGTTATTCTGTGGTTATATCGCCTATGAATTTGGTAGATGAAGCCGAAGACAAATATATAACTACTTGCGATAGTTGGAAAGAATTTGCTATAGATTGGGCGGAGCAAGAAATAGAACAAACTGTTAATAAAGAAGCGGTGCAATTTGTTTTAAATAACTTTGATTATGATAGTTATGCCCGCGACTTACAGCACTCATTTAGTAGTATTAAATTATCTGATTATTCAGTTGCTATATTTACTTAATAATAAGGGGCAATCTATGAAATACATAATAAAAGCAATTCATACGCATTTAATAAGGCGTAAAAGGTGGCACGGGTCATATCTAATAACATATTTTAAAGGGGGTAGATCATGAAATATAAAATAATAGACTGGGCGTATAACAGAATGTTTACTAATAGAACTTTTGATTGCATGGATACAGCTTTAGATTTTATATCTTGCCAATTTGAAGATGACGAATTAGAAGAAATATTTGTAGTTCCTATAGATACAAGGTGCTATGCCAAAGGATATTGGTCTTCTAGCAACTAAACCCTAAACACCTAATCAAGCTCCTCTTCTGGGGCTTTAGGTGGTATTAACTAACGGAGAAATAGAACATGGCACAATTAACTAGAAACGAATATTTAGAATTATTTCCTAATTCTTTTATTTCACAAGCCGACACATTAAAACTAAGTCAAAAGGACGGGGAAGCATGGGAAGAAAACCCTGTTTGTATGAATTATAAATGTCGTAGCAATAAATTAACTTTAGAGGGACAAAATGAAACTTATGAAGTTGATGTGTATATTTGTGATGATTGCGAAACTGTATCGGTTCAAGGTTATAAAGTAATCAGAACGGGGGGAAACGTGGGCTCACAAGAAGACGTTGATTCAATCGGGGAAACTTATTAAATAAAACCCTAACCACCTAATTAAGCTCCTCTTCTGGGGCTTTAGGTGGTATATAAACAACATTAACAGGAGTTAATAAACATGAATAAAAAAGATTATATAAATTATGCTTATGATTATATGACTAATGAAAATCATATATTGGATAAAATGGAAGACTGGACATTAGAAGAGTTTCAGATATATTTTGGGCATGATTATGTGTGTGATTGGTGCGGATCTGATGATATAAAAAGAATAAAAGCAAAAGAGAATGAATTAGATTGTTATTGTAATAACTGCAAAGAATATAATTATATTGTTTCTTCGTGGTGGATTAATAAAAATATAGGGGTCACGGAATGAATAAAAAAGAAATAATAGAAAGACTTAAAAGCATAAAGCCAATATCTGAACATATTATGAATGAGAAAATTGATTTCTTTGAAGTAGAACTTGAAGAAGCGGGATATACAGAGCTTACATATAACGCTGAAGAGTTATCAGAATATCTAGGTTTTTTAGCAAATGAAGTTGAAAAGGCTTCTGATGTTTTTTTAACAATACGAAATATTATTAAGGAGAATGATATAAATGAAATTTTAAAAAAAAATCGTGCATTTATAAAAAAACAGAATTTGCCTTTATTAAAAGACAGATTTGCCTTTATGAAAAAACAGAATTTGCCTTTATGAAAAAACAGAATTTGCCTTTAAGGAGAAACGCAATGAATATTAAAAACAGCTTAGAACTTTCTGAGATAGTAAAAGAATTATTAAATTTGCCCGAATATAAAAGAAAGCAATTAGCATTAATTTTGATCGGCTCAACGCTTACCGATTTGTCAAAAAAAGAAGCGGAAACAGTAACAGAATGTTTTATATAAGGAGAAAGACAATGAATAATAATTACACAATTAAAGAGGTTTTGAGAGTTGGTAACCCGTTAGATGATGGCGGTAACTTTGAATGTAATAAATGCAAGGAGTCCGGAGAAATGACCTTTGCACCTTATCCGGCTAATGATTGGAATTGCGGACATTGTGGAGAATGGCAACAAGAGGAGAAAGACAAAAAAAATAATGCTCATATATGAAAAAACAGTATTTGCCTTTATGAAAAAACAGTATTTGCCTTTATGAAAAAACAGTATTTGCCTTATTTCATTACACGTTTAATTCTTCTTTGAAGCTCTTTGTTGATCTCTTTATGAAGATTGTTTTTAACAACTTTATGAGATAGGCCGAACCAGTCAATTAATTTCTTATGTTTAATAAAAGGGGTAAAGGCAACTAAAAGGTCTAAGCCCTCTTTGCCCTTGCTCCCTTTTCTTTGCCATAAACCATAGTAGTTAGAGCCCTTACCGGATGGTTTGCCATAAAAGGTTGAATTGGGTTTTGAACTGGGTTGGTTACTTTTATCTATGTTTCTAATAATCCCGCTTTGGGTAACGATATTACCAAACATATTTGCCTTTTGTCTTCCATCCCTTGTAGGTGATGGGTATTTTGACCGTCTGGCGGGTTCGTTATCCCCTGTATACATATAATAGAGAGCGTTTGTACTACCCTTTGCAATTGAAACCGTAGCTTTTAAACCGCTTCTGGTAGCCTTTGCGAATTGTGACATCTTGATTGATGTAAGAGTTGACTTTTTAGGTGACTTTAATTTTTTAAGTAATGTTTGTCTCTGAGCATTAACAACAACGGCGGCCGTCTGGTTTATTCCCTCTTTCATTACTTTCATAAATGTTTTGGTTTTTAAAATATTTAGTTTTTTTTGTAACGCTTTTAAATCTGTATCAACTTTTATGTCCATGTTAAATTTGCCTTAATTATAAATTTGCCCACGGGCTTTTATTGTTAAATTTTAATCCATTTTCATTTGCAACTTTTAAAATTGTCGATTTGCTTTTTCCCATACACATGGAAATTTCGCTTAATGATTTGCCTTTATCTATTTGCCTTTTTAGATTCGTTAAGTCGATTTGCCTTGATGTCTTCATACTATAAATTTTCGTAGTATTCGATAACATTATCAAGGTAGACACGGCACTTTTTTAAATCTCTTATATTCTCGTTATTTTTATGTCTAAATAAATATTTATAAACATTGCCCGTGCAGTAGTTCATAAAGCCCTCTTCACCCAATCTATCTCTTATCAAATCCCAGCACTCAACTATGCCTTGATAGTGTTGGGGACTCGTAACTGATGGATCAGTTATTTTTTCCCGACTTAGGTTTGTTTTGTTTATCATCCTTTTTCTCCTTTTTAAATTTGCCAAAGATGGCTTCATACTGTTTATCAAATTGTTCTTTGCTAACGCTACTTGGTCGTTTACTGCTACCTTTACCCATGTGTGATTCTCTTAAAAGTTATATCCATGTCTCTGGACTTAAATATTTTTTTAGCTTCCATAAGATCAGGGGGTATAAATCGAAATAACTCTTCCATGCTATATAGAAGAGTTTTTTTATCTTTTCCAAATTTCAACTTAAGGCTTGATAACTGCAAATCAGAATCACAAACAATTAAAATATTGTCTTTGTGCTCATAGCATTTATAACCCTGTTCAAGTTTTGTATATCCATTCTCTTCGGCTTTTGAGATTAAAACAGCCCAAGCCCTGTACATCATTTCTATCATGTCAATTTTGTTTTTAGCGATTTGCCCTTTTAAGGATTCATCTAATAACATCTCAGCTTTACAAAATTTAATTTCAAGCTCTACGTTTACTAATTTAAAAAGCCTCTTCTTTCCACCCCACTCATCATCAATATTTATTACAAAAGATCGGTAGGCATTAATTTGCTTTATAAAAGATTCATCTAAATAAGATTTCATAAAATTCTTAATCTCTAATACATATAGTGTGTATCTGTGTAGTCCTACGGACTACTACACACACAACACACATATATAATGTATGCGTACACACTTACACATGCCTACACACTTGTTTACACACTTACAATATTTCATGGGCTACAAACTCCTTCAATCGATATCCCTGATGGGATTCAACGCCTGTTACAGTTTTCTTTTGTTCTACTAAATTTGCCTTAACCAGACGTTTTAATGAGTTGTTTATTTCATCTCTGGTAAATTCCTTGCCAGAAGAGCTATAACAGGCATGATGACCAAAAGTTTGAGCTGTAAACCACTTTTCTTCTGGAATTGCATCTTGTAAAGCAAGACCATATAGAAGGTTTAAAATCTTAGTATCTACCAAGTGATCCAATTCTTTTGTAGTAAAAATATTTTCATTTGTCTCTATCAACATTCCAGATGTAACCTCAAATCCCTCTCCTATTAAGACCTCTTCATGGAACTCAAACTTCTTTTCAGTCATTCCCATGCCATCTTTATTCTTAGTCTGTTTCATCGTTACCAACATAGAATTATCATTGCCTGCTTTAGTTCCTTTTCTTTCGACAATAAACTCCCCATCAATACTTGCATCTAATACAGAAGAACCCCTAGCCCTGTTAGTGTTACCTCTTCCTGTATGGTGAACCATAAGAACGGTGCAATCGAATGTTTGGATTAATTGATCGCAAGCCTTAATAAACTTATTAACCTCTGAAGCTGAGTTTTCGTCACCTGAATAGCATCTTTGAAACGTATCCAAAATAATTAAACCTATGCTTCCCACCTCTTTTTGTAATAGCGTTATCTCCGTCTCTAGCTTTTGTAATTCATCCGCTTCGTTTATACGAGAGCCTCTATTAGATAGAAATAAGGGCACGCCAGCTAATTTGCCTCCGTGCTCTGACTGGTTATACGCTCCAAGCCTTTGACGAATTCCTGAGACCCCTTCTCCGGCCAGATAGACTACAGGGGTTTGTGTTGCCTTATGTCCATAGAAATCACCGCCTCTAGCAATAGCACACGCCATAGCAATAGCTATAAATGATTTTCCCGACTTAGGAGCACCGAACACCGTTATTAATTTAGACTTCTCAAAACAATTTTCAATTAACCAGTCTGGGCTTTCAATTTGCGACAATACATAATCTGCCCTTTGAAATCTTAGCGACCCGATTGGTAGCTTTTCTTTCTGTTTCTTAATAAAACCTATCAAATCGCCTGAGCTGGCAAAGTAATTGTTCTGATCCGCGTCCCAGAGATCATCTTTTTCTTTAAAATCGTTTGGTGGTGTTATAACTTTGACTTGCATACATCCATTTGCCCTTAGATATTCTGATATCTCTCCGGCACATTTCTTTCCAGCAGCATCATTATCAGCCCATATCCATACCTGTCTTTTAAACAACGGAGACCAATCGGTTTTACTCCAACCTGTAGCTCCTCCATGCCAGCAAGACACATCAAGAGAGTCACCGGCTATAGACTTTGCCCCAAGCATACTCTTTTCACCCTCGCCAACTAACACGGGCATGTCTGGATGGTTGTTTGTTATATATAGCGGAAGCAATCCTGCCGGACGAGACATAAGCCACTTATCACCCATCTTAGTAAAGGGTGCATATTTTTGTTTTATTGCATGTCCTTCTGGAAATCGCATCACCATGAAAGAGCTTGAGTATTTAACCGCAACTATTGATTGCTTATAAAGTGACATCAACTCATTTGAACTGAATGACCTAGCATTGCTTTTAGCAACGGGGTAATTGCCAATAATAGCGGAACTATCGTTTTGCAATGCTGTGTCATAACCAAACTGTTTTAAGATTGTTGTAACATCTTGATTGTGATGTTTAATAAAATCGACCATGCCACCGCCTATATCAGACTCAAAATCAAAGAACGTCCCTGACTCTAAGTTGATACATAGACTTCCCTTAGAGCCAAAACGTAATTCTGTACTAGATGTACTAGTAGGCTCACCGAGTATCTGTTTAGCGATTTCTGGTGCAATTCTTTGCCAATCTATATTTTCCATTAAAATGGAATATCGTCAAAATCTAAACCATTCTCTTTCTCTGCTTCTGCCGCTAAAGAACTGACATCTGCGTTCATGCTTACTTCACCGTCAGAAATTAAAGGCTCAATATCCCATGAAGGTATTACAAAGGTTTCTTTTCTTGGTCTACAACCTATAAATTCAAACTGAGCAATTGATGTCGACCCCATGCCAACCTTCGACTCTTCACTGCCTGTATATTTGTATGTAGGTAATTTGCTTTTATCTTTTTGCCATTCATTCCAACCAAGCTTAAGCATAATCTTTAATGATTCAAATTCACCATAAGTAAATCTATTCCAAAGCAACGGCTTATCATCTATACCATCGACCATTACCCATAAATAGAACGCTCTTTTATGTTCTTCTGATGGCTTTGGGCTTTTTGACCCAACCACATCGTCCCATAGGTAATTATACTGACCATCATAATAACCCCAGCCTGTCTTTAAGGTATCAAAGTCAACCTGTATTGCAGTAAATTTGCATGGTGTCTCGCCTAACCAAAACCCTTTGTGCCCGTCTTTCTCTTTTACCTTATGTGATAGGTAACTATGATTTCCACTCTCTAATATTTCCATATTATCTCCTTTTTAATGTATGGTCTTATCCATACTGTTTATATATTCCTTGTAAAGTGTTTGGTAATTCTCCTCTACAAAGTCCTCGAAACTCTTTGTGTAAAATGATCCATGTTCTGAATAAGTGTTTTGCACTTGTCCATATAGCCTTCGACAGAAATCATCAAAATCTTCATTATTTACTATGTACATTTCCCTTGGCCATAATCTCGTCAAACTTCTCACATAGCTCATCAAGTGGGCACATATAAGTTATTTGATTGTTCTTTGGTAAGCTGCTTACTAAGTGGGCTGGGATCACCGCATGTATCTCTTTAAAGTTAAACTTATAAATCAATACCGGAATTAAGTTATCCCCTGAGCTATGTAAAACTTGCTCCCACCAAGACTGGCGATACATATTTGTGTTGCTTACTCCGTATCTTTTAAGCTCTATGCAAAAATTACCTAAATAAATATCAGCTAACCCTTTTACAAACGACTGATCCAGATTTCTCTTAACCCTATTCTCATAATTCCCCAACTCTAAACGTGCATTAATTTTGTTGACCATAAGCCTTTCAAAAGCTGCACCTTTAGTTCTACTATTTATCTTTTTCATTTATCTCTAAATATTAAGTAAGCGGTTATAAGCAGCAAAAAGACTGAGGCTGATAGAACATCTACCATGTAACCTAAGAATCCAACCATGCCCTCATACATTGTCTAGCATCTCCAAAACTCTTCTTCCAGACTCATAGCCTGTAATTCGATAATGCTCTCCAGCACCGCATTGGTAGTAGTAGAAGTTTTGGGTTCTATCGGCTTTCTCAAAAGCCAAGCGTTCCCTCACCTCTTCTACAGACTCCTTATGCTGAGTCATTTTCCATTTCTCTTTTGAATTGCGTGCTACCTAACTTAATAAGCAGTTGCGTTGCAGCTTCAATATTCATGTCATGTTCGACAGCAAATATCTTGATATATTTATGTAACTCTATGTCTATCCATAAAGCTTTCTTGTTTTTATTCTTATCTATTTTCATATTTAAATACTCTCCAAAATAATATTAACATTTTTTATAACTAATTCAATTTATGTTTTGATAGTTACAACTTATAATCTAAAAAGAAGGGCATTTGCAAACCTCTCCAACTCTAATACTCTAGTTTGCTTTTGCCCTTCGCCTACCTAACTAATTCTCTTAATAATAGGTTTTTTCAACCTAATACTCCTCGCCTCTTTCGCTGGCGTTATCTTCTCTTCTGTTGCCTTATAGTTCCTTGTACCCCAATCAACCTTGTAGTCTGCTGATCTGGCTTTAGGATGATTACCCATAGAAACCATAAGATTCGTCAAACAAAGATCAGCAGCCATTTCCGCTCGATTAGCGACATCTTTTAAAGTCATGTATTGGTCTATATCCTCTACCACGTCCTCCTCCAATATCATTACACTATCATCCTCTTTTGCAGTATCGAAGATCATATAGGCATCTTCCGGACACTCTGGAATATACCACTCCTCATTTTCTACTCTATGGTCAAAATCCAATACCACCTCTTTTAACTTTTCAGCATAGTCTGGTTGTCTTTTATATACATAGGTGCGGAAATCAGTTCCCTGCCAAAGCACGACCAATATTCCGTACTCAGCATCTAATATCTCCATGCTAGTCATAAGCTGATGCACGCCAAGCCATGTTGGTGGTTCTGATTGGGGGAATTCAGAACTAACCTTGCACTCAATAGGTATTTGCCCGTTAAGTGTTAGCTTAGTAGCGTGTGGTAAAAATATACCAGTATCAGCGTCTTCTTTAACTATGATGTCTTTAGCGTTTGCAAGGCCGTCTAAGGAAGCCTCTAACGGCAGCAAAGGATGTTCAATCTTATAATCTATATCAGCATCTATATCTGTTATGCCAAGTCTTCTTGCGGCCTCTTTAATTAATACAGGTTCAAGTAAGTCTCCTGTTGCCATTCTATTGGTTGATTTGAAATCACTAGGGATTCCATGCTTATCATCTATTGCTCTTTTTAAGCACGTTTGCTTATTAAAGTATTTGCCCTCATCCATCAAAGCACAAATTATTGAACTCGTTGCCTTGTACCAAGTTAATTTACCTACCATAACAATTCTCCTTTTTATTTATTAAATTACTTATTTCCGAAAGTGATTCCCTTACAGGGATTGGGTTAGATTCGCTTGCAAGCACAATGAATGTGCCTCTTTCATCTTTGAATGTTGATTTGATATTATTGACAGATACGTTTAATATAGTTGTTGATCCTGTCCTGTTAAGTCTTACAGTTTTATCAACCCCTTCTAACCTAACAGCATTTCTACCGCTTCTAACAAAATATATATTATGCGAAGCCTTATTTGGGTTAAAAAATAACTCTGGCTGTTCTGTCCCACTGCTACGCTGTTTATAAGCAAGTGCTGTTTTGCACTTATTATTTATATCATTTGTAATTATCTTACCTCTATTGTCCATTACCTTGCTCCTTTGTAGCTTGTTGATCCTAATATTCCGATTGCAGTGTTTGCGTCTTCTTTTAATATCCAGTTCAATAAAGTTATTTCGGTATCAATAAGTCGTTTCTTATTAATAATTGAATACGGTGCTCTTCTAATCTGTTCGATATTATCTATAGTTTTTTTACATCTTACGCAAAAACTATTCCAATTCACTTCACTCTCAGTTGCTACCGTCAATCTTTTACATCTTGTATCGTGATACATTTTATCCCTCTTTTAATCATCAACTTTTTATAATCTATATAAATATTTTTATATTTGCAATAGATTTATATAAATATGTGTAACTATTACACGCAAAATATTACCCTAATTTTTTGAGGGTATTTTTAATGCCCACAAATCTTTTAGTATTATCCAGTAGATCAATTCGATAATTTCCGATCATCTCATTAAAGCTATTGCGGTCTAATGTCTTTAAGTAACTCAGCTCTTTATCTGTTCCTATCTCAACAAAAAGCTTGTTGATGGTTTTACCCATAATGCCTTCAAAAACAGGCGATAGCTCAAGTACGCATTTAATTCTTTTTGTCATATCTATCAAATAAATTCTTTTAAGTAGTTTTGTAGGCACATAATATTTATTTCTTGAGTCATCTTTTTTCTTAACATTCTTTATAAGACCAAGACTAACTAAAGATTTAATTTTTTTTCTGATGGTGTTTGGTGATTCAAGTAACGTATTTTCTATTAAAGACACATTAGGATAATTGCCTTTATTGTGTTCAGTATAAATAAATTTAGCTATGAACTCAGCAATTGGGTCTTTTTTAATACCCACAGTCTGCACAAATAATAATGCGTTTAATTCAACAGCCACATCATGTTCTGTCATTACTCTAACCATTCTTTCAGCACTGGTTTCTTTTTTCATATTACAACCCTAGCTTTTTAGCTTTGTTTA
>Ga0208814_1001548_pt1 | contig 10633 bp, 15 predicted proteins | sample MalvirAntarct_55_FD_184253 | JGI IMG/M metagenome (GOLD analysis project Ga0208814, IMG submission 184253) | Marine viral communities from the Global Malaspina Expedition - Malaspina viral metaG Antarct_55 (SPAdes) (version 2) | ecosystem: Environmental > Aquatic > Marine > Oceanic | place...
CAAATCTTTTACTTACTCTTTTCATTTCTTTAAAAGCTGGATGAACATGACTTTTTCTTAAATGCTCTAATATATCCCATCCAGTTAAGAAATCAAACTGTTTATCTTTAAAAGGTAAATCCATAATATCACATATATAGTCAGCAGAAGAACAAGCAAAATCTACTCCTATAGCTTTGTCTAAGCCTTTTTTCTTTATATCTTTTACAAAACCGTTACGACCACAACCTACGTCAATTAGGCTTGTAGGATTTAAATTTAATATAGCTTGTGCATACTTAGAACCGTGATTAGAAACACCATAATGATTATAGTTACTATCACTATATATAGCATTATATATAGCTTGTTCTGGATTCTTTAAATTAATTTAACTGCCCTTTTTACTCTTTCTTTTCTTAATTGACAACCATCTGGTATGTATTTTACAATCGTTGCCTTATTTACCAAATAATTATCTTCTTCTCCTGGTGCTACATATTTGCGGGGTTTTGGATTATACTTTTGATTTTTTGGGTGAAAGCACAAAACACCTTGTCCTACCCCTATAGCCCAACAAACATAATAACACCCACTGCAATCACTACTTAGCATTCCAACTCTTTTCAGGATATTCTTCTAACCACCACTGAACTGCGTCATAATAATCTTTGTCTTCATCATTCATATGGGTTCTATATAGTGATGCTTGAATATGAACAGTAACTACTGCAGGAAGATCTGTTAGATGCATATCACTCTCCATCATCTTTTGTAACTTATCCATAAATACTGTTATTTTTTCTTGAATCTTACTCATTAGATTAGTTTATCCGTCCATGTTTTAGGTGTTTGATCTGTTACAAGTTCTATAGGTAGATGGTATTCAAATTCACGTTTAATAGGTTTAATCCAGTTAACCATATCATGAATAGTTTGTTTTGCTGGTGTAGCAGCATTATAGTTAAATTCTTTTCTAATTTTATTACTAGAACAATAAGCATCTTTAACTTCTCTCGGCCTATCAGGATAATGATCAAATTTTAAGTAAACTTCTGAAAGTTGCGTAATTAATGTAGCTAATTGTATAATAGACATTTCATTGTCATCTGGGCCAATATTAAATATCTGACCACATAAATCTGTACGATTACTCTGCATAATTCTTTCTACAGCAATAATGCAATCTCTAACATCAGAGAAAGAACGTTTTTGTTTCCCATCTCCATATATAATAAGATTTTTATTTTGTGCAGCTCTATTAATCATTATACCAACTACGTTTCTGAAAGGATCATAATATCTTTGTCCTACACCTATAACATTATGAGGTACTACTGTTACATAGTTTAGTCCATGTATCTCACTTAACATCTGTAAATGTTCTTCAGCTTGCACCTTAGCCAATCCATAAGGATCTACAGGTTTAGTAGGCATATCTTCTGTAAAAGGTGCAATTTGATCACCATATCTAGCCATAGACGAACAGTTTATAAATAATCCTACTTTATTGTGTAGTGCTGCAATAGCTGTGCTAATTGTACCTGTTACAATACTACTAGCAGTTACTGTAGGAGAAAATACACTTAATCCTTCATAGGGAAGAGAAGCTGTATGAAATACTACATCACAGTCTGCCATGATTGTTTTCATAAGTTCTGTATCTAATATATCCCCTCTATGGTACTCACATTTTGGGTGATCTGGTACATTACCTTCTACTCCGCCAATCATATTATCGATACCTACTACTTCATCACCTTGCATAATAAGATACCTAGCCATTGTACTACCTAATAGCCCACTAATTCCTGTAATAAAAACTCTCATTACCACTTCCATTTTCTTTTTTTATAAAAATCTACTAATTTAACAATTTCTTCATCAAAATCTTTTTTAGGAGTCCAACCATAGTTCTTAATAGACTCACAAGATATTGAGTATCTTATGTCTTGTCCTGGCCTGTCATAGCTATAATCTATATGTTCATCATAGTCTGGTATCTTTACGTCTATAGCACCCATAAAATATGCATTTATAATTTTTGTAACAGTTATAAAATTAGTTTGTTCATAATCTGATTGTATATTATAAATATTGTTTCTGCACGCTTTTTCATACAGTAAAATAAATGCTTCTGCTGTATCTTCTACATGAGTCCACGATCTAATAGGTAATCCTTTATTATGTAGTTTAATTTTTTTACCACGCTGTAAACATCTAACTGTAGTAGGTACTAATTTTTCTGGATACTGATTTTCTCCATAATTATTAGAGGGTCTAGCGATTATATAATCTAATCCATGAGTTCTAGACCAACTTTCTATAAGCATATCCGCAGCAGCTTTAGTAGCTGCATAAGGGTTACTGGGTATTAAAGCTGCTGTTTCGTCAAAACTACCTTCTATTCTATCTCCATATACTTCATCAGTTGATACTTGAAAAAATAAAGGTTTATTATGTTTTATCTGTACACTTTTATGTGTGATTATCTCTAATAAATTTTTTACTCCTGATATGTTAGAATCAATAAACTTATCCATATTAACAATACTATTATCTACATCAGACTCTGCTGCTAAGTTAAATACTACATCACATTCAGGAAGTCTATCAATATCTTTAATATCATTTTTTATTACTATATAGTTGTCTGGATAGTTATTTACTAGCCAATGTATTTCTGTTTCATTAGCTGCATAAGTAAATTTATCTATACCATATACTAGCCAACCTTTTTCTAATAAAAGTTTAGTAAGGGTAGTACCTATAAAACCTGCACATCCTGTTACTACTGCTATATGTTTATACATTTATCTACTCCATCAGTAAGCGCCATACACATAATATTATTATACACTAAATTAGATATAGCATGACTATTATTTAAAGGTTTATAATATTTTCTATATTCTCTACCTTTAAACTCTCCAGATACTTCTTCTATTGGTAAGTTACGTATAAAAGGTAAACAAGTAGGAAACCAGGTATCAGAAGTATGATTAAACCAAAAATCTCCACTTTCTTTTCTCATTCCATATCTTAACTTATTATAATTTGTCATAAATAAATCTTGCATAGTATCAATACTAAACTGATCCCACCACTGTAAAATTCCAGCAGCACTTAACTCACTCATTTTAAAATTACCACCTTGTTCGTTACAAATAATATTGTGTTTACCAAAATTACAAGCTGTTCTTACTGATTCTTCATATTTTTTATCTATAATTACTAATCCACCTTCACCAAAACCAATAGGTTTAGTATGATGCAAAGAAATATAACTAGCTGTACCTAAATTACAACTATTAGTACCATTCCAAAAAGAATAAGGTGTAGCTGCATTATCAAATATTAACTTTTTATCTCTACTTATAGTTTTTGCTATTACCTCATTTAAATTTTGTAAATGCCCAAATATATTAGTTACAATAACTGTATTAGAATATTTAACTAAATATTCATCATCTAAATTTATATTACAATGAGCAGTTATATCTGTTATAATTGGTCCTTGAGCTTTGCCTAAGCAATTACTAGGAAAAGTAAATGCCTGAGTTGATACTCTACAAGACTCATTATCGTATGTTTCAATTCCATATAAAATAGCGTCTAATGCGGAAGTACCGCTAGATGTAGCTATTATAGCTTTACTGTCATCAATTTTTAATATATCTCTGGCTCGTTCTTCAAGAAGTTGAACTGCGTAACCATAATTTGTAAATTGATTAGTTGTATTAGCATGTTTTAAATATTTATTAAATTTATCTGAATCAAGTTGTTTTTTTATTAAAAAAGGTATCATACATTAGCCCAATCCCTAAAAGGTGATGTCCAAGGATCAACACAATGAGTAGCAAAGGCAGGCATTGCAGATACAATATTTCTATTTCTTTCAGCTAGTAGAGTAAATTTATTATGATCTCCTAGACTACCTATATGTATATCTAAATCTTGCTTAAAAGTTTTGACTCTACCTGCAAAGGTGCCACAACTACTAGGAACTGTTCTCCAATGACAATAATTAGAAACTAGAATCTGGCTTTGTAGACCTTGATACCTTTGAGTATATTTATCAGGGTGATCATATAGTGATACATAATCTACACCATCGTACATGTCATATACATTTTCTAAAACAGTTGTCCAACCAGAAAAGTGCATATAGTCATCTTCTACAAGATAAATAATATCATTATCATTCCAATCATTAATATTATCTCTGATTAACTCATACATTAAATATCCAGATGCTTTTTCTCTATCTGGAGCTTCTACTCTTTTATGTACTTCTCTACCTTGTTCATCATGATCTATATATGTATCACTACTTAACTCCCATTCTTTATATAGTTCAGGAAGTTTAGCAGCACTATCAATGTTTAGTACGTCTGCATGGTAGGTATACTCTTGTTCTTGCCCTTGTAATTCTCCATCATAAAGCACAGTTATAGCACAATTGGCATCACTAGTAGTGCTAACTAAGTTTTCCCAACACTTTCTATAATGAAACCAATCAGGTCTATTATTATGATTGTTCCAACCACAAGTTCTATATATTATACGAATCATAATTTGCCTTTTGGAGCGTAAATATAGTTATGGGGATAACCTCTTTCAATGTACTCAGAGTCATACATATTATTAAATCTAAAATGAGCTGACCAACGAGTGCCGTCTTTAATATCTCCACTTTTATGTACTAAATTAGCATCAAATACTAGTACTGAACCTTTAGGTACTGCAACAGATTTAAATTTAAACTCTGAATCTTCTACTAATCCAAATCCTTCGTGTATAGATTTTGTTAAATCACCTTGTTTATGACTTTTAGGTACAACTTGTAGTTGTCCTAAATCTTCTGTAATACCTATTAAAGGAACCCAACATACTAATGCATCACTAGATCCTTGCATAGATTTAGAATCTTGATGTGCTGGAGTTGTATGATGTACATCTTTTTCAGATGTATTTTTATTATTAAAATAAATTACAGGACGAGTACATATACTAACTTGAGGATCTATCATAAACTTAGATACTTTATATCCTAGCATTACACCTAAATGATGTAACTGTAAATTCCATTGAGCATGTTTAGCGCAATTAGCAAATATCTCATTATGATTTTCAAATAACTCTACGATATCTTTGCTTTTTGTATATTCTATTTGTTTTTGAAAAATTGCTGTAACTGAATCTTTAATTGCATCTAAAAACTCAGTCTCTACTAGATTTTTTACAATAGTGTATCCATTTTCTTCTAATTCTTTTAAACTATTTACTTTCATAATTTATCTATATCCATTGTTGCGTATGCTATACCAGTTTCACCAAAACCATTTCCATTGTAAAACATATGAAGTTTGTCTTCATAAGCAATTACTGCAGGGTATGCACACATAATTGATTCAAATTCCAGTTCTTGTACTATACCAAATTCTGCATCTCTTGACCAGCTATATCCATCTTTAGAAGTAGCATGCTCTATAGTATAAGCATGTTCAGTATTGGTTCTAAACTCAATACTATTTCTTACTGAGAACCACATATGGAATGTATCTTTATGTCTATACACTGTAGCAGCTGAGATACCTGCTTCTTCACCTCTTAATTTAATAGTAGGGATTCCTGATTTAACCCAGTTTAATCCATCATCTGATGTAGCTAGTCTAATACTATATGAAGGTTGTAAATTACCATTTTCATCAGGTATCCAATTGTTACAAGATAAATAATAACCCATATATGTATCATTAAGTTTAGTTACACATATGGTACCTGAAAATCCTTGATCTATTAAATCAGGAGATAAAATGGGTCCAAGTTTTTTAAAATTATCATTAAACTTTTCTGTAGCTACAGAACAATAATTAAAATAAGGAACGTCTTCTCGTATAGTCCATCCTATATAATATAATTTATCTTCAAACTTATATGTAGGCATAACACCTGCAGAATCAGTACTTCCAGGCTTACCAGGAACTATAGCTTGTTTAGCATGAGCTAGTATATTAGAAGGATTACCTTTTTCTACATCAATAAAATATCCTTCATTTTGGTTTAGTTTATTGCGACAAGTAAAGTATATTCTCCAAGAACAATTTCTTTCTTCTAATACAGGTAACTGTGCTTTTTTACTGTTATATATAATACCATGTTTATTCCACATTTTTCAATCTCCGTGCTGGGCTGCCTCTGTACACTCCCCACGGTTCTGTAATATTCTTAGTTATAGATGTATCCATAGACACAAATGTTCCTTCGGCTATTTCTCCAAAATCTCTAATAGTAGCATTTACACCAAGATAAGAATGACTACCTATATGGCAATGTCCTGACATACATACATGAGAAGTAAAGAAACAATGATCTTCTATTATACTGTGGTGGCCGATATGATTACCAGCCCACATAATAACATTATTACCTACTGTAGTTTTATATTGAATGTTATTATACTCTTGTATAAAACAGTTATCTCCAATAGCATTTCTATTCCATACCAATGATTTATGATGTATAAAGCTAGGTAGTCTATAGCCTAAATTCTTAGCTTTGTTATATACTCTAGCTCTTGTTCTGTTATCTATAATAGGGATAAACATATCATAATCTGAAGGAGGACAAGTTTCTACTATTGTTGCAAAGTCATACATAGGAAAACCTAAAAAAGTATCAGATTCAGGATTATCCATTGTAAATCCTACAGCAGTCATTTGCCAATACCATTTAGCCATTTCTGCTAAATCTTTATTTCCAAATACTATGATGGGTTTAGTCATTAGTCTGATCCTCACATTGTGGTTTAAAATTTTCGCCTTCTCTAGCTTTTATTTGATGTTCTTTCATTTGATTATAGTCTTCTACTGAAAGTCTAGCTAGTGACGTCATACCTTGAGCTTCTAACGAATGATCAAATACTAGCCATTCAGGATACTCTTCTAAAAATTCATTAATTGCAGGTACTATTTCATGAGCACATCCAAGAGTATCATGAAATAATAAATACTTGTTTGATTTATTACCATGTAGTTGTAACTCTTGTGAAAGTTGAGAATAAGTATGATCAGTATCAAAAAATATACAATGAGAGTTCTCAATATTAACATCTAAAGAACTAGACTCAATAAATTCGTGATGTATATTATTTTCTTGTGCGTGTTTTTGAAACTCAGCTAAAGTACCTTCTCCTCCAAATTTATCTGGATGTACATGATCTATAGATACTAATGCTGTTATAGGAGACATTTCTAATTTTCTACGATCTTCAGCTATAGTAACCATAGCATTACCTCTATCCGCTAAACCTACTAAAAAAGCCCATGATGATCCTATTTCTCTAACACCTAGTTCATGTATTAAAGAACAATCTTCTCCATATTGTCTTAGTGCATAAAAATGCGAAGACATATCACTTATAGAATGTCTATCCATTGAACTTATACCAGCTTTTGCTGTAAAAATTTCGTGTAAAGCTTTTGTAGTCATTTGTTTATCAATTCATATTTATCTATGTTATTACGGAGTTCTTCTGCTCCCACTCTAAATAATAAATCTATTATAGAAGTAGATGACAGTGAATCTTGTCGTTTAATAAAACGTAATTGGATTGGATTAAATATATCTTGAGTATAAAAATCAAGACTCAATCCTCCAATAGGATTAATATACATATCTGCACTTAGTTCATTACAGATAGTAATGATCTTTTGTTCTGCTTTTAAATGTTCTACGCTAAATGATGAAGATAGATGCCATTTAGAAGTTATATTAAGTATATCTGCTATAGTTTCAAAAATTAAAACACAAGCATCTGAGAATTTTTTATCTTCTAATTCTTTTATAAGTGGAAAAAGATGAACAGAGTATTCTTCAAAATATGGACTCTTCTGATAGTTATGTTGAATTGACCTAATTAATTTTGTAGACCAACCTGACCCAACATAATGTTCGTTAATTTTTTTATTCTGAGAAATCTTAAGAACTGGAATAGTAAAGAGTTGTTCTTCACCATTAGAAATAAGTTTATTTCTATTCATCCAGCTTTTTTTAATAAAAGTAACATCATCCATAAATACAAAATGATCTACAGCTTTCATAAGTTGTAAATAACCAAAGTAAGGAAATGCATAAGGTTGCATTACTGCTACTTTAATCATTAGCGTATACTACACCATTAGTTAATATACATTCACTTTCTAAATCTTCAAATAGAATCTCACCTGATTCTAATAAATTGTTATTTTCTATACATACATTTTTAGATATAGAAGAATAAGGAGATAATACATTATGATTACCTATTGCACAATTTACACTTACAGATGAATAAGTGCATAGTAAATTAAAATTACCTACTTGAGTATTAGCATTTATTAATGAGAACATCAAAAATAAATTACCGATTCCTACAGTAGAACTTAACGACTGATAAGAATTAGGAGCGGACATATTAGGCCAGTGATTAATATTGAGTTCGTAATAACCCAAAAAGTGGTTATAGAATTGTGTTCTCCATTGAGGGTTGGCAGTACCAAGAATAAGTTGAGCTCCTGTAGGGTAGATAAAGGCTTCTGCACCTTCTTCTCCTATACAAAAAGCTTTATCATTCTTTAATATGATAAAGCCTCCAAAATTCTTAACTTGATTAGCAACAATTATTTGCTCAAACACTTCTTGAGCAAAACTTCCGTTTCCTAGAATATATAATTTATTCATTTTATTTCTCATTATGATTAAAGGCCCGTTCTGTTTCTAGGTGGAACCCATACCCACCAGCATTATGCGGCTAACGCATAACCTGTAGGAGCAAAATTATTGTTTGCATTTGTAGTTGTCTTACGATTAAGGTTGTTTGCACACCTGCTTCTCCACTTAACTATACACTACCTGTCGATCCTATTTCAGCCCCATCAAAAACACACATTATGTACTTATGGTGGAGCTGCTGGGTACTGCCCCCAGGTCCAGTTCAGCTTTCGTCTTGCTTCTTCAAAGCACTTTGTTTAGCTAGTCTTTTTAATTCTTCAAAATCTATAGTTTCTGTTTCTACTAGAATATATCCTTCTTGTACAGATACTATAACTTCTGTATTATCAGGTAACTTTACCTTCGTCAATGAATAACTCCTTTGGGTCAGATTCTATAGTTGCCCAATTAAATACTCTATAGTTATCTGCTTCTAAATCCCAAACCAGTTCCATACCTTCTGCGTATGTTTGTTCAGAACCTGCTCCATGACCTATTTCTGAGTCAAGAAACGCTTGTGGTAAATCAGAAATTTTAGCAAATAACATATCTCTTGACTCACCGTTCTTCTTTTTAAATGTTCCTTTAAAGGCTCTCATTATTATCTCCATATTTGTTATATGTTTATAATAGACAATGATTAACCAGTTAGCAACTATGAAATTGCTTTTTTATGTTTTCTTATAGTTTCTAATAGCTTTTGTCCTGCTATTTCCCAATCTTCGTGTGTAAATCTAAAATGATAATCTATATGACCTAGTTTATAGAATAATTTTATATGATCCATTTTTCTTAAAAACTGACAATACATATTATCTACTAACCACTCATATTTTAAAGTAGATGGTGTAAAAATCTTAGTGACTCTGTGTAGAGGAATCACTATATTTTGTACATGATTATCACTTACCCTTAGTCCCAGATGAGCTACCTCTTTTCTGAAATCTATTTGAATTTTGATTGGGTCTGGAAACATTTTTATTTTTATTCCTATTTTTTCTCATAGCATTTAATTCATTACGAATCATTTGCTGTTCTATTTGTTCGCGTTTTTTATGCCATCTCTTTTTACCAGCTTTAGCTGCTAATCTACGTTTTTCTCCTGGAGGAGTAAAATGTCTTTTTTCACGTAGTTCTTTAGTCATACCTTCATTATGAAGTTTCTTTTTAAGAATACGCAAGGCTTTATCTACGTCGTTATTACGAACGAAGATAGTCATTGTTTTTACCCCATTATTTCTGGGTCTTGGTTTCATATTTTTCATACTGTTCGTAATAATCCTTGATAGTAGACTCATAATCTCTAAACTCATAGTCGAAATTATAAGTCTCTCTAAGTTTGTTTGATAAGAGTAATCCTCTTTTCTTACCTGTCGGTCCTAATTTATCTTGTGTCTCAAAAGATATAGGGTATACTGCTTTAATAGCTTCAGCATTGTGAGTAAAATCATATGAGATATTATACGCTCCTGGATTCCATTTGTCTATAATATTTTTTATACTCAAAACAAAGTCTTTTATGTAGATACAACCAGTTTTTTCTACTAAAACAGGTTTATTTTTAACTATTTGTCTCTCTATATTTATCCATATAGGAAATTTACCGTCTCCCATACCATAAACATGCATCGGTCTAAGGCATACATCTGTTTTGCTTAAGGCCTTCTCTGCTTCGATTTTACAGCGTCCATATAGGTCTACACTTGCTAAAGAGTACTGCTCGTCAATTAAATCTTCCCAAGTGCCATAAACCATGCTACTACTTATGTGTAAGCAAGGAGTATCCGGAAACCATGTTTTTATGTTCTTAAATCCTGATACTATTGAATGTTGAGTAAATACTTTAAAATACTGACTTAATATAGCTTCACTTAATGCTCCACAGTTTATTATTAAATCA
>Ga0208814_1001550_pt1 | contig 10626 bp, 2 predicted proteins | sample MalvirAntarct_55_FD_184253 | JGI IMG/M metagenome (GOLD analysis project Ga0208814, IMG submission 184253) | Marine viral communities from the Global Malaspina Expedition - Malaspina viral metaG Antarct_55 (SPAdes) (version 2) | ecosystem: Environmental > Aquatic > Marine > Oceanic | place: South...
ATATAGTACGTTCAAATTCATCTTTTTTACCCTCAAGCAATAGCTGTTTAATATCAGTTTGAGACCCATAATATTTAAGCCAATCTGATTCTTTAACTACTAATTTATATGAAGGTCTTCTACCAACTATTCCCGTAAGGGCAGCTAATTCTTTTTTACCTAGTTTTTTCTTTTGGTTATGAAATAATACTTTTTTCCCAATATACGATTTACCCGTAGGTTTATGTGTTGTCATGTAAACGAAACCGAATGTATTTTCTGGGAATTGAGTAATATCTCCTATTTCATGTTGTTTATAGGTCCAACTCATAATTTTATCTTTAAATGTATATAACTAATTTGTGGTTATAAATATTATGCTATTATTACTAACAACCTACATATATAGTTATTGTTTATCTATAGACTCTATAATTTTATTTGTATCAAATATCTCATTTAAATTGTTATACGGTATAGATGAAATATCTTGTGCTAAATTAAAAGGATTATATACAGCAGATACTAAATTTGGTTCTTTAGTGAAAGGATTTGATTTAATATTTATGTTATTTCTATAACCAAATACTTCAGGTTTTGTTGATATCCAACATACAGTAGACTTTTTACCTACAGCAGCTGATAGATGTTGGGCAAAAGAATCTATTAATAATCTTTTATCTGCCATTTGTAATAATATAGCTATACTTCTAAAACCATCTAATGCTTGTAATGTATTTTCATACGTAGTTTGATCTGAGCGTTTGATATGGATAATAGTATAATCATTTTTATAATGTTCAATAATTTCATTGACTGTAGTATTAGGTATATCTCTAGTCCATGAATATTTATATCCTAAACCCTCAGGACCACCATGAGGTTGGATTGCTAAAATAGGTTTATCTGTTTTATAGAAAGGGGTGAAATAATCTATTTCAGGTTGAGTTAAATAAATTTGTGGTTGTTCATTTTGGTAAGTTAAACCATAAATTTTACACCAAGTTTTAAGTAAATTTATAGGTTTTTCTACTATAAAATCTGTGTCTTTATAAGGTTCAGAAGCAAAAATTTTACATTTTTGATCCTTTATAAGTTTAAGATATAAACCATTTATTTGATTTATATGGTGAACTTCAAAGACATCAGGGTTGTTAAGAAAAACATCAGTGTATGCTGTTACTACTATTATGTTTGCATTTTTATAACGTTTTTTAATAACCTTTACTATTGCGGTGGCCATAACAGATTTACCAAGACCACCTTCTATTTGAAATATAATATTCATAAATTTATAACTATTTTATTGTAATTAATATACGTAACTTATTTAAATACTCCCCACTATTTTACTAAAAAGTAGTTACATCAAATATTCTATATTTTAACTTTATAGATATGCTAACTAAAAGAGATGGTGTTGCGTTTGTGTTTATTCTAGTTAAATATGTTGAACTATTCCTGGTAAATGACCTTCCATCATTATTGAACTGAGGTAAATCTCTTGAATAAAATCCATAATCTGGATTGCTTTGAACATCACTCATTATAGTATTTATCTGACCTGAAGGTATTCTTGTTATACTTGAACCAAGGCTAAGATTATTCCCTTGTCTTATTTCAAAACCATTACTAGACATTGTACTTATGCCAGTATACTTTATCATAAAAGTAGATTCTTCTACGATAACAGCTTTGTTAGCGCCTGGGGCAGAGATAAGAGTAGTACCACTTGTTGTGCTTATTGAAAGAGCATCTAATTGAGCTTTAGTAAATGTCCAAGTTCCTTCTTGTGAACCTCTAACAACATCACCACTTGGATCAACAGTTAATATGGCTAAAGTATCTTGTGATGATGCCTGATTATTTTGGTTTGGACTTAATGCTGCACCAGTAGATGATACTGCTGTTGCTGTATAAAGGGGGAGTTGAATACAATTTGTTCTTGTCATTCCTGCAACACAAACATTATTCATAAATGTATAACAATTTGCTGTTGTAGTAAGGTTTGAACCTATTATAAACGAATTAGTAGTACCGTTTACACAGTTACAACTTCCACCTAATATACCACTATAATCTCCTCCTTTTGCTATACAATTATTATTACCACCTCCTATTATTGAATTTTCTGGTGAATCAACTGTATAAATTCCTATAGTATTTGAAATACCACCACCAATTACACCAGCAACAGCAAAATTATCGTTATTAAATCCACCTGCTATAACATTAAAAAAGTTAGTACTACAATTCTCGATTCCCCCTCCTATAGTTTGACCACCTTTACCAGAAAATTCAATTTTATTTGTTTGTCCTCCTCCTATAACACTGTTACTATCCGTCATAAGGTTTCCACATCCACCTAATATACTACTGGATTCACCTTTAGATGAAATACAATTACCTTGACCACCTCCTATAAAGCTACATGCTGCAGATCCTGTGTTATTAAAACCACCTACAATTGATGCATGGAGACCAGATGAGAAGTTTTTACACCCACCTCCAACAAAACCATTTGCTGCAGATGCTGTGTTTAGAGTACCACCTCCTATAAAAGTATGAGCAAAATTAGTCTTATTAAATTCACCCCCTGCTATAGTAGAACAAGTACCTCCAACAATGTGAGAAGTTATTTTCCCTAAACATGCATTATGAGATATAAAATCAACACCTATAGTTGAATTTCCTGGGTTTTGTCCAGCAAATTCCATTGTACAATTAGTCGTTTGTACTCCAATAACACGGTCATTAGATGTCAGCACTCCTTTACCTGGTCCATTTGCTCCTGCTAAAATAACCGTACCATTAACTTTAAAGTCACCATCTTGAGTTGTTAAACCTGAAGCACTAACTTGTAAAATTGGTACTCCTGATATGTCGGATGCAGCAAATACTGTTCCTAATAAATCGTCAGTTACTGAAAATAATTGACCTTGAGATCCTTGTATATCTAAAATTGTACTACCTGATCCTGATACTGTTAATCGAGTACCATCAAATGTTAAATTAGATTCAGCTTGTAATTCTCCTTGTGTTCCTGTTGCTGTTGTAACTCTATTGTTAGCATTATTTAATATATTAGCTACTCCAGAAGTACCACTTGAACCTGATGAACCATTTGAACCTGATGAACCACTTGAACCTGATGAACCATTTGAACCTGATGAACCACTTGAACCTGATGAACCACTTGTTCCGCTTGAACCACTAGTTCCTGATGTACCTGAAGTACCACTTGTTCCACTTGAACCTGATGTACCAGATGTTCCTGAAGTACCACTTGAACCTGAGGTTCCTGAAGAACCTGAGTTACCGCTTGTTCCTGATGAACCTGAAGTACCTGAAGTACCATCTGTACCATTTGAACCCGAAGTACCTGAAGAACCACTAGTACCACTTGTTCCTGATGAACCTGAAGTTCCTGAAAAACCACTTGTTCCACTTGAACCTGAAGTACCCGAAGAACCTGATGTTCCTGAAGTACCACTTGTACCTGATGAACCTGAAGTACCACTTGTACCTGATGAACCTGAAGTACCACTTGTTCCACTTGAACCACTTGTTCCACTTGAACCACTTGAACCTGATGAACCACTTGAGCCACTTGAGCCACTTGAACCCGATGAACCACTTGACCCACTAGTACCTGAAGAACCAGCATCACCTTTATCACCTGTACTAACAAATGATACAATTGCTTGTGAAGAATTAGTTAAAGCACTACCACCTTGAGATTCATTTGAAATATTTAAATCCCAATATGATCCTTGGTCTGTTAAATCTGATATAGCAAATAGTAAGAAATCGCCTGTATCAAATTTTTCTGCTATTCTTACGTGACCTTTTATTGCTGAAGTAACTGAATCAATAGTTTCCATAAAGGATTCAATACTAGTACCATCAAAATCAGTTTGGTTAATAGACATTATTGTTGCCGATGCTTGGGTAGAGTTATTTAACCTAACATTTCCTAAAGGTGGACCTAATGTTGTACTTGTTTGGAAATTATACTGAAATGAAGCACCACCAAAGTTACCATCTTGTCCAGATGAACCTGATGATCCACTTGAACCTGAAGAGCCACTTGAACCTGAAGAGCCGTTTGAACCAGATGAACCTGATGTACCACTTGACCCACTAGTTCCACTTGATCCACTAGTACCTGAAGAACCATCTGAACCTGCTGTTCCTGTAGTTCCTGATGTTCCTGATGAACCACTTGTTCCTGATGATCCACTTGTTCCGCTTGAACCACTAGTACCTGATGTACCACTTGAACCTGAAGTACCACTTGCACCACTTACACCACTTGTACCACTTGAACCACTTGTACCACTTGAACCCGATGTTCCTGAAGTTCCTGAAGAACCTGATGTACCTGAAGTACCATCTGTACCATTTGAACCTGAAGTTCCTGAAGTTCCACTAGTACCACTTGTTCCTGATGAACCTGATGTTCCTGAAGTACCATCTGTACCACTTGTACCTGATGAACCACTTGTTCCTGAAGTACCTGATGTACCTGAAGAACCTGATGTTCCTGAAGTACCAGATGTTCCATCTGTACCATTTGAACCTGAAGTTCCTGAAGTTCCACTTGAACCTGATGTTCCTGAAGTACCACTTGAACCCGATGTTCCTGAAGTACCACTTGAACCAGATGTTCCTGAAGTTCCATCTGTACCACTTGTACCTGAAGTACCTGATGTGCCACTTGAGCCACTTGTACCTGAAGTTCCTGAGGAACCATCTGTACCATTTGAACCTGAAGTTCCTGAAGTACCTGAAGAGCCACTAGTACCACTTGTACCTGAAGTACCAGAACTACCATCTGTACCATTTGATCCACTAGTACCACTTGTTCCTGAAGAACCTGATGTACCATCTGAACCTGATGTTCCTGAAGTACCACTTGATCCACTAGTACCATCTGAACCCGATGTTCCTGATGTGCCAGAGGAACCACTAGTTCCTGATGTGCCACTTGTACCTGATGTTCCTGAACTTCCTGAAGTTCCTGAAGAACCATCTGTACCGTTTGAACCTGAAGTTCCACTTGTTCCTGAAGAACCATCTGTACCATTTGAACCTGAAGTTCCTGAAGTTCCTGAACTACCATCTCCACCTGAGGCACCATCTAAATTAACTTCCCATGATGTATATGTACCTGAACCTACGGTTCTTGTAGGAGATAGAAATATTAATTCACCATTAGTATCATCGTAGGAAGAAATTTCACATTCTTGAAAATTACTTACATCGTGTACTATAATAATAGATTGTGCTGTTGTATAAGCTAAACCTGTATCAACTGTAATTGTTCCACTATTACCTAGGGTAAATGAAGTACTTGAGGTTGTTGCATATTTATCTGATTCCCCACTTGTTCCTGATGTACCTGATGTACCCGAAGAACCTGATGTTCCTGATGTACCATCTGTACCATCTGATCCTGAAGTTCCGCTTGTTCCTGAACTACCACTTGTGCCACTTGTACCTGAAGATCCTGATGTGCCACTTGTACCTGAAGTTCCTGAGGTACCACTTGAGCCACTTGTACCATCTGAACCTGAGGTTCCGCTTGTTCCACTTGAACCACTAGTTCCTGATGTACCACTTGATCCACTTATACCAGATGTTCCATCTGTACCATCTGTACCAGAAGTTCCACTTGTACCACTAGATCCTGAAGTTCCACTTGTTCCTGAAGTACCTGAACTACCATCTGTACCATTTGATCCACTAGTACCACTTGTACCTGAAGAACCTGATATTCCTGATGTTCCTGATGTTCCGTCTGTACCATTTGAACCTGATGTTCCTGAACTTCCTGAAGTTCCACTTGTTCCTGAAGAGCCTGATGTACCTGAAGTACCACTTGTTCCGCTTGTTCCTGATGATCCACTTGTTCCTGAAGTTCCTGAAGAACCTGATGTGCCTGAAGTACCACTAGTTCCTGATGTACCCGAAATACCACTAGTTCCACTTGAACCTGATGTTCCTGAGGTTCCACTTGTTCCGCTTGTTCCACTTGATCCATCTGTACCATTAGAACCAGATGTACCTGAGGTTCCACTTGAACCACTAGTTCCACTTGTTCCACTTGTTCCACTTGAACCTGATGTACCATCTGTACCATTTGAACCTGAAGTTCCTGATGTACCACTTGAACCAGAAGTTCCGCTTGTTCCTGAAGAGCCTGATGTGCCGTCTGATCCATTAGTACCACTTGTTCCATCTGAACCTGAAGTTCCTGATGTACCCGAAGATCCATCTGTACCACTAATACCAGATGTTCCAGATGAACCATCTGTTCCACTTGTACCACTTGTACCACTTGTTCCTGAAGAACCATCTGTACCTGAGACACCACTTGTTCCACTTGAACCTGATGTTCCTGAAGTTCCGTCTGTACCATTTGAACCTGAAGTACCTGAGGTACCACTAGTACCTGATGTACCTGAACTACCATCTCCACCACTAGCACCATCTAGGTTAACTTCCCATGATGTGTATGTACCTGAACCTACTGTTCTTGTTGGGGATAAAAATACTAATTCCCCTGTAGAACTATTATATGAATCTATTTCACATTCTTGAAAATTATTTACATCATGCACAATAATAATAGATTGTGCTGTTGTATATGCTAGATCGGTATCAACTGTAATTGTTCCGCTGTTACCTAAAGTAAAACTTGTTGTAGAGGTTGTAGCGTATTTATCTGATTCCCCACTTGTTCCTGATGTACCTGATGATCCTGAAGTTCCACTTGAGCCTGATGTTCCTGAAGTACCACTTGAACCTGAAGTTCCTGAAGTTCCTGAAGTACCACTTGAGCCTGAAGTTCCTGAAGTTCCTGAAGAACCATCTGTACCTGATATTCCTGAAGTACCTGAAGTACCACTAGTACCACTTGTTCCACTACTTCCAGATGTACCAGAAGTTCCACTTGTACCATCTGTACCATCTGAACCTGAAGTTCCTGATGTACCTGAAGACCCACTTGTACCACTAGTACCTGAAGAGCCTGATGTACCATCTGAACCTGAAGTTCCGCTTGTTCCATCTGAACCTGAAGTTCCGCTTGTTCCTGAAGTACCACTTGAGCCTGAAGTTCCTGAAGTACCACTAGTTCCATCTGTACCATTTGATCCTGAAGTACCACTTGTACCTGAAGAACCTGATGTACCTGATGTACCACTAGATCCACTAGTACCACTTGTACCATCTGTACCATCTGAACCAGAAGTTCCACTTGTTCCTGATGAACCTGTATCTCCTACTTCACCTGATGTACCTGAAGTTCCTGATGTGCCACTTGTTCCGCTTGTTCCACTTATTCCTGATGTACCTGATGATCCACTTGTACCTGACGTACCACTAGATCCACTAGTACCACTAGTACCTGAAGTTCCATCTGTACCACTTATTCCTGATGTTCCTGAACTTCCTGAAGTTCCTGAACTACCATCTGTACCATTTGAGCCTGAAGTACCTGAAGTACCTGATGAACCACTAGTACCTGATGTACCATTAGACCCACTAGTACCATCTGAGCCAGATGTTCCTGAAGTACCTGAACTACCCTCTCCACCTGAAGCACCATCTAAATTAATTGTCCAACTTGTATATGTTCCACTACCAACTGTTCTCGTTGGTGAATCAAATACTAATTCACCATTAGAATCATCATAAGTTATTACTTCACATTCTTGGAAGTTACTTACATCGTGTACTATAATTATGGATTGAGCAGGAGTATATGCAAGACCTGTATCAACAGTTATTGTTCCACTATTACCTAAAGTAAATGAAGTACTTGAAGTTGTAGCATATTTATCTGATTCTCCTGAAGTACCTGATGTACCAGAAGACCCACTTGTTCCTGATGAACCTGATGTTCCTGATGTTCCTGAAGAACCGTCTGAACCTGAAGTTCCGCTTGTTCCTGAAGTACCTGATGTACCTGAAGTTCCGCTTGAACCACTTGTACCTGAAGTTCCAGATGAACCATCTGTACCTGATGTACCGCTTGTTCCTGATGAACCACTTGTTCCGCTTGTTCCAGATGAGCCTGATGTTCCATCTGTACCACTAGTTCCTGATGTACCTGAAGTACCACTTGTTCCGCTTGTTCCACTTGTTCCTGAAGAACCATCTGTACCTGATGTACCATCTGTACCTGATGTTCCTGAAGAACCTGATGTACCATCTGTACCACTTGTTCCTGATGTACCACTTGTTCCTGATGTACCTGAAGTACCTGAAGTTCCACTTGAACCACTTGTTCCGCTTGTTCCTGAAGAACCATCTGTACCGCTTGTTCCACTTGTTCCTGAAGAACCATCTGTACCGCTTGTTCCACTTGTTCCTGAAGAACCACTTGTACCTGATGACCCACTAGTGCCGCTTGAACCTGAAGTTCCGCTTGTTCCTGAAGTACCAGATGTTCCATCTGTACCTGATGTTCCTGATGTTCCTGAAGAACCTGATGTTCCTGAAGAACCTGATGTTCCTGCTGTACCTGAAGTACCACTTGTTCCACTTGTTCCACTTGTTCCTGAAGAGCCACTTGTTCCTGATGTACCACTTACACCAGATGAACCACTTGTTCCTGCTGTACCAGATGAACCACTTGTTCCTGCTGTTCCGCTTGTTCCGCTTGTTCCACTTGAACCTGATGAACCTGATGAACCATCTCCACCACTAGCACCATCTAAGTTAACTGACCAAGATGTATATGTTCCTGAACCTACTGTTCTAGTAGGTGATTGAAATACTAATACCCCTGTAGCACTATTGTATGATGTAACCTCACATTCTTGGAAGTTATTTACATCATATACCACAATAATGGATTGAGCAGCAGTATAAGCTAAGCCTGTACCTACGGTTATGGTTCCATTTCCTCCTAAGGTAAATGAAGTTGTTGAAGTAGTAGCATATCTATCTGAAGTACCACTAGTTCCCGAGCTACCACTTGTTCCTGAGCTTCCATTTGTTCCTGATGTTCCATCTGATCCTGCTACACCTGATGTTCCTGAAGAGCCATCTGCACCTGAAGTTCCTGAAGAGCCACTTGTTCCTGATGTACCACTTGAACCTGCTACATTACCTGATAAGTTTACTTCCCATGATGTATATGTACCTGAACCTACTTGTTCTATTAAACTACCAAAACAGAGTACTCCTGTTACTTCATCATATGATACTACTAAAGCTGTTTGAAAAGCAGTATCACTATTGGCCATAATCATTTCCTGACCTGCTGAATAAGCTAATCCTACTCCTACTGTAATACAAATATTACCCGTCCCTATTGTTGCTGAAGTTGTTGATGTTGTTTGATATTTATCTCCATCATCTCCTGAAGTACCCGATGTACCACTTACACCAGATGAACCTGATGTACCTGAAGATCCTGAAGAACCTGATGTTCCTGCTGTACCACTTGTTCCGCTTGTACCTGATGTACCTGATGTACCTGAAGAACCTGCACTTATACTTGGTACTTTTTTTAGTTGTTTTGTTGAAGAATCTACTACTACTACTTCAAATCCTGATGAAGCAGTTGGTAAAGTATCGATTTTTACACTCCCTGATAGTGCAGTAGTACCTGTTAAATTTAAAGACCCTGATATTGAGATATCATATGCGTCTTCTGCGGTAAAGGCATCTACGGATTGAGATACATGCCATGAGTTGATTGTAAAACCTTGTGAAATTTCATCAACGTTTGGATTAAAAATATTTTCTAACTTCTTAGCCATTAGGTTTTATTATAAATATTAAAAGATTATTTCTTATGGTACTAAACACACCTTTTTATATGCTGTCCCATTGTGAAAATATAATTCAGCTGCTCCTCCTCCGGCATTACAAGCTACTAACATTCCTGCTTGACCTGTTCCAATTGGATTATTTAATTGCATTTGTGTTGTACACCCTACATTTAAATTATTTACGTGAGTTGTACATGCAGCACAACTTGTAATATTTGAACCTACTATTATGGAAGAATTATGAGTACTTGTTATTACATTTGTACTTCCTCCTATAATAGCACTACCATCACTACATATTGAATTACAATCACCATTTAATATAGCAGAATTTTTTCCATCATTAATACAATTATTTTCTCCATTTAATATTGTATTATAAGAACAACCATTAGTATTACCACATATTTTATTACAGCGACCATTTAATATTGTACCATGGTTATTAGTTGTTCCACTACCTAATATTTGATTTTCACACCCATTTATTAAATGAGTATCTCCACATCTATTTATTTCATTACATTCCCCTCCTAATACTATACTATAAGCTGAGTTTTTATCTATTTTATTTTGAGATCCACCTAATATAGCAGAATTATTAGAAGAAACAATATTATTTTGCACTCCACCTCCTATTATAGAACAATCGGAAGTTGTAGAAATATTATTTGATCTACCTCCTCCTATATAAGAAAAACTAGATGTTACATTATTATTAGCACCACTCCCTATTCCTGAATTGGAACAATTATTGGTTGTATTTTGACCTGCAATTGGTCTAATATCATCTCCACTTCCTGTTATATAAGCACCAGTAGCAGGTGGGGAAGTAAAACAATCACAACACGCAAAT
>Ga0208814_1001551_pt1 | contig 10623 bp, 13 predicted proteins | sample MalvirAntarct_55_FD_184253 | JGI IMG/M metagenome (GOLD analysis project Ga0208814, IMG submission 184253) | Marine viral communities from the Global Malaspina Expedition - Malaspina viral metaG Antarct_55 (SPAdes) (version 2) | ecosystem: Environmental > Aquatic > Marine > Oceanic | place...
GATCAACCCTAGCCATACGGTCAGCTTGAATGTCTGTACCAGCTAAACGATCTTTAGTTAAGTTCAATGAGTGCGTACTAAATGGTAGGTTAGTAAAGTTACCTGCTGGTGTTGTCCCGAATGTTACTTCCGAAATAAACGAAAGGCTGGAACGTGATCCTTGTGCAAAGGCCATATTGTAATCTCCTAATTATATTTTATTAATTGTAAATGTACCAACCGATGTTGATTGGTGTGAAGTACCAAGGACTGTCTATCATCCCTTGTTGTCGTTCTGAGTAGTCTATTGATACTTTAAATGTATCTCCATCTCCATTAGTGAAGGTGATGTCTGTTGTTGCCGCGAAAGAGTCTATTATATTATTAATATAACCCTCAGCTTCATTAGGTCCTGCACCCTCTGGAGCAAACACCGTAATTGAGTAAATACCTTGATAGCGTAGTTGAGGATTTAAGCCCCGTACAGCAGGTTTAGTGCTTGTTGGTACGTACTGTGACTTTAAGAAGGCAGTACCCACTACAGGGGTAAATGCAACGTTCTCATAGGCTATTGTAGGTAGGTTTGCAGTATTATTTAAGTGGCTCTCTAATGCCGCCCTAATATCTTTGTGTATACTAGCCATACTCTCTCCTTATCTTACCAAACACTAGGTATCCATTAGTGTTACGCCAACCACTACCTGTTTCTACATCAGTGGCATGGGGTGAACCATTACTTAATATTATACTATTGGAACTCATTAAATCAATGCTATTGAGGTCACTCATTAAGTCTGATAAACCCCTATCTACAAAAGTCCCTCTGGATTGACCTTTAGGTTTACCCTCAGAGTTTACACTACGTAAGAATGGTTGTGTAAGTGAATATGAGAATGAGGTTATATAGGACCCTGTATCAACTGGCGACCATCCTACAGCAGAAACAGCTATATCTCTTAACTCTGTATCTAACTTGTTTTCAACTATACCTTCAAGGGACTTAAGTTTATTTTTCAGTGAAGAGTTAACTTTAACTGCCTGCTTCATAAGTTACTCCTGAACACTACAGATATAACCCATGACAAGACCTCTTGAGTAGATGGTCATTACGGCTATAATCTTTAATTGGTCTCCGTTGAATGTGATAGTATCTTCGAAGTCAGGTACAGCACTCAGGGCTAATCCAGCTAATACGCACTTACGAGTGCCTCTAGAGACCTCATCATTACCACCTAGAACTCCTGAAGTGTCGTTATATAAGTAACCTTGAGCGGCGTTAGCTGTTGTAGTTGAACCGTCTATAGCCCCTGTAGCTGGATTATAGGCTCCACCAGTTATCTTAGTTAGTGTTATATCAGTACCAAAGTCTCTAACTAAGTTAAGTAATTCGATTGATCTAAACGACATAAATTACTCCTATTCGTAATCAGGTGTATTATAACTTGGTGGGTTCTTAAATCTATCTCTACGGAACGCACCACCTATCCTGTCAGTGTTAGCTCTTACAGCTTCTACCTTAGTCTTAGATATACCACCAGCTAGTACCCCTACCGAAGCACCTGAAGTCTTACCTTGGTATTCTAGGTTCTCAGCTAATGTCCTGTAGTGCAGGGCTAGGTCTGAATAACTAGCTTTTAATGCACCACTTAGTTCTGTATCTACTTTACGAGAGTACTTAGAGGCTATCACTCTAGATGCCCAAGCCCCTGAGTAGTAAACATTGTTACCATTCTCAGCTAAAGAGAATTGAACCTCTTCGTCTTGAACTTGTTGGTCTACTGTGTCAGTGTCACCAATTAGTAACCTTACGACATTGAGACGACCTAAAGTCGTTGTTGTACTTAAATCTGTGGGGTCGTAACTCCAGCTCATAGGTCGTCTCCATTGTTATTATTATTCTCCGAGTGCTTGGTCTCTGAGTTCGTAGAAGATCTCTGTTACCCAGACATTACCATTGAGGAAGCGTCTGATTAGACCTCTTTGTTTACCGTCTATTTTAGACATCTTGCACTTCTTAGCTTCGAACTCATTCTTACTAGCAGTTCTATCCTTAACTTCTGAGTTAAGTAGTCCTACTAGAGTTGATAGTTGTTTGCTATTTAATTCAGATAGTCTGTCACCGACCTTATTCTGAACTTCTAATTCTTTGTTATGGTGTATGAAGTTAGTGACGTACAGACTAGATACTTTAATTTCATCTATTCCTCGTTCTAACCAATTAAAATGTTCTCCTGATTTCCAGTTCTTACCATCAGCGGAAACTGGTATCTTTATAAATACAGGCCAATCTACCTGCCAACCTAGATGTGTAGGGTGCATGTTACTCTCCATTATATGAATACTATTTATGTTATATTATTTTTAGTTGGGATATGCCCCCAATTAAGGGGACACTCCAGTATCTTATGTGTTTTAGTTCTTATTGAACGATAGCGTTAAAGAAGTAACCTAAGTCTGGTCCAACAACCTTCATGTCGTAAGACATCTTAACTTGGATATGCTCTGCAACTTGCTGACGCTTAAGAGCCTCATCAGAGAATGATTCTACAGTGATACCTAAGTTGTTCACTGAAGGAATGTTATTCCAAGCAAATGTCATACCAGCCGCTGGTGTCATAAGACCAGTTGACTTTGGTGTGTAAGCTAATAAAGCGTTTTTACCACCAATGAAAGCATTGGCTTCATCAGCCGCTATACCTTCAACTGCTGTATTCTTAACAGATTCCATTATATACAAGTTCTCTACACCAAAGATCTCAGCTAGTTTAGCGTCTACTATTAATGCTGGGTTATTGATTGTAGAACCACCGTTTAGTCTTGACAAGATGTCAGGGTGATTGATTAAGATGTCACGGACTTCTTTACCGATAATCATTGTGTTTGGCTTGTAACCACCAGACTTTAACTGCATTTGTCGTGCGGCAAGAGTTACGTTAGCGATTGGTGTTGAGTTAGTGTAGTCATTCCAGAATACTGGTACGTTACCAGATGCGTTAGTTGCACCAGATGCACCTGAAGACCAAACTCCATTAGCAAAGAATGTACTAGCAAAACGCTCTTCACGATCTATCAACAAACGCATCATTAGTGTCTCTGCACCAGCTTGACGTATGTTTAATACTTCATCTTCGTTAGCGATAGTTTGCTCATCGAAGTCCATACCTAGTCCAAATACATCTGCAAAATAGGCGTCATTGGAGATCTTCATACCAATGCGGTTTACTTCTGTACGAGGTGCTAATTTCTTAACATCTCCTGTGCGGTTCATGTTTGCGCGGTCATAGATGTAATACTTATCTGACTGACGAGCAACCCCAACTGTAGGGAAGACTTTATCCGCAATGAATAGGTCTTGTGTTTGTGCATAAGCTAAAGTCAAGTTAGACAATGGCTGATCTAGATGCACACTAGATGGTGTTAATAATGGCATATTTTATTCCTTTAATTACGATTAAGCCTTAGCATTTTCACTTAAGATCAATTCAATGGCGATAACTTGGTCAGTTACACCAGCTTCGTAAGCACGACCTACGATGATGTCAGTAGCAACCGCATCAACAGCTTTACCAGCGGCATCAATACCTACATCGCCAGCTATGGTTACAGTTCCGCCACATTTTACCATGACTTTACCTGAGTGAGTAACCGTACAAGCATTACCTGTTGCGGCTCCTACTTCGATTACTCCAACAGTGCCATCACCATTGCCGCATAATACAGCGTCAGCCGCCGCGTCTAGCTTAGCAAATAAGAATTGAGATCCGCTAAGGTCAGCCCCAGCGATTAGTGTTCGGTTGTCTCTACTTTGAGTTACAGCCATGTTTATTCCCCTTTATAGGTTTTGTTGATAAGTGATTTACCTTCGTCAGTCTTAGCTACTACAGCGTAAGCCTTAGCGTAATCACTTTTCTTGAGTTGGTTGTCGTCCATGTAGGACTTCACGATTGCATCTAGTTTATCTTGTGATGAGGCGAACTCACCGTCTACATCAGACTTACCAAATTCTTGCATAGAAGCCTCAAAAGCAGAATCAGCCGCTTTAAGTGCTACCATTATTTCTTCGCTCTCTGAGAACTTCTCTACTAGTGACTTAGCTACTGCTAGGTCAAAATGTGGTAGAGCTTCTTCAGCGCGTTTAGTTAGAGCTATGTCAGCTTTCTCAAATGCCGCAACTTCAAGTGCTTTTAACACTGGAGCAGGGATATCTGACTTAGAGATCATCTCACCTGAGACTTCTATCTTGTCATCAGACTTCTCTAAAGAAGCACTTTTATTTAGCTCCTCTATTTCAGCTTTAAGAGCCTCTACTTCAGCTTCTAAGGGGTTAACCTCTTCTGCTTTAGCTGTATCTTCTGTAACTTCAGGAGATCCATCTTGAGCTTTATCCATGTCGTATCCAAGGGCTTTCATAGCCTCATCTCGACCATAGCCTTTTTCTTTCATGTTTGCTTTTACTTTAGCTTCCATTTCTTCTGTCATTTTAGTAATATCCTCATTGGAATTGTCACGCTTAAAGAGGCTAACCATTGCCTGTGCATTGGCTGGACGATCCACTAGGGAAAGTTCTTCAAGGTGCAGTTTTGTTAGGAGACTAGGCAAGTTATAAATCCTCCTTGATTGCACGACCACCAATACTGAAGGCCGCAAGTTCTCCACTCTTAACCATAGCCCAGACATCATCATCGAATACTTTATATGCGACGATCCATCCTTCACGATTAGATTGGATACCGAGAGAATCACCTATTTCTTTAGTGATTGGGAGAGAATGAACTACTGTTCCTACTTGATCCCCTGTGTGCATAGCCTTGCCGACTCGCACATGCTCCATAAATTCATTAACGGCTGTAACTAATGTCTCAGCCTTGATAACATCCCCTTGACGATCTACTACAGCTTCACCATCTTCGGTTATTACTGATGCCCAACCATATACCATACGTTGTTCGTCGTCGGTCTTTAGGATCTTACCTTCTATGTTCTTTGTCATCTCGTTACTAAATCCTCTATCTTTTAGATCTAAATGCTCTTCGTAAGTATTTACCTTAACACCTTTACCCGTTTTAGGGTCATACATCATATGAGGTTTGAAGTCTTCTTCAGCTTTTGTTAGCGTACTAACTGAGCTACTACTCCACATACGACAAGACCAGTAACCAGCAGTCGTTTTATCCTTCTTGCTATCACAATTATGTCTAGCTCTGAAGTTGGCTCTAGCTTTTGGGTTATCTCTTCGGATCTCCATGTTAGGATCTCCAAAAGCAACTCTCTTTACTTTGTCACCACTCTGTACGAATACCTCGAACTTCTTATTACCACCCTTTATTCGTCTGGGCTTGTTTAAGGTTACTTTCTCGCCTTGGTATTCAGCTTTATTGACTTCTATATCCATGTTAACCTCTAACTAATGTTTTTGATGTGCGGAATAAGCAGAGATGCATCCTGAACACCAGTATTAATAATATCTAGCCCCGTATCTAATGTCTGATCTAATACCGTACAGCCCTCAGCACTGTTATCAGTTACACTAGCAATACCTCTAATGCCTATAGTACCGCCTGTGCATGTTGCGTCTATGACTACTCTACCAGAAGCAAAATCTAAGGTTATTGCACCAGACCCACTGTAGTTAATTAACTTTAGTCCACCAGAGTAATTACGTAGAGCTAAGGAGTTTCCTCCGCCACCCATATCAATCGTGACTAACTGATTATCTTCTATACCAGCAGTGCCTGACCAACAATTAATGATGTTAGCTTGTGCTGAACCACCTACCGACACAGTGCCAGTCAATGAACACTCTTGTAATAAACCATTGACATAGTTAACATCAGCAACAGTACAATTCTTAAAGATGTTGTTGCCATCTAGGATACCGCTTACTGCCAATTCCTCAAAGCTACAGTCAGACACCTCTGCTGAAGTTCTAATGTGTAAGCTGTCAACAGTCTGGTTATCACCAATAAACACTTTACCCGTAGCAACAGCACCACCTAGTAATGTACCCGAAGTAGCCATCTGAATACGTCTAATACCTAACCTATCAGCAATAGATATTGCATCAGGGAAGTTATTAACTGGAGTAGACCTAGTACCAACGGGAATAGCTGTACCAGTCTGACCAGCAGTGTTAAAGACTACATGATTCTGATAAGCGGAGGCAAGTAGTGTCGATAGATCCTGTAGACCAGCGGAATTAGCTGAACGGACAGATACTTGGTTCACGTTAGTTACATCTGCGATATTAGAGTTAGCTCCTGCTAAGTTAACAGCGTATTGTCCATCCTCAAAGGTTATTGTAAAGCCATTAATGATCTCAACAACCCTAGCAAGGATAACACCACCAACTGTAACAGGTGCGTTACTTCTGTGGGTATCCACGAAAGTCATACCGTCTTCGCTATCCTCTAAGTCTTTTAACTCTAGCCTGAAAGAGTCAATAGTTAATTGTCTAATTTCTGTTGGGGTAGACTGTAAGAGAGTGAGGTCATTCCGAGGGATTGATATAACTTTAGTTCCCCAATCTATACTGATAGCCATTTATTACCCTCCCGTTGTTGAGCTTCCGTGTGTCCTTGCCATTGCTTGATAACATAACGACAGAGCCTTAGCTACTTCCTCTTGCTGTAGTGCTACAAGGTTAGATAACCCTTGTATTTTGTCCTCTAGTTTCCTACGTTCATCTCGTTCTATTTTCATAGCCTCTGCCATAGACAGGATATTCATTTGATTAGTCTTCTCGTAGGCTTCTGCTGACATGCTATTGGTCCAATGGTTGATTTACTGTGGTTGCTACACCTGCGGCAGTTAAAGTAGCTTCTGTCAAGAACTGCTTGTACTTAATTGCACCAGATGCGTTCCGTACCCTAATAAGTAAGTCAACGTCAGTCCCGTCCGTGGGAACAGTGCCAGTAAAGGTAGTGGTTGTTGCGAGTTCATTAAATAGTGCGTTATTATTAGTCTTATCAAACACATAAATGCGAGAGCCTACTACTAAGTTTGTTAAGGAAACAATGCGGTCAGGAAACCTAGTGCCATTAGCGTCAATTAACTCACCCGTAGCTTTTGCATTGTTAGAGAGAGTTATTACACCAGTAGTTGTTATGCCCCCAGCGAATAACGTAGATTTAAAGGTTAAAGTAGTCCCCACGAGGGAATAAGCAGATACAGCATTAGGATCAATTACAACATCAAGATCGTTTGCATCTATCAAGTCACCGTCTCTCGTAATAGTAGAAGAGGTTTGGCCTACATAGCTTGTTGAGGTAGGGAATATTTCTGCAATCGACCTATCGTATAACTTTTGAGGAGTTTCGAGCGTAGCATAAGTTAGTACAGTAGTCTTTGATGACTCGGTAATAGACTCGTCAGCAACCATGTTCACTAAAAGGTCTTTAGTAAAGTTACCGTACAATGGTACGTTTACAAGAGCATACTGATACCCGTATCCCCAGAGGTTTAATGGTAAAGTTGCACTAGTCCATCTAGGGTCTACGACAACCAACTGACCAGTCTTTAAGGTTACAACTTGAATAAGGACTTCACCAAGGTTAGCGAATCCGCTTGCAGTTACTCCATCATAAACTTGGTCACTTAAATATCCGATAGAGTTCACGCTTACTCTATTACCACTGTTTATATCTTTTGCGTAGTAAGCAACCTCAGTTGATGTTAGGGCTTCATTTAAAAAAGTAGTTAGTTCAATCTTTCGCCATGAAGAGGCTATACCAAACTTACTATTCGATTGAGAAGCAAACAATTCACCACTGGGGTTAAAAATCTTAACCTCAGACGTATTGGCTTCGACTGGCATGTTAAAGCTAATAAAAGACGTTTGTCTATTCAGTGATATGTCAGGGTCATCAATAATTAGCGTTGGTTGCGCGTTGTTATACGTTTGAACACGAGAATTTCCAAAGTTACAAACCATACTAGCCCAAGCGTTAGTAGTAAACAACACACACCCTCTAGAAGTCCCTGTCATCGTTAACCCATTAACAGAAATTCTTGAGTTGTCGCTTGCATTTGATGGTTTTAAACGTAACTGAAGGCTGGTATTGGGGTTAATGTTGTTCATCGTTCCCGATAAGACATTGAAGTAAGCTCCAGTATCCACCGTAAAAGCCGAGGCTAGGTTAATAACGCCCCCAGACCAGTTAAAAGTTGCGTCATTGAAGACAGCAACAGATGGCCTACTCGAACCACTTGTTGCAAGACCCGTTTGGATAATACCTGTACCACTAGCATAACCTACAATACCGTTTGCTCCAGTGTAGGTTTTACCATAGTTGTACACACCATTTGAGCTAATTACCTGTATTGAGCCAGTGCCGTTATTAGGTGCTCTAAAGTCACTTATTAAAACTTCAGTGTCAGGGTCGTGATCTAGTGTACCAAAAATACTTAGCTGTCTATTACCAATGTCATATAGTGTGACTGTACCACTTGTAATCGTAGTCACACCAGAAATTGCAGATAATCCACTTAGGTCAGTATCAGTGTTAAACTGTATAATTAGAGTTGAGCTTGAGAGGGAAAATGCCATTTACAGTCCTTACTGAGTTAAGTCTCAGAGTTTTACCCCTGAGACTTGTTTAGTTAAGCGTCTGTAGTTCGAATAACTGTAGTAGAACCACCAGCCGCACCTAAGCTACCTGTTGTTTCAAAGGTCTTAATTGGAGTTGCACCTCCGTCACGAACTCGTACAAACAGACTTCGACTTGCATTAAATACGACAGTAAAGGTCTCTGTAGATGTTGAGGCTAATTTGTCGAGGTAAGTAATGTATACATTATTCCCTACGGTAGCCGCACCATTCTCTTCTGTACCAGCGAAGTTCTGTGAAGCAGCGAAGGTAAAGGTTGATCCTGTGAAGGAACTGTACTCAAGAAACCTATCGTAACCGCCATCGTTTACAATACGGATAGTGCCACTAGTAGGAGTGTCTGATGGGATAGCAACACTAGTTTTGGCCTCGGTTTCTGCCGCCGCGTTTAAAGTGGTAGCCAATGACAACTGGCTCTTATTAAGTCCGCCACCTGTTTCTGGTCCAACGAGTACACGATCCTGCCCTGCGACTAAGCCTGATACAGAGAATGTCACGTTGTTTGGTGGCACTACTTCTACGTTATCAAGATCAAAGAGTTTGTCACTAGCTGTTAAGTTTGATGCCGCAATACCTAGACCATAAGCACCGATTATGCTAGTTCCTGTTGAAACACCTGAGAACACGTTAGATAGTGTACGAGAGGTAACTACACCACTAGTAGCACTACCACCACCATTTCCAGTTATTGTTGAGGATAAAGCTGGAGCAGAGCCAGTTAGTAACTGAATCCACATCTTTGTGCCAGAAGTAACACTGTCAATTGCGAGTAGTTGGCCTGTGCCACCTGTCCAACTCAGAGACTCTGGCTGAACGAAAGTTCCTGAAGGAGAAGATATTTCAATTTGGTGAGTGATGCCCCTAAAGATTTCACCATTCAAACCGTAGATTGTTTCAGCACTACCACGACGAGTAAGATATTTAGTTCGCTCGTAATAGTCGTTAATAGAACGAGACCCTTTGTCCCAATCTGAGTAGAAGAAGTCATCATTGCCATCGCCATCAACGTCAATAGCAGAGTAGCCCTCAAGACCATTCACAATATTGGTGTAACCAGCTACAGTTGCAGAAGCTGTTACGTTGTTTAGATCAGTAGCCTCCGAGAGCGCAAGTACGTTGTTACCACGAGCAGTACCGTTAATTGGGAACTCAGAGTACGTCTTACCATACTCACGAGCCGTACCGAGCAAACGACGACCGTTAATATCAGCATCTGCGGTTCGTGTTAAAACCATAAATCTGTGTGAGATACCTTGGTTAGCATCAGCATTAAAACCAGCAGGAGTGTAGCTATTCCAGAAGTCATTTGCTAATACAGCAGAATCTTGAATAACACTAATAAATGAAGCATTACCAAAGTTAACGACACCATCCCAGATTTCAGCACCATTAGATTGGATGATAGAGCCGTCATAAAGATGCTCAGAACCTGCTTGGTCAATGTTAAAACCATTTAAAAGTGTAATAATGTTATCAGTTGATCGGTCTGAAGGCGTTAGTACTGAGATGTCTAGTAGGTCGTCACCAGATGCCGCCTGTTGATCAGCGAAGTCTTGTAATGCCCTGTGAAACTCAATCACTGTTGCATATGAGGGCGTTGCCCCTGTGTGAGAGTCACCTATGTACCGAATATCTGCGGTTGAAGAAATGCTCCAGTCTGTTGCTACGAAAGCCATGTTATATTCCTTAGATTATTGTTAGTTACAATTAAATTGTTATTGTTTGTGCCTTTGTTGCCACTAGACCATCCAGAGCAGTGCCATTAAATGTCTGAAAATATCTATCAGATCCACCAGCGGCAATATACCTAAATAAAGTTAAAGTATCATTGTTGTATGGGTAATTATATACTTTGCCACCAAAAAGATTAGTGTTAAAAGTGGGCCTGCTGGAGAATGATGTTGTAAGAGTAATCCAGTCGTTAGTAGCTCCACCGCCACCAGTAAACCCAGTGTTGAACTCTTTGCCCCAAGGACATAGAATAACTAACTCACCAGCACTATTAATCTTAGTGCCTGTAATACCAAAAGATCCTAGAG
>Ga0208814_1001552_pt1 | contig 10620 bp, 13 predicted proteins | sample MalvirAntarct_55_FD_184253 | JGI IMG/M metagenome (GOLD analysis project Ga0208814, IMG submission 184253) | Marine viral communities from the Global Malaspina Expedition - Malaspina viral metaG Antarct_55 (SPAdes) (version 2) | ecosystem: Environmental > Aquatic > Marine > Oceanic | place...
GGTATCAAAATATTCTTTACTACTGATGCAGCTAACGACGCATAAGGAACTAGAATATGAGAGATTTAAAAAATAAACTTATATCAAGTAAGAACACAAAAAATATACAATCTAAAAAAGGTAAATCTTTTGGCTATCAGGTCTTAGGATTTGGTGCTGGTGGTGGTTCTGCTAATCCTTTTATTGTAGCAACAGGTGGAACAATAACGACTGTTGATACAAATTTTAAAGTACACACATTTACAGGACCGGGAACTTTTACAGTTTCATGTGCTGGAACTGCGGCAGGTGCAAATACAGTAGATTATTTAGTACTAGCAGGTGGTGGTGGTGGTGGCGGTGGTTGTGCAGGAGGTGGAGGTGGAGCCGGTGGTTATAGAGAATCTCCAGGAACAGCTTCTGGAAGTTATTCAGTTTCTCCCTTAGGAGCATCTCCAGCAGTAGCTTTATCGGTTCCAGCACAAGCTTATACAATTACAGTGGGTGGTGGCGGAAATGGTGGACCAGGACCATCTGCAGGAACTAATGGAAGTAATTCAATTTTTAGTTCAATAACTTCAACAGGTGGTGGAAGAGGTGGAACTGGAACTAATAGTCCCCCAGTTAGAGACGGACAACCTGGTGGATCAGGTGGTGGTGGTGGACATACAGCGCGCCCTGGCGGAAATGGTAATACTCCTCCCGTTAGTCCTGCTCAAGGGCAAAATGGAGCTACTAGTGTTCCTCAATCACCTACTGCAGCAAGTGATGCAGGTGGTGGCGGTGGTGGAGCACTTGATGCTGGTACTTCAGGAAGTATTAATCAAACAGGTGGTGCAGGTACATCAACATCAATAAACGGATCATCAGTTGCTAGAGGTGGTGGTGGCGGTGGAAGTAATAAAGCTGGAGGTAATTCAGGTAATGTAGCAGGTGGAACAGGTGGCGGTGGAAACGGAGGTTTTGGTGGTCCCCCAGGTGGTGGACCGAATAGTAATGGAACAGCAGGAACAGGTAACACCGGTGGTGGTGGTGGTGCAGGTTCTGGTGGAGGAAACAGTCCTGGAGGAGCAGCAAATGGTGCAAATGGTGGTTCAGGTATAGTAATAATAAGGTACAAATTTCAATAGGTAAAAATTATGGCACATTTTGCAAAAATATCAGAAACAAAAGAAGTACTTGCAGTACTAACTTTAAATAATTCTGACATGCTTAACGCTGATGGCGTTGAAAATGAAACAATAGGACAACAATACTTAGAGACACATAATAATTGGCCCGCACAAATGTGGGTTCAAACATCTTACAATACAAAAAATAATCAACATAATAGTGGTGGCACACCATTTAGAGGAAATTATGCAGGTATAGGTTATACTTGGAACGAAAATGATAATATTTTCTGGCCTAAAAAACCTTATGCATCTTGGGTAAAACATAATGCATCAGCTTCTTGGAAATCACCTATTGGTGATGCACCAGAACTAACAGCTGAACAGATTTTACAAAGTACACCAGCAGATAAAAATGCTATTCCTGCAATACCTACTACTCATTCTTGGTCTTACGTTTGGAATGAAACTAATACAACTTGGGACTTGACAGACATTAACGCATAAATTAAAAATGGTGGTGGTATGCAAAAGAAAGTTTTAACAGAACAGTCAATTTATTTTGGTGATGTTTCAATGCCAAAACATTGGGAAATAGATCGAGTTGACTTAGCTCATCACATTTTACACTCTAATTTAACTAATGAAAAATTACAATTTTCAAAAACTTATGATAAGTTAAATACTTATATAAGAGACTTTATTGGTCTTGAACACGGTATTAATTTAGTTAACAAATTAACTTGGGGAAATATCTATAAACCCAATGAGACAACAATTCCTTTATTAAATATTGATCCGATAGATCTACGTAACTCTCCAGACTTTACTATACTTTACGGCGTTAAAGTTAAAGATTGTTTTGTTAGAATACATTATGAAGATAACAGACGTAAAGGAAGAAGTTGGGATATAGAACTTAAAAATAATATGTTTATTATGTTTCCATCAACGAATATGTATTACCTAACCAACAATCAAAAAGATTCATTAAACGTTGTGCAAACAATAACTTATGAATATATCTAATTATTACTGGTATTTTAATGGTGTAATACCACCGAAATTATGTGATGACATTATAAAACATGGATTATCACAAGCAGAAACTATGGCAAGAACAGGTGGCTATGGTAATAAAAAATTAACTAAAGATCAAATTAGAGATATAAAAAGAAAAAGAAACTCTGATCTAGTTTGGTTAAATGATACTTGGATTTATAAAGAACTACACCCTTACATTCATCGAGCTAATAAATCTGCAGGTTGGAATTATGAATGGGATAGATCTGAATCGTGTCAGTTTACAAAATATAAACTCAATCAATATTATGATTGGCATTGTGATTCTTGGGATAAGCCTTATGAAAAAAAAGGACCCGACTTTGGTAAGATTAGAAAACTATCTATGACTTGTCAATTAACCGATGGTTCAGAATATGAAGGTGGAGAATTAGAATTTGATTTTAGAAACTATGATCCTCATATGAGAGACGAAGTTAAACATTTAAAACAAGTAAAAGAGATACTGCCTAAAGGATCTATTATTGTGTTTCCATCATTTGTGTGGCATAGAGTTAAACCCATAACGAAAGGAACGAGATATTCACTAGTAATGTGGAACTTAGGATATCCATTTAAATAATATGAATATAAGTGAATATTTTAAAACATCTATTTGGTCTGAACAAAAACCAGAATTTGTGAAGTCATTAACAAAAGCATCTGACAAATATGTTAAAGCTGCTAAAAATTTTCCAGAAGCTAAAGCACATATAAAAAAGTTTGGCGACTTTGGAAGATCATATCATTCAACACCTCTTATGGCAGATAATGATTTTTTAGATTTTAGAAACTATATAGGTCAAAAGTCTTGGGAGTATTTAGATCATCAAGGTTATGATATGGAACAATACACAACACTATTTAGTGAAATGTGGGTACAAGAGTTTGCTAAAAAAGGTGGTGGACATCATTCTGCACACGTGCATTGGAATCAACACGTATCAGGTTTTTATTTTTTAAAATGTAGTAACAAAACATCTATACCAGTATTTCACGAACCAAGAACAGGAGCCAGAGCTACAAAATTAAAAATGAAAAATGGATTAACAAAAATGTTAAATGGAGATGATTTAATTCATTTTAAACCACAACCTGGAACGCTACTTATTTTTCCAGGATATCTAGAACATGAGTTTTCAATGGATTATGGTATTGAACCTTTTAGATTTATACATTGGAATATACAAGCAATACCAAAAGAAATGGCTAAAGATGTTTAAGAAAAATAAATACGTAATTATAAAACAAGCAATAGATAAAGATTTAGCTTTATTTTTATATAATTACTTTCATATGAAAAGACAAGTGTTAGATACCTGTCGTAAGGCTAGATACATTTCACCTTTTGAAAATATTATCGGTCACTATGAAGATAAAAATGACCAGGTACCAGAAACCTATTGTCATTATTCGGATATTGCTATGGAGACTTTAATGTTAAAGTGTCAACCTATTATGGAAAAGACTACAGGATTAAAATTATACCCCTCTTATACATATGCAAGAATTTATAAAAAAGGAGATGAACTTAAAAGACATAAAGATAGATTTAGTTGTGAGATATCAACTACTATGAATTTAGGTGGAGATTCTTGGCCTATTTATTTAGAATTGGATTCTACAAAAGGTTTTTATAAAGAAGATGGTAATTATGTATCTGAAAACAGTAAAGGAATTAAAGTAGATTTAAAACCAGGAGATATGTTAATATATCTTGGTTGTGATTTAGAACATTGGAGAGAAAAATTTAAGGGTAAGGACTGTGCTCAAGTATTTCTTCACTATAACAATAGAAAAACTTTAGGGTCTAAAGATAATATGTTTGACAAACGTTTGCATTTAGGTCTTCCATCTTGGTTTAAACAATGATATATCCCTATAATGGAGACAGTAATCCACCATACCTACTGTCTCCTTTATAAGGATTTATATGTTACAAAAATTAGGGTTTTTACCAGGATTCAACAAACAAGTTACATCTACAGGAGCCGAGTCTGAGTGGACTGGCGGTGAAAACGTACGTTTTAGATATGGTACACCAGAGAAGATAGGCGGTTGGAGTCAATTAGGAGATAGTAAATTAACGGGTGCAGCCAGGGGTTTACATCACATGGTTAATAGAGAAGGTATTAAATATGCTGTTATTGGAACCAATAGAATTTTATACGCATACTCAGGAGAAGTTTACTATGATATACATCCTTTAGTTAATCCAACAGGCACAGCTATTACAAATGCATTTAGCACAACTAATGGATCACCAACCATTACTATTACATTTCCAACAACAATTTCTTTTCAAGCAGGAGACATTATTTTATTTGGAGATGTCTCAACTTTTTCTGCTATTACTAATTCTAATTTTGGTGCAGCAGATTTTGCAGATAAAAAATTTATGGTATCAAGTGTGCCTAGTAACAATTCAATTACTATTACAATGCCTGGTAATGAAAGCGGATCTGGTGCTACTACTTCTGGGGGTATTACTTTTTTTCAATACTTTCATGTGGGTCCAGCAGAACAGGTTGGAGTTTTTGGTTATGGTATATCACAATACGGTGGGACAGTAACTGCGCCTCAAACAACAACTTTAAATGGAGCACTATCTGCTAACTCAGCAGGGACAGGTGGAACGGGAACTAGTATTGTTTTAACATCTGTATTAAATTTTCCAACAACGGGAACTAATTTTATACAAGTAGGTACGGAAGAGATTTCTTATACGGGAGTTAACACAGGAACAAATACTTTAACAGGGATAACTAGAAACGTTAGAGGCACAGCTAATGCTCTTCACAACACAGGAGCTACAGTTACAAACCACAGTAGTTTTTCTGGTTGGGGTCAATCATCAGCTGATACGGATACTGTAGCTGAACCTGGTCTATGGTCCTTGGATAATTTAGGAAGTACTTTAATAGCTTTAATTTTTAATGGTGAATGTTTTGAATGGAATTCTGATTTAACAAATGCTACAGCAACCCGAGCTACAATTATTACAGGAGCACCGACAGCATCACGTGATATGTTAGTATCAACTCCTGATAGACACTTAGTATTTTTTGGAACAGAAACTACGATTGGAGATAAAACAACACAAGATGATATGTTTATCAGATTCTCTTCTCAAGAAAATATTAATGACTACACACCTACAGCAATCAATAGTGCTGGTACACAAAGACTGGCTTCTGGATCACGGATCATTGGTGCAACGCTTGGAAGAAACGCTATTTATATTTGGAGTGATACTTCTTTATTTACTATGAGATTTGTTGGAACTCCTTTTACATTTGCTTACGAACAAGTTGGAACTAACTGTGGATTGATTGGTAAAAATGCAGCAGTAGAAGTAGATGGTGCTGCTTACTGGATGTCAGACAATGGATTCTTTAGATACACAGGAAAACTAGAATCAATGGATTGTTTAGTTGAAGATTTTGTTTATGATAATTTAAATACAACATCTAATCAATTTATTTATTGTGGTATTAATAACTTGTTTGGTGAGATTACTTGGTTCTATCCAACAGCTGACTCTAATGTTAATACTAGATCAGTTACGTATAGTTATTTAGATTCAACAGCTAAGAGGCCTATATGGTTTACTAACGCTAGTGTTTTATTTACCAGAACAACATGGCAAGATTCTGCAGTATTTGGTCTACCTCATGCAACACAATATGATGCAGGCACTGATACTTCTTTTGATGTCGTAGGCAACACGGATGGAATTTCATATTACTACGAACATGAAACAGGTTTAAATCAAATAAGACTTGGTGTAACTGTAGCTATTCCAGCTAACATTAAGTCAGGTGATTATGATATCACACAAAAAGTTGTAAGGGGAGCAGCTACAAACATGGCTGACCTTAGAGGAGATGGAGAAAACATGATGAGAGTAAGTAGAATTATTCCAGATTTTATAAATCAAAATGGAAATACAATTATTCAATTAGATTTAAGAGACTACCCTAACGAAACTGCAGCAAGTTCTTCACTTGGACCGTTTACAATAAACTCTAGTACTACAAAAGTAGACACTCGTGCAAGAGCTAGATCAATAGCTCTTACCATATCTAACACAGCTGTTGATACTAGTTGGAAACTAGGAACGTTTAGGTTAGACATACAGGCTGGAGGAAGACGATAGTGATAGATAAAAGATTAATGTATGCACAAGGAAAGAGAGTAGGTTTTGAACCAGGTGGAATGGCTGGAGAACATGGTATGGGAGCTGGAGTTGGAGCAGATGGTCAAACCGATGGTCAAAGAAGTGGTAACAACGATGGTAATACTAATCGTGAAAAAGGAATCATGTCTAGAGGTTTAGGACCTAAAGGGACCACTGGAAATACAAATGATTTTACTAGCGATAAGGATGGAGTAGATAGAAGTGCAGTAGGTCCAAGATCAAAATATGCTAGCAATAAATTTAGAGAAGGGATGTTAAAAAGTATTAAAGAAGTACAAACAAATCCAAAGTATGGAGGAGGTGGTTTCTTTGATACTGGTCCAGGAAAATTTATAAAAGGTCTTGGTAAGACTGCTCTTATGGCGTATGGACCTGCAATATTTGGACCGAAATTTGCGACAGGTGTAAAAGCATATAAAACTGGTAAAGTTGCTAAAGACTTTTTAGATAAAACAGACATATTTAATACTTTTGATGTTAAAAATCCAATTGCTGATCTGTTTAGCGGAAATAACAAATCTAAATCAACTTCTACAATAAATAATTTTAATGAGGGAGATGGTCAAGACTATAAAAGTGAAGGAGAAGGCCTAGCTTCATTAGAAAACATAAATGCATTAGAAAATGAGTATATCTTATTATTACAAAAAAATTTAAAAGGTACTTTTAATGATGAAGAGCAAGTTAGATTTACTATGTTAAAAAAAATGTTAGGAAAATAATGGCAAAGATAGTACAATCATTAACCAGAGCAAGTGAAGAGTATGATCAAGACATATCTCAATCCTTAGTAAGAGATTTAGATGCTGTTCTTGAAAAATTAAACACAACGTTTCAAGAAGAATTAAAACAGGAGATAGAGGCTAGAAGTCTCTTTTTAGATTAATGGCAGTAGTAAACCAATATAAATTTGCAGGCATAGATAATGATACAACAGGTAATGCACTTACACCATTAGGAGTTGGTAACCCTTTGATTAGTGAGACTTATATTATAAAATCAATATTAGTTACATCTGCTGGTACACCAAGTGTGACTGTAACAAACAACAGCATTACAGCTATTAAATCTGCAGCATTAACAGCTAATGTTACAACAGAATTATTAACTCAACCACTAATAATAGAAGGTGGTACACCTTTTAAAGTACAGTCAAGCAACACAAGTTCTTTTGACGTAGCTATTAGTTATTTAAACATCAAAAAAGAGGTAACACAATAATGGAAATATTACAGGCTAAGGTAGAGACTACATATAGACACAAGGAAACAGGAGAGCTTTTTAAGGAAAGAAAAGACTGGGAAGCTAAAGGTTTTAAAGCAGAAGACATGGCTCAAGATGTAAATGTTATGATGCCATCTCTTGATTTAATAGGAAAAACAAAGTAAACTCACAAAACTATGGGAATAGAAGATATACAAATTTCAGAAGAGCTAGAAACCAACGCACCGTCTATCAAATATACGGGTAACGAGGGTCCTAAGTCTCCACAAGAAGAACAACAGATGATGATGCAGCAACAAATGCAAATGGCTGGTGGAGAAAACGATAGAGTCAGAGAACTTTTACAAAAAGAAGAGACCATGGGTCTAGACGAAATGGAAAAAGAAGAATTAAGAGCACTAATTAAAACTATCTCAGCTGGTATGCAGCAAGAAGGTATTGAAAGTTTAGGAGCAATGGACCAAGATCCAAGACAGATGGCTGCTTACGGTGGTATTATGGGTATGGATGGTAGAAAAAAATATGGAATAGGATCATGGTTCCAGAAAAATATTATGGACCCAATTAAAAACAATCCAGAAGTTGCTGCAGCGGCAGCCCTCTATGGCTTAGATACTTTTGGTGGTGGAGAAATAATGGGAAAAACAATTCCAGGTGGTGGAGGAAAAATTAATGAAGGAATAGGAAATATTTTTGACGTAATAAATAAACCAGGTAAAGGCACAAGAACAGTTGGAGCAGATGGAATACCGGGCAACCAGGATGATGTAATTACTGAAGGTAAATCTATACTTGGAAACGTAATGTCTTCAGTAGGCAATAACATTGTACCAATAATAGGTGGTGTTGGAGCAGGTTTGTTCACTAAAAAAACAGAAGGTGAAAATACTAACCCAGGTGTGCCTGATGATCAAACAGGAATGGATTTAAAAGAATATACACAAGGTCTTAATTTATTAAATGCAAAACAAATGATGGCAGCAGGACAAAATTTTGCATTAGCTGATGACGCTAGAAAATTTTCACCAACACAAATGATTGAAATATATCAAAATGCACAGAATGCACAGAACGCAGCCAACGGTGGTAGAATGGGATACAACATGGGCGGTGGTGCTGACATGGGTGCTCCACAAATGTATGCGGCAGAAGCAAAAGAAGAAGCAGTAACTAAAATAATACAAAAAATGCAAGACCCAAATTTAACAGATCAAGACAGAGCTTTTCTTCAAGCACAATTACAAAATTTTGCGCCAAGACCTTCAATGGAATCACTTCCAATGATGAGTATGGAGGGTATTGAAAGTGTTGGTATGGCTATGGGCGGTAGAATAGGTAGAGCAGAAGGTGGACTTATGGACCTTGGTGGTATGGAAAAAGATTACAGAGCTGAAGGTGGATTTGTACCTATTGGAGCCAAAGAAAAAGCAGATGATGTGCCGGCAAGATTAAGTGTAAATGAGTTTGTATTTACTGCAGATGCTGTTAGAAGTGCAGGTGGTGGAGACATTGATCAAGGAGCACAAGTCATGGAAAACATGATGAAACATTTAGAACAAGGTGGACAAGTTTCTGAAGAGTCACAAGGTATGAGTGGCGCTCAAGAAATGTTTGAAACATCAGAACGATTAAGCGAGGTAGTATAATGGCGATAGAACAAGTACAAAATTTACCACAACAATATGTAACAGACCTTGGTGCTGACTATGGAAAACAGTTAGCTGGACTAACTTCAATTCCTATAAACACCGACAGACTTGCACCACAAGTAGCAGGTCAAGATGCTTTACAAACACAAGCATATAATTTAGCAGGCTCAGGTGTTGGAGCATACCAACCTTATCTTAATCAAGCTGGAGCCTTTGATACTACTGCAGGAAATCAAGCAGGTACAGCAGCAGGTTTCACAGGACCACAAGGTTATAATGCCTTTACTTCTCCTTATCAACAAGATGTAATTAATGAAACGTTAAGATCTTATGATGCACAAGCTGGAGCAGGAATAACAAACATTGGTTTGAATGCAGCTAAGTCAGGAAATTTAGGTGGCGGTAGAGAAGGTGTTATGAGAGCAAACTATCAAACTGATTCTGATTTAAATAGAGCATTGTTAGAAGCAAAAATGAGAAACGAAGGTTTCACTCAATCTAATCAATTTGCTAATCAAGCGTTTGATCAGAACTTACAATTAAGTGATCAGTATGGTCAGTTCGGAGACACTCAAAGAAACATGGCAAATCAAATTGGAGATTTACAAACTGGAGATATAAACCAACTAGGTAAAATAGGAGGTCTAGAACAACTACAAGATCAAGCCTTACTAGATCAAATAACAGAACAAAATAGATTAGAAACATATGAACCTTATGAAAGATTAAATACATATGGTTCTGGAGTTGCTAGTTTATTCTCTGGTAATGCACCATTCGGTAACCAGTCAACAGTAACACCTAACCCTACACCATTACAAACGGCTCTTGGAACAGGTATTATTCTAGATGGTATCTTTGGTAAGGGTAATAAAGGTACTGATTACGGTAAAGTAATAGGTAGTATGAGATCATAATATGAACAATAGAATAATGAGAAGACCTATGTTTAGAAAAGGTGGAAGCACTGGCGGAGGAATTACGTCTGGCTTACAATCTCCAAGACAAGGATACAATACTAACGAAGACAATACTGTAAAGCAAAATGATTTATCTAAATTAAAAAATATTAGAGATTTAAACCCACAACAGCTTTTTGATTTATCAAAACAATTAAGTTATAAAGCACCACCTATGGCACCTGATAATTCATTAAGAGATTTTAAAATAGACTTTGGTTTAGATCTAGTATCAAGATCCCCATCAGGAAACATATTCCAAACAGCAGGACAATCTGCTAAAGAACCGTTTTCTAATTTTAGAACAAGCAAAGCAGCCTACAACAAAGGTGTAAACGATAGGTCCATTAATAAATACAACAGCGAATCTGATATGTTTAAAACATTGATCGGTGCACAAGCTGACATACTTGGAGAAGGAGGTAGTAGTTATA
>Ga0208814_1001554_pt1 | contig 10600 bp, 10 predicted proteins | sample MalvirAntarct_55_FD_184253 | JGI IMG/M metagenome (GOLD analysis project Ga0208814, IMG submission 184253) | Marine viral communities from the Global Malaspina Expedition - Malaspina viral metaG Antarct_55 (SPAdes) (version 2) | ecosystem: Environmental > Aquatic > Marine > Oceanic | place...
ATCAAGTACTAGTACAGCTGCATCGTGTTTGAACTCGGTGGAAAACGTACGACGTTGTTTCATCAGACACCTCTCTATGGCGATCATTTTCGCCTAAGTTGGTGTCCGAAATCATTAGACCACTACAATAGTGTGATGAGATGGATCTAAAATGACTCGAAATATTCCAATCAATTGCCATCACTTCTCTTCTCTTGTCTTGATACGGACAGTCCGTAAGGAAAACCACCCGGCCTGAGGGTACTGACAAGTTAACTTTCAGACTTAGCAAAAGTTGCCCCTTACGCCTCTAAGCAACCACTGCCCTCCACGTTGCGAACGCAGCTGTCCTACTGCGTCGATAATAATTTTCTGTGGTTAGGTGTCTTCCAAGATTGAATAAGTTGGAAACTGCTGCATGATTCGTTAGAAATAGCTGAGTCTGGCTCGGCGATTTAAACCGCCTCATTCCTCGCTCTCGAAATCGCGTCAACTCATGCGATTGCTTTGCCACATCACCATTGCGCCTACTCTCAACAAAGACATCGACCACTTCGCCATCCTGATCGACGGCTCGCCACAAGTAGTGCTGCTTTCCATTTATCTTGATGAATACCTCATCAAGATAAAGCGTATCGCCAAATCCGATATGCTTGCGTTTGAGCTTGCGAGCGTATGCTGGTCCAAACTTGATGCACCACAATAGGATCGCCCCATAACTGACAGAGATGCCCTTCTCTGCCAGTAAATCTTCTATATCGCGGAAGCTCAAGTTGAAGCGATAGTGGACCTATACCGCATAGCTGATGATGCTGGGATGACAACGATGTCGTATGTAGGTACTCATGGGCAAATTATCCCAGCCGTCGAGTTAACTTGTCAGTACCTTTACGGCTACAAAAACATGATGGTTTGTGATGGCTCAATGTTGAGTGCTAACCTCGGCGCGAATCCGTCACTAACGATCACTGCACTCACAGAGCATGCTATGTCGTTTATCCCGGCCAAAAAACTGACAAGTTAGCTTCTAAGGCTAAAACGCAACTGTCTTAGTGAATCGATCATGATTTGCTAGGACCAAATACCACTTAGGTTAAATAAGTTCAATGCCGCACCATGGCTAAGGTGAATTGAATGAGTAGCGTCAGTAACGACCTCAGCAGCAATCGCCTACCCGCTATTTATGGCCATTTTTTAGTCGACTTAATGCGTGGCCGTGGATTGTGCGAGCAGGACGTATTAGCCAGCACTGGACTCACGCTCGCGCAACTAGCTGAGCACGACCGGTACATCTCTGGCGAGCAACATGCGCTGATATTAAGCAATGCATTACGCGTCAGCCAAGACCCCAGTATCGCTTACGAAATTGGTTTGGCCAGCCAGATCACTAAACACGGCTTTATAGGCTTTGGCTTGATGAGCTGCGCTACGGTTGGAGACGCACTAGCGTTAAGTCAACGCTACTTAAGTGCCCGCGTCCCTCTATTCCATACCAATATCCACCAAGAAGGCGGCCACATGGTGGTCGAGCTACAGGCAACCAGGCCTTTAGGCAGCTTATATGAAGCTATATTCAATATGGTTCTAGTCGAGCTATGTTGTCTGTTTGGCCGGATCATTCACGGCGGTAGCACACCTTCAGGCTGGCAAAGCGAAATATGGGTACCCTATGCTGAACCAAGCTATTACGCGCGTTACAAAGAGCGGCTGCCACGTTTTCACTTTAATCAAAGCAGCCCACAAATTCGCTTTCCTATTAGTTTATTAGACACACCAATTGCATCGGCAAATCCTGCAACAGCTCAAATAGCGATTGCTCAATGCGAGCAAGAAATGGCGAAAATGGTAAGAAGCGAGTTAACACTCAGCGTGCAGGTAAGTGAGCTTTTCCAGCGTCATCGCTATCAATATCCAGACCTAAATACCCTCGCCCAAATTTTGCATATGTCAGAACGCACTCTCAAGCGCCGACTGCAAGCAGAGGGGCAAAGTTATCAGCGCTTACTAGATGCCGCCCGCTACCAACATGCGTGTGACTTATTACATAACATCAGCTTATCAATAGAGGCCATAGCACAGTCATTGGGCTACCAAGATCCTGCTAACTTCACTCGCGCTTTTCGTAAATGGAGTGGGCTATCTCCACGTGATTGGCGTCGAGACTTTAGCAATGGCCTTAATTGACAGATTTTTGGCGTAATACCCCCTCACTACAATCAATCGTAAGCCCTACTCTGCATACACATAATCAAAAGAAGGGGGCGTTATGAATGCCGCAGTCAAAGCTGAGCTACTAACGGATGAGCAAAAGTCTGTTTATATTCGCACCAAAGTGCTTGATGCCGGTGTCGCATTACGAGAGCGTCATCACTGGCTAAAACATCAGGACTTCATTGGGGCCAGCATTATGGCTCTGTCATTGCTGGGCATGATTGCCAGCGGCGTGCTCTACGTTCAAGGCGTTATCGCTTGGTGGGTCTGCGTGCCGCTCACTGCCCTCTTCGCCTCCTTCATTCATGAGCTTGAGCACGACCTGATTCACTTGATGTATTTCCGTAAAAAGCCTTGGGCCAACAATCTCATGCTAGCGCTAGGTTGGGTGGCTCGTGCCAGCACCGTCAATCCGTTTGTGCGCCGTAAGCTGCACTTGCACCATCATAAATTTTCCGGCACTGAGTCTGATCTAGAGGAGCGCGGCATCACTAATGGCGTGCCCTGGGGCATCAAGCGCCTAGTGATGTTGGGTGACAATATGATGGCCGTATACCTGCGGCCAACGGAAATGCTGCGTGCCACAAAGGCTTATATCAAATCGCAAAAGCCAGCGACTGCCGCTGAAGCACGCGCCATGGGTAAAGAGCAGCTGCATGCCTACTTTCCCTTGGGCACCGTATATTACGCACTATTCCATACTTGGGTCGTCACCCATGTCGTGCTACTCATCGCCAGTGCACTAAGTTTTAGTATCACGCTTCCTACTTGGTATGCCGGCTTTCTTAATGGTCTAAACGTGTTTGCTGTGGTCTATATGTTACCCAGCCTCTTGCGCACATTCTGTCTACATTTCATAAGCTCAAATATGCACTATTACGGTGATGTTGAAGCGCGTAATGTCATGCAGCAATGCCAAGTACTAAACCCTTGGTGGCTGATGCCAATGCAGTTATTTTGCTTCAACTTCGGCAGCACTCACGCAATTCATCATTTTGCCGTGAAAGAGCCGTTCTATATTCGCCAGTGGAATGCAAAAATTGCACATAACGTTATGCGTGAAATGGGTGTTCGATTTAATGATATTGGCACATTTAAACGCGCCAATAGCTTTAAGCAAGTTACTAACCCTGCAGTTCTAGTGAGTCGATAATGACTTGCTGGGATCAAGTGTCTTCCAAGGTTAAATAAGTTTGAGACTGCCGCATAGCTGATGATACTGGGGTGAAAGCGATGCCGTTTGTATGTGCTCATCGACAAATTATCTGAACCAGCGAGTAAACTTGTCAGTACCCCCTCTGACAAGGCGTATGTATCACTCATGGCAAATACATTGAATCAAAACTGGCGCTTTTAGTTTGTAGAAGAAACATCAATCACTGCAAGTAAGCGGCAAATCACACTCAGTCGTTAAAGTGCACAGGTCTTCAATTTTGCCTATCGTGACATTGAGCACCACACACTATTAGGGGAATGTCATGAAATCTTGGAACAGTCTTGCAGCAATCACCGTAGGGTTAAGCCTGCTAGTCAGCGGTCCTGCTTTTGCTAAAAAGCCCGACTTTGCTGAGCATGGTGGTGATCACTCGGCACATCATGATCAAGGAAAAAAGCAGGATAAAAACCAATACACCAGCTATTTCGATCAGAGTAAGTCGAAGAAGATCAACGACTATTACAGCACCAAAGCTAAAAAGTCCGGCCATTGCCCTCCCGGCTTAGCTAAGAAAAACAATGGCTGCCAGCCTCCAGGGCAAGCCAAGAAATGGGCGAAAGGTCAGCCACTGCCAGCCGACGTGGTTTATTACAACCTACCTCGCAACTTGCTCTCTGAGCTAGGCAATACACCAGCTGGTCAAAAGGTCGTACGCGTAGGTGAGGACATTCTGCTAATCAATGCTGTAACTGGTTTGGTTATCGATGCTATCGAGCAGGTCTTTCAATAAACCATTGACTCACTAGCTTTTCAAAAGAGAAAGTTGGTCATTACGCCGCTGATCCCTCAACTCTTTAGTGCAACGTTCCCAGTGAGTCAGTAATGACTCGCTGGGACTATTCGCATGCACTAGCCTAGCTTTAAAACCAAAGCCGAACACCCGCTACCACCACCGCACTGTTGGTCGACTCACCCTTTGCCCGCAGCATGTCAGCAGTTCGTCCGTAGTGATACGTTGATTCGACCCCAATATACGGGGCGAATTGGCGTGTGACTTCGTAGCGCAAACGCAAGCCAGCTTGTAAGTCGCTAAGCCCTTTCCCAACATCACGTTCTGCATCGTCTTTGCTATAGAGATTGGTCTCAACCGTAGGTTGCAAAATCATGCGCTGAGTGACACGCCAGTCGTAAGTGGCCTCGAGGCGCAAAGCTGCTCGATTTTGATTCGCGAGATAGAGCGTACCGCCAAGATCTATCCAATACGGCGACATGCCATCGATGCCTAAGGCGAGCCATGTTCGTCGCTTTTCTTTTCCACTATCGTGGCGCACACCAAGCTCGGTATTCCAGAAAGTATCGACAGGTTTTCGCCAAAGCAACTCAGTCCGCGCTTCCTCAAGTTTGCTATCAGCAGCCTCTCCTTCAGCTTTCAATGCCAAGCGATTCCAGTCAGTGCCAACCCAGGCATCAACGTCATAGCCAGAGTTAATCTTTCCGTTGCTATTGGCAGCCTCGAGCTGATTAATCAGCACACTCGACATAATGCCGTTACCCATCATTTTCGGAGGAGCTATGGGGCCAAAATCTCGGCCCTGCGAGTAATCAGGGCTGCGAGCGTCAGGTGGCGCCTTACCACTCTTCCCCATAGGTCCCATACTCATAGCACCGTGGTTCATATGAGACATATCCATAGAGCTATCGCCCATATGCATACTCGAATGATCCGTTTCTGCTTCCGCCGAAAGCACGGGAAAGCTCAGTAACAATGCGCTTAGCGCGAATACTATTTTCATAATCAGTCCACCACCACTTCACGAAACATGCCGGACTCCATGTGGTACAGAAGATGGCAATGCCATGCCCAGCGCCCCTCCTCACCGGTCACATCGAAGGAAATTTTCTGCGCAGGTTGGACCATGATGGTGTGCTTGCGAACTTGGAAGTCTCCATTCGCGTCGCGAAGATCACTCCACATGCCATGCAAATGCATAGGGTGCGTCATCATGGTGTCGTTGACTAATGTGATCCGCACTCGCTCACCTTTGGCTATATAAACCGGCGTAGACTCTTGAAACGTTAGGCCATCGAAACCCCAGATATAGCGCTCCATATTGCCAGTTAGATGCAGCTCTAATTCGCGCGTAGGCTCAGACTGCTCGTCATTAGCTTCACCAATGGAGCGCAAGTCGGCATAGGTTAAAACTCGGCGGCCGTTATTGCGCAGGTTAACGCCTGGGTCATCTAAGTTTGTTCGCGGCGAATCGACATGCATGTCGGTGCTAAAACCATATTCTGTGCTGGCATGCTTCGCTGTCGTTTTACCCGACATATCCCCCATCATGTCGCCCATGCTCAGCCATTGAATTTTATCCAGCGCCGGCACCGCTGCAGACAAGCCATCACGGATCGCTAAAGTGCCACGAGCAAAACCTGAACGATCAATGTTTTGAGCAAATATCGTGTAGGCATTCTCGCTAGGCTCAACAAGCACATCGTAGGTTTCAGCCACGCCTATGCGAAACTCATCAACGGTAACTGGATCGACCAACTGTCCGTCAGTACCAATGATGGTGAGCTTTAAACCCGGAATGCGCACATCAAAAATCGTCTGAGCGCTGCCATTAATGAAGCGCAATCTAACCTTGTCACCTTTGCTAAAAAGCCCCGTCCAGTTCGATGCTGGATTGGTGCCATTCATTAGGTAGGTGTAGGTATGAGCTGAAAGATCCGTAAAGTCTGTCGGGTTCATCCGCATCTCAGCCCACATCTTTCGATTCTCTACCGTATCCTTCCAGCCATTCTTACGCACATCTGAAATGAAGCGCACTGCTGTCGGCATCTGATAGTTGTCGAAGTCGGACTCAGATTTGAGCTTATTCAGCAGCACCATGGGGTTTTCATCGGTCCAATCTGAAAGCATAACCACATGATCACAGTCGGCTTGGATGGTCTCGCCATCACGAGGCTCAATAACGATTGCCCCCAACATTCCTGTCTGTTCTTGAAATCCTGAGTGAGAGTGATACCAGTAGGTGCCGCTTTGCAAAATGGGAAACTGGTAGGTAAAGGTCTCTCCGGGAGCGATGCCTTTAAAGCTAATACCCGGCACGCCATCCATAGCAAATGGCAGTAAAAGCCCATGCCAGTGAATCGATGACCACTCCTTCAAGTGGTTAGTCACGTTGATAGTGACCGTATCACCCTCTTTGAAGTGCAGAACAGGCGCAGGCAAGCTGCCATTTATCACCGTAGCGACTTTAGATTTTCCAGTGTAATTGACCATTGTTCTATCAATTGCTAGATCAAAACTCTTGCCTGTTAAGTGCGGCATTAGAGCGCGACCCGTCTCATGCATGCCTGAATTTGCCCAAGCGCCAGAGCTCACTGCGAGACCCGTTACGGCAACGCCCTGAACAAACTGCCGTCTTGATAATTGATGCGCCATACAACACCTATATAGTTCTTTGAAAACACGCTAACGGTTGATTAGGAATACTGATCTTGAAGCCCTCTCAATCATTACATTTCATCGTGTGCCACCGCAGTCTCACCCTCAGCTGGTGCCGTCAGGATTTGATACTGCTCCGGCGTTAACGATGGCATTTTTTGAATAAACGCTACCATAGCCCAAATTCGCTCATCCGTATGTGAGCCACCCCACGCAGGCATGCCACTAGCCTTCACCCCATGCTTGATATACCAGAAGTGGCGTGCGGCGCGCTGCTTCGCATCAAGGTTCATCATGCGAGGAAGCGACAAGTTCGGTGGTTGTGGGTATAGGCCTGCATTCATATCAGAGGCCGTTACTCCAGGCTTCAAATGGCAGCTGGAGCACATCTCGTTATAGTCTTGGCCACCTGATAGCAGCATTTGTGGCTCCTCAAGCGATGGAGCGACAATATCCCTAGTTGCACGTTCAATAGACCGTTCACGCAAAGTTTCAAGAGCCCAATACACCGCTTTCGTGTGGGGAACATCAGCCCCCATCGGATAGAGTCCCGAATACAGAAATGCTAGACCTCCAAACACTGCAACAAAGACACCGACCACTGCGAGCTTTACATAGGTCATGACTAATCTCCTGTGCCGCAATAAATCGGCCTTACTCACACTAATTGGCTTATTTCGTAGCCGGCTTATTCATAGGCATGCTGGAGTGATCCATTTTCATGGGCATATCTTTCATGTCGCCCATCTTCATACCGTCCTTATGCATATGCTGCGACTCAGATGAATCGTTATGTTGCGCTGTGGCAGGCTTTTCTCCGCATTTCAGTAGCATGGCTTGAAGCACAGGATCATTGGGATCCATTTTCGATGTATCCATTTTCTGTATCGACTCACACTTAGCTGTTGCCTTTGCTTCAGCTGCTGCACGTGCATGCTCCGCAGGGTCATGCGCCCACGCACCTTGACTACTAAAAGCGAGCAATACCGACATTGCGAAACCACTATGCGTGAAAAAACTCATTTTCTACTCCGGAATGATTGGCGAGGCTCAAGTTCATATTTTCGATAGCCATCATCGCTCTAGCTAACCAACAACAAGGTGACGTGAAAATTACAATTCCGACATCTTCCAGACGACACTAGGTCCCACGAGGTAATCTGCCTACTAACGCAAGATAGGACCTAGGCTGGCATGAAAATTCTATTAGTAGAGGATGAGAAAAAGACCGGAAACTATCTGAAGCAAGGCCTGACAGAAGCCGGCTATATCACCGACTGGGTTACAGATGGCTTATCCGGGAAACATCAAGCTACTACAGAGAAATACGACCTCATTATTCTAGATGTGATGCTGCCAGGGCTGGATGGTTGGTCGGTACTAGCCGCAATTAGAGCGATTGATCAGTCACTACCTGTGCTCTTTTTAACAGCTAAAGATCAAGTAGAAGATCGAATTAAAGGCATAGAGCGTGGAGCCGATGACTATCTCGTCAAACCATTTGCATTTGCCGAACTCCTTGCTCGCATCAAGGGACTGTTACGCAGAGGGCAGCATCGCGAAGAGGTTGTAATTTGTATCGCCGACCTTGAGTTAGATCTGCTTCGTCGGCGAGTGATGCGGGCAGGACAACGAATCGATTTAACGGCAAAAGAGTTCGCCTTACTGGAACTTTTTATGCGGCGGCAAGGTGAGATTTTGCCAAGATCACTGATTGCATCTCAAGTTTGGGACATGAATTTTGATAGTGACACCAACGTGATAGAGGTCGCTATTAAACGCTTACGAAGTAAGGTTGATCAAGGCTTTAGTCCGCGACTCATTCAAACAGTGCGCGGCATGGGCTATGTCTTGGAGATTAACAATGAAGAGACTGCCTAACTCGATTAGCCTACGCATCAGCTTCATTTTCACTACTTTTACAGCGCTCATTTTATTAATTATGGGCATCGTAATTCATCAGTTAGTGACACATCATTTTGAGACACAAGACCGCAGCTTGCTCGAAGGCAAAGTGGCATTGATACGAAATATACTGCAGCAAATGCCCGATAATGAATCGATGGTACTGCTGCAACTTAAAGATGCGTTAGTCGGGCATCACGGATTAGTTGTGCAAATTGAGCGACCAATAGGCACACCACTGCTTACTACCATCGCTACGCAAATACCTGACCAAGCTACTCATCAAAGCGTGGACTTGCCGCTCGCTGAATGGCAGCTGAATCATAAAAACTACCGTGGAGTAATCGCCACTCATCCACAAACAACAATGTTCATGAGCGACCGTATTGTTGTTGGTGTTGAGACCACTGGCCATATCCAGTTTCTGAATGAATTTCGCCAACAACTACTGCTCATTGGTGGCATAGGCACAATAAGCCTCATGCTTTTGGGATGGTTAGCGGCATGGCGTGGACTACGACCAGCCAAGTCCATGGCTAAAGTTGCAGAAGGGATATCTGCTCAGAATTTGACGGGTCGGCTTGATGTAAACAATGCACCTTCAGAGCTAAAGCCATTAGCCATTGCCTTCAATGACATGTTAGATCGGCTCGGAGTTGCGGTGATCCGGCTATCCGATTTTTCATCTGATCTTGCTCATGAGCTACGCACACCCATCAACAACCTAATGACACAAACCCAAGTGAGCCTTTCAAAGCCTCGCGATCTGCGTGTGTATCAAGATATTCTATCCTCCAACTTAGAGGAATTTGAGCGGCTCGCCCGCATTATCTCGGACATGCTTTTCTTAGCTAAAGCAGACCACGGCTTAAGCCTACTCAATTTACAGAAAGTAGATTTGCGACAAGAAGTCCTCGCTCTGTTCGAGTTTTACGATGCACTAGCCGCAGAGAAAGGCATGCTCCTAAATGTCTCCGGCTCTGCATTCGTACCGGGCAATAAGCTCATGCTATGTCGAGCACTGAGTAACTTGATCTCGAACTCAATCAAATATGGCAATGCACATAGCAGCATTTTGATTCAGCTAAGCGAGCAAGAAAACATCGCCGCTATATCTGTTGAAAATGAAGCAGCCACACTTTCTGCAGAGCAGATATCACGCCTATTTGATAGATTTTATCGAACAGATGCATCTCGGCAACGAACCGAGGAAGGCTCCGGCCTAGGACTGGCTATTACTAAGTCGATTGTGAATGCACATGGCGGAACAATTCAGGCTGCATCAGCCAATAACATAGTTAGATTTGATCTTACGTTCACTCAAAGTCGATAGCGCGGAAGTCTCTAGTAGGCCGAATTAGGTCCGCAAGAGCTCGGCACTATCCATACACTAAACAAATCGAGGATTTATCATGATGACCAAAAAGTTTGCTCTGTATGCAGGTGTTGCCGCAATCGCTCTTGCTGCGGGCGTCACCACACTGGCGATACAGGCTAATGAACCCTCCGAAGCATCGTCCTCTGTGGCCATCGCTGACGCATCAGGCCGAGCCATCACAATTTATAAGAGCTCTACCTGCAGCTGCTGCCAGTCCTGGGTTGAACACCTGGACACCAATGGCTTTGAGACCACCGTTGTAGATACCGACAATCTTAACGAAATCAAGCAGCAGTATGGTGTGCCTCGTGAAATGGCCTCCTGCCACACTGCACTAATCGGTGACGTGGTAATTGAGGGGCATGTGCCGGCCGATGACATCGTCGCTTACTTGGAAAATCCGCAGCCTGACACGGTAGGGCTTTCAGTACCCGGTATGGTTCAGGGTAGCCCCGGCATGGAGACAGGCAAGAAAGAGAATTACCAAGTCATCGCCTTTGGCGCCAACGGTCAGCAAAGTGTG
>Ga0208814_1001557_pt1 | contig 10594 bp, 18 predicted proteins | sample MalvirAntarct_55_FD_184253 | JGI IMG/M metagenome (GOLD analysis project Ga0208814, IMG submission 184253) | Marine viral communities from the Global Malaspina Expedition - Malaspina viral metaG Antarct_55 (SPAdes) (version 2) | ecosystem: Environmental > Aquatic > Marine > Oceanic | place...
TGCGGCTCAACAACGCACAAGCGCGAGTATGACCCAGAATATATTTGCCATGAATGCAACGAACTTTGCGAAGTAGAACTAAAGGAGCAAGACCAATGAAACGTATAACCAATGAAATGCTAGAGAGTGAAGTGTCTCACCTAAATATGTTAATGAACAATGGTGAGAAGAGTTTTGATGATATTGGGTTTTATAACCTCAGTCATGCTTATGGCGGTATCGAGTTACAAAGAGTGGCTAATTCTAGGGGTGGTGTTAGCTGTGTCTCTAGAGGCGGTCACATAAGCAAGCGCGACCTATACGAATGGATGGGCGCTTTTATATGTGGCATTGAACAAGCTCAAATTCAGGCTTTCAGGGAGCAACTATAATGAATGCTAATAACTTGTCATTGAGTAGCATTAAATCAGTAGACGGTATTTTAAATGCTATACATTCAATCGAAATGGATAGGGTAAATTATCACGGTAATTGGAGTAGAGGTGGGCCAGATATAATGCTGAAACAAGGTGCTAAGAAAAAGCTAAATGCATTGTATAAACGTCTTATGGGTGAGGTGGAATTATAAAAGAATTCGTTTTTTTGGTTTAGTGGCTTTACCCAAAGCTACTAGCACAAACGAACAAACCAAACCAAAACCAAAGGATGTAATTATTATGTTTAACTATGAAAAGCTATCTCCATTTGATGTTTATATGCTGCAAAGCAAGGCGCAACTAATGCGAATTGCACGGCTAGACCATAATCTAAAAGGCACTATATTTGCTGACCCATTAAGCAATCCAAAGGTCGCCAAGAATGCCAAGTATGATAACGTCTTAACATATCCCATACACTTAGCACCTAGCACCCTATCAGGCTTTAATACTTGCGCCATGGCTAGCGAGGGATGCAAGGAAGCATGCCTACACACGGCTGGTAATCCCGCATACATGAAAGGTAAAAACAGCGCACGTATAACTAGGACTAAACTATATTTTGAGAACCGCCCATTGTTTGTCGCTATCCTAGTTAAAGAAGTTATAGCCGCAACAGCCAAAGCCGCAAAGCTTGGCATGGCCCTAGCATTTAGACCTAACGCCACTAGCGATATTAAATGGGAAAAGTCCAAAGTAATCGCTTTAGGCATGCAAATTGTCGTGACTGAGTTAATCCATATGTATGCGCCTGAAGCGACCATTTACGACTATACCAAAGAGCCAAACCGTAAAACGCCTAATTTCTATACGCTTACATTTAGCCTGTCTGAGAATAACGATTTAGCCGCTAGCAATGAATTATTAAATGGGCGCAATGTTGCGGTAGTGTTCGATACTAAACGCGGTAAAACCTTACCTGCTACCCATACCTTAAACGGTAAAGCCTTTAAAGTTATTGACGGTGATTTAAGCGACTATCGGCCTGAAGACGTGCAAGGCGTTATTGTTGGACTTAGGGCCAAAGGGGATGCCATAGGCGATACTAGCGGCTTTGTACGTAAAGCTAATCAGTCCGTTTTTCTAGCGGCTTAATAGTCTTAAATTTTAGAGGTTCTTTAAAATGAGTTTAACTCAAATTGTTATTTTTGATATTGTGTTTCTACCTCATACATGGCCCCTTCTAGGCGTGTTTGTCCTAGTTGTAGGCGGTGGTATAGGTGGACTTATAACGTGCGCCATATGGCCTTTATTAAAGCCTAAGCCGCAAGTCTATTCGGCTATTAGACTTAAATTAAAGTAGTCCTGCAATTTAGGTTTAACAAAGGGCATTGATTATCAGTGCCTTTGCATTAAACCCAAACCAACAAAAAGAGTATGTGATTATGAACTACAAAGCATTAAAAGCGTTATCCGATAGCATAGCCAAAGCTATAGCATTAAAAGCCATTGCACCTAGTGAAGGCATAACGCTATCTCACCATATGCGTTTAAGCGGTCGCGGTGCTTATAGGTACGTTTCTACTGGAGACCGTGCGCTTATTGCTGATATAGCAAAGCGAGTACGTGTGGCTTGTTCTGGCGGTGCTGTATGAATGCCTATAGGTTTAAACACGACCTAGACAATAGGCTATCAAATAGACTTCAAATAAAGTCCGTTATATCACTCTATGATTACACTGGAGTCGCGGCTATCCCATGGGCTAAACGGGGCTATCAGGTCTACTGTTTTGACCTCCAGCATGACAATACTAGAATTGACTACCATGGGGAAACGGGCGGTGCAATTCACTTTATAAAAGCGGATTTGCATGACTATGATTACATATGTGCCATAGGTGAGTCTTTCGCATTTGAGAATGTTCAGTTTGCAATGGCTTTTCCAGTTTGTACTGACCTAGCCGTTTCAGGCGCGGCCCACTTTGCGAACAAGGCACTAGTAGACCCTGAATTCCAGACCAAAGCCGCTACCTATGCGAGGTGGTGCGCTGAACTTTTCGAAGAGATGAAAGTGCCTTACTATGTGGAAAATCCAGTGAGCCGACTAGCCACTCTGTGGCGCGCACCTGACCACCGATTTCACCCATTTCAGTTCGGAGGGTATATAGCCGCAAATGAGGCGGTTCACCCTTTGTACCCTGACTACATTGCGCCTATGGATGCCTATAGCAAGCATACGTGTTTGTGGACGGGTGGCGACTTTACCATGCCAGAGTTTGACGCAGTTGAATGCGATAGCTTTGGGTCTAGTACGCAGCACAGGAAACTAGGCGGTAAAAGTATGAAGACTAAAAATATTCGCAGTGCAACGCCTCGCGGCTTTGCCGAAGCGATAGCAGTAGCAAACAGTAAATAAACCAAAACGGGAGTATTGAAAATGAGTCTATTACAAGCGCGTGAAGTGAATACAGGAGGTGGCTCCATGGTCACCATTATTGAGTCTAGCGAATGGAATTATATCCTAGTCACAAGTGACGAAGCGGTAGCTATTTATCAGTCTGAAGACGATTTCTGGGAAGGGGAACCAAGCCTAGAATCTACCTACATTAAATCATAATTGGAGAATTAAAATGCCTAATCGAACTGTACCACCATTAACAAGTCATTCTTTATTTGATGCCAAAGAAACCATTTGGGACGTACTCCACATGGCCCGTGAAAACCTCATACCGCCTGATTCAAACGGGCCTAATGATGAACAGTGGGAAGACGTTTGCACGGCTATGGCGTGGCTCCAAGAAGCCGCAGACTGTGAAGAGGAAATGGACTAGGGCCACACTTAAAGCACCTCATATACAGGGGTGCTTTTGGATTGACCTTAATACTACCAAAGGAGGGCTTACATGATTAAATCTGAGATGTTATTTTATCCGCGCTGTATTCAATTTAGTTTTTAATTTAAGAGAGTAAACAAAATGCAAAATTATATTAACCTATCAAAAATGCAATGTCGCACTATGGCATGGATGCGTGACGGGTGGCCTTTATGGATAGTTTTTACAGACAGGATGAGCGTTTTACGCCCTGCGTTTGTAGGATTAGACATCTGGGGATACCAAAACATAAAAATAACGAACTTAATAAAAACAGCCACCTTCTTCCCTTCTGGTATAGACAACATAGAGAAAAGATTGAATGCAGAACTTACTTAAAAAGTTATGGACTATTAAGATTGGCGACAGTTTTGAAATTGAACTGTGTTTAACCAATCATTTTTACATTAAACTAGGGACAGTAGATTTATTTATTAAATTTGGGCGTTCCCAAAATATATATTTTGACTAAACTAAAGAGGCTTAAACAAGGTTTTACCTCGTGGAATTTCAATATGAAAATAACACAGAACGAAGCTTTAAAAGGATTAGCTTTAACATTTAATCAGTTCGGAGAACTTGGAGACTCACTAACTTTGCAACAACTAAAAACCTTTTTATTGGTGGCTAGGCGTGGGCGAGTTACAGGGCAGGACGTTATCAAAGAATTGGGCATAAGCAAAGCCAATGCTAGTAGGACGCTGGCGATTCTGAGTGACGATGTAATGGTACGCAGGAAATCTGAAACACTCGGATTGATTACGTATGAAATTGATGTGAATGATAAACGCTATCGTTATGTAGTGCTGACTGATAAAGGTCAGGAACTAGCCAAATCAATCGCATCTAACTTTTAAGGAGGGTATATGGCTATATATAAGACAGCCACAGGCTGGTCTATCAAGATAATGAGGGACGGGTTTAGGTTCACAGACTTTGTGAAAGGTCTGGAGAACTATAGCGAGGCGCAGTCAATAGAACTGACGGCCCTTGCTGACATGTCTAGGGGGTTGCGCCCGACAGGTGGCGCACTTAAACATGGTACTACCTTGACCCTACAATACGCATTCGATGAAACGTGGGAGCGTGTCTGGCAGACTAGCAGCAAAGGCTATCAAGACAAGGTGATACAGTATTGGAATTCTATCCGTGCTTATTTCATCGACCAGCGCAAGTTGGTGCGCCTTGATTCCATCGACACTAAAGCCATTGATGACTACATTAAGGTTTTACGTGCAAAGGGAAACAAGCCAAAGACTGTGAACAATAAACTTAATTGTCTTAGTTCTATGCTTACATTAATGACCGAAAGGCAATTGCTCAAGGCGTTACCTGTGATGCATTGGGAGCAGGTCAAGGGCAATTCCAGGCCTCGCTATTTTTCTCCTGAAGAAGAGGTTGAAATCCTGGATTTGGCTGGTGATATGCACTTCCATGCACAGTGGATTAATGAGTTATTACAGGACTTTATAATCACACTAGCAGACACTGGAATGCGGCCTTGGTCTGAGGCTAGGGCTTTGGATACTCGGTGGGTAGTCAGCAACTCAGTAGGTGAACGTGTCATACGGATACCACAGGAAGTAACTAAAACTGACACTGAGAGAGAGATACCTATCACTCCTCGCTTGGCTGTGGTTCTTGACAAACATGCACTGAGACTTGGCAGGGGAGGGCTGGTGTTTGAGCGGCTAGATTACAAATGGCATTGCGTAGAATTCTGGGACAATCTTGTGCGCCCTGTGATGCGCTGGGGTAAGAAAGAGGTATGGTATTGCTTCAGGCATACCTTTGCCACACGTCTATGCGAATACGATGTCAATTTAAAGGTAGTCCAGAGTTTGATGGGGCATTCGTGCATAACCCAGACAGCTAGGTATGCTAAATCAACAGACAAGGCAATGGGTAAAGCTATCCTTGCACTGGAAAACGGGAGGTTGGAGGCACTAGAAAATAGTAAGGCAGTACCAGCATACAAAAGCGTGGACAAAGAAAGTCAAACGCAACCCCAAACGGGTGGGCCAAACGGCCTAACACACTGAATTTATTAGCATAGGTCAATTAGACCTCGCTCGGATAACGGTTCGAATCCTCTCGGGCGCGCCATTTTCTAGGTGAATCACTAGCCTGGTTTAGGTAATGCTAATGTAATTCAAACATAGGCCGCACGGCTATCAACAGAGTGCGGCTTATATTTTAATCTAAGGTCTTGAATTTAAGACTAAATTAAATGTAATGCACTGGCTGCAATTACTAGGACAAACGGACACCAAACGGACACACCTCTGGAGGGAGGACTTACTGTGTCAATGAGTATATTAGTAACAACTAAATATCAAGTGTAGCACTATAGCCCAACGGGATATGAGAGCCACGGGATAGCTATACCTATAAGGTCTTAAAATTAAGACCAAATCTAATTCAATGGAGAGTCGAATGACTTTATCACAGATTACTACTACTACTGACATCTTAGAGAGTATGTTCCCAGTTCAGGAAAGACTTGAATTGAGTAGTCGAAAGAGCGGTATAAAGAAAGCTTTAGATAACCATGCTAAACAAAAGGAACAGGGTAACGAAAGTAGTAGTGACTACGGACACACCTTGATGGTTCACGGCCTTGCTAGATTTGCGGAGGGCATACGCAAGTACATGTCAGAGGATGATGTCAAAGGTGGACATGCAGCAGGAACTAGGAAATTATTAAATGGTGGTGAGCCAGAAGTAATAGCCTATCTGTTTATGAAAAGCATAATTAACAGTATAAGTAATAAGTCCATGACACTGACCAACTCTGCTATGACAGCAGCAATGGCTGTTCAGGATGAACTAATGCTGGAGGGTCTTAGGCTACAAAACCAGGCCCTGACTAAGCGTTTAATAGACTCTGCAAATAAGCGTACTGGTTACCATAGAATGAAGACCATTACTAAAGCAATGACCGATGAAGCTGCGAAGGGGACTATAGAATCTTGGGAAGCTTGGCCTAAAAAGAAGACATTAAAAGTAGGGGAAAAATTAATCTCTATATTGATGGAGACAGTAGGGTTAGTCCAAATAGTTACAGAGTCTAGGGGTAAGAACAACACTGTCAAAAGGTTGGTTGCCACAAATGACACACTGGAGTGGGTAGACAAGCGAATAGATAAACTGGGACTTACTACTCCTACTTATAAACCGTTAGTCGTACCACCCAGAGATTGGAACTATGACAATTTAGAGAATGGTATTTACTATACCTACTCATGTCGTCCAGTGAAATTCGTAAAGACTAGCAATAGAAATTACTTTGATGAACTAAGAAACAGTGACATTGATGTACTGTTACATGCTGTCAATTCTATGCAGTCCACAGCGTGGTCAATCAATAAACCTATGCTGGATTTAGTCACAGAATTGTGGGAGTCAGGGGCAGAGTGGTGTCCATCAATCCCTAACAAATTCAATGAGACTGCACCAGAATTTATAGACTACACCGTGGCTACAATTGAAGAGAAAGCTGCGTATATCTCTGAGGCTAATAGAGTCCGTGTTAATAACAGGGAACACAAAGCCAAACGCATAGCATTTACTGCATTGCTAGACCTTGCTGACGAGTACAAAGAATTCGATGCATGGTACTTGGGATACAACCTAGACTTTCGAGGTCGTATCTATTCAGTGTCAGGAATTTTAAATGGTATGGGGCCAGACGAAGTTAAATCAGTGATGGAATTCGCTGAAGGTAAACGTCTAGGTGAAACTGGTGCGAGGTTCTTATCTATTCATCTAGCAAATTTAGGGGACTTCGATAAAGTGTCCAAGAAAACAATGGATGAACGAGTCCAATGGTGTGTGGACAATGAAAGTTTTATACGGGCAGTGGCAGCTAATCCTTATGAGAATAAAGGGTGGGCTGATGCCGACAAACCCCTTCAGTTTGTAGCATGTTGCATAGACTATGTGGGCTACCTAGATAATGGTGTAGACCATGTGTCAAAAGTAGTCACGTCACTTGATGGAAGTTGTAGCGGTTTGCAGCACCTATCTATGGCTATGCGCTGCACCAGCACTGCGGCTAACGTCAACATCCTACCTAGTGATACGCCTAAAGACGTGTATCAAATCGTAGCAGACAAGGTAGTTAAGGCTTTAGTGGCAGACTCACAGCAACCCCATGAACACTGGGGCCAGCCCGTCCTTAACAACATGGGTAGAAGAGTTCCCAACTACACTGAGTTAGCTTTGGAATGGCTCAAGTTTGGCTTTGGTAGGAAGGAAGCTAAGAGGTCTGTAATGACTTACAGCTATGGCTCTAAACAGTATGGATTCCGTGAGCAAATCATTGAAGATGTGATGCGCCCATTGAAACGTAAGTGTAAAAAGAATCGTACTGAATTTCCATTTAGTTATGACGATGGTTTCCGCGCTAGTAGTTACATCTCACGCATCCTTTGGGACGCTGTGGTGGACTCGGTGAAAAGACCAGCGCAGCTAATGGATTGGTTAACAGCCTCTGCTAAGATTGTAGCTAAGACTAAGTATGAGATGCCTGATGGTACGCTCCAGACACTACCTGTCAGGTGGACTACACCGCTAGGGTTCCCAGTGTTACAGTCTTATTACAACGTCACTAAGCACCGTGTACGGAGCCACATGGGAGGGGCATTAATCTACCTTACTCTGACCGAAGAGACTGACCAAATCTGTAGCCGCAAATCAGCGCAGGGAATGTCCCCGAATTTTGTTCACTCACTTGACGCGGCCCACCTTCAGCTATCCGTTGCTAGAATGGCAGAGCAAAATCCAGGCACTAGCTTTTCTTTAATCCATGATTCTTTCGGCTGTCACGCAGCAGATATGCAGGAGTTTAGTAATGTAATAAAACATAGTTTAGTGGAAATGTATGACAGTAGTGACATAGTTCACACGCTGTACCTCCAACTCCAAGCCCAGCTAAAGGCAGAGGATAGGGAGAATCTTGAACTACCACCAGCTAAAGGTGAACTGGATTACCTTGACACGCTACTAAGCATTTATTCTTTCTCCTAATGGTCTTAAATTTAAGACTGTCTTAGGTTTGAAATAGCAAGTGTAGCACTATAGCACGACAAAACCGAAAGCCCACACTCCGTGGGTTTTCTTATATCTGGAGACTTAATATGGACATGACAATTGAGCAAGCATTTGCTGCGGCTCTTATAGCCAATGGCGAACCTTTGCCTTTGGATTTGATAGTTAAGCTTGTGAATCAAGGCGTAATTCTAAACGAGTTTATCGCTCTCCACACTTAACTAAGCGCATATGCGCGCCCTGACATATAGGATTTATATGACCAATATTAAACGTAAGCAACCACCTGTATTCCTGTCACCTAAAGGTCGGACGGAATGGCTCAAGGTGTTTAAAGCTGACACAAAATTTGACCAAGATGGGGTCTTTGGTGGCAAGCTAATCATTGACAACAACGATGCAACAGACCTAATGAAAGAGTTAGACGTGTTGTTTGAGAAAGCGATTGATGCAGCCGTAGAAGAGACAGGCAAACCACGCGATAAGATTCGCACGACTGACCCCTACGAAGTCAACCAAGAAACTGGTGACGTTTCTCTAAAGTTTAAACTCAAGGCCAAGGTCACTACCAAAAGTGGGGACTCGTTCCACCAAAAGCCCATAGTAGTAGATGCGAAACGCCAGCCTGTCACCTCTGAGATTGCTCTTTGGAATGGTTCACTGGTTCGTGTAGGTTATCAAGTGATTCCTTACTACACCTCACTGGCTGGTGCTGGTCTGTCTCTACGCATGAAAAGCGTACAGATTCTTGAAGCAATTGAGGGCGTTAACGAAGCATCTGACATTTTCACAGAAGAAGATGGCTATGCTTACGACCCTCATGCGGCAATAGGTGCAATGCAAGACGAGTCACAATCTCGCGGAGAGTTTGCTGATGACATTCCGTTCTAAACAGGATGTTGGCCTGAAGTACGGTTTTCGTTCAGGACTAGAGGTAAGGATTGCCAAGGAGTTAAAGGCTCAAGGCATTCCTTACACGTATGAAGAGGACAAGATTAAGTACACCAAGCCTAGTCGTGTCTCCACCTACACACCCGACTTCCGAATAGGAAATATTTTCATTGAGGGTAAGGGTAGGTTCATGGTGGCAGACAGGCAAAAGCACATTTTAATTAAAGAGCAACATCCTGATTTAGATATTAGGTTTGTTTTCTCAAACCCAAAACAGAAAATCTCAAAAAATTCTAAGACAACTTACGCAGATTGGTGTGAGCGTCATGGTTTTCTGTATTCAAAGGAGAGTATTCCAAAAGCATGGCTGCAAGAAACTCAACAGAGCTAATTGTAATCCATTGTGCAGCTACCAAACCTTCTATGGACATAGGCCGTGAGCAAATTGACGCATGGCATAGGCATAGAGGATTTTTTGAAATCGGTTATCACTACGTCATCCGCAGAGATGGCACTCTGGAAACAGGGCGTGATGAAGATGTAGCTGGCGCACACGCTAGAGGTTTTAACCACAATTCAATCGCGGTATCACTTGTAGGTGGAGTGACTGAAGATGATGTATCAGTAGCTGAAAATAATTTTACGCCTGAACAGTTTGTGTCTTTGAACCAGCTAGTAAAAGGATTGCAACACAAGTACCCCGAAGCTGAAGTGCTAGGTCACTGTGACCTTAAAGGTGTCACTAAAGAATGCCCATCATTTGATGTGCGTGAGTGGCTATCAAAGCAAGTGTAGCACTATGGCACGACCAACCAAATGCCCACATCCCCGTGGGCGTTTTCATTCTTATGAACTCAATAACTGAGAGGATTTACTATGACACAAATTGAAACTGTGTTTAACCACCTTACCAACAACCGAAAGATTACTTCCATCGAAGCCATTGGCCTGTACGGAATTACACGACTAGCTGCTGTTGTTCACACACTCAACAAGAGGGATGTGAAAATTACCACCACCATGAAGACTGGTGTTAAAGCCCCTTACGCAGTGTACTCATTAGAGAAATAAACGATGCGTGAAATAGATGATAGTCCCATGATTGGGCGCGAACCATGCCCAGCATGTGGCTCGTCTAACAACCTAGCCCGATTCGCTTCGGGTAGAGGTTACTGTTTTGGAGCAGCCTGTGACCATATGGAATGGCCTGACTCTGATACTAAACCAATACGAAGGGAAACTCGCATGGCTGCTGATATGATAGATGGTGAAGTACGTGGTCTAAGACAACGTGGTATCACGGAGGCTACTGCCAAGTTCTTTGGTTATAAAGTAGGGACGTATCGTGGACAACCTGTTCACATCACTCCACTACACGACACTAAAGGTAAGCTAGTAGCCCAACAGTTACGCACTCAAGAC
>Ga0208814_1001562_pt1 | contig 10557 bp, 22 predicted proteins | sample MalvirAntarct_55_FD_184253 | JGI IMG/M metagenome (GOLD analysis project Ga0208814, IMG submission 184253) | Marine viral communities from the Global Malaspina Expedition - Malaspina viral metaG Antarct_55 (SPAdes) (version 2) | ecosystem: Environmental > Aquatic > Marine > Oceanic | place...
TTAAGTAATAATTTCATTGTAGTAGTTTTAAGTTAAACTGACAAGGGTACTACCCCCACCAACAAAGACAAGATACGCAATCTTGGTGACAATTGCAACTTTTAGACTACTTATTTTTAAATTATTTATTTGTATTGACAAGTTTATTTAAAAACTAAACACATTAAAACGTGTTTTAACATTCTATAATAACAACCCTAAAAAGGGCAGTTTATTATTTCACCGTTATAAATTATGGTGCTCAATAGCTTTATTCCAACCCTCCTTATATGAAACGTCTCTAGCTCCATCGGGGGAGTATTTATGTGTCTCTATATCTAATTCATCACCCACTTTTATTTCCCCATACACAATATTTAATACTGAATGTCTATATCCTTCTTGGTAATACTTTAGGTGTTGTAATTCACAATCTAACTTATTTTTCTCAATCAATAGTTCTGTTTCTGCTCTCATAATAACAATTTATAACAAGGTTTAAAATTCATATTCCACTGCGTTACATACGCATTTTACACTAAACGTTATATTTAATACTATTGTAAGTAGTCACAAAGCATCATTACTAAGGAAAATAAACCTAACCCAATAATACCACCTAATCCTACCCACACCCAATCAGGTATGTAATCAATTATTAATTCTAATATTCTCATTTTATAATATTTTAGTTATTTATCCGTACTAAATATAACAACGTATAAAGCACATTAAAACGATGCCTTATACAAACCGTTAACTACAATAAGCTAAGTTCGTGCCTTACTTTTATAAAATATTGATAAGCATTTGCATAACCCTTGTAAGGTGTTTCAATCATTTGCGCGTGTTCCAATGTTTCATTTACACATATTTCTGAGTGCTTAATCGCTATCATCGTGCATAATATTTCATTTCCACAATCAGTATCTTCATTCATCAATATTATTCTAAAAGTGTCTACTAAGTTGTTTGCCTTTTCTTTTGGTGTCATAATTTAAGTTTGGTGCTTCTAAACCGCTTACAGTAGTTAACACTATATATAGTTTATAAGCCTAATTAATATTTGTTTAATTTCTTCTTTCATCGTTACAGTATTTATTTTTAACATTATAGCGAATTTACCCAATGTACAACTTCATCTCGTGTTTCAAATTATCGTTTTCCATCTAATTAAATTTCCTTTGCCGGCCTTTTTGGTCATGGCTGTTATTTCTTTACTTGTCATTTTTGTTTTAGTTTTAACCTCTATATATTAAAGCAAAAAAATTGCTAAAACCTTTTAGCAATTTCAGATTTCTAAGATAAGTCGTCAGTTCAGTTTTTTATTGAATTTATACTCTTAGCCCATCGAATATCTTTTTCTTCTTCTACGTACTTAACGAGTTCTGAATCAATAACAGTTTCTCGTTCTAGTAGTTGATCTCTGGCTGCGGCCTTTGAACCACTAAGTAGTAAACCGTCAACTTTACTGAGAAACGTATTGATATCTCTCTTTTCTTTTTCTAATCCATTTAGAATTAATTGTATTTCTTGTAGTCTAGTCATATCTCTATTTTTTATAAACGTAGTCTTTGAATACATTAACCTTTCTAAAATGCCTTCCTAAATCTGTATCATTAGGAAAATCTTTAGATATTGTTGTGGACAATAAGGGTCTTATTCGTTTACCAAAATCCGCATCATTAGGATAAGATTCTTTTAGTACTTGTATTTCTTTGTGGTATACCATAATTTTTATTTTTTATTAATGAATTCTGAAATTGCTAAAACGGCTTCTGCTTTATTTACATATTCAGTTGCTTTCTTTAAATGAAATTCTTTGAGAGTAAATTCACTATCCGATAATTTATCTAATTCAGCAAGTGACCCATCGGCCATTTCTAAATAATTCCTGTGCGTAGTTTCTACGTAACTTTTTATTTCTGATTTTTCCATAATTTTTTATTTTAACCGGCAATCTATTTGCCATTATAATTATACTTATTTTCCTATGCCATATTCTCCGTAAAGAGAACGATCTTCAGGTTTCTGTAAGTCCCTTGATTGTATTTCCTTAATTAGTTTTAAGGGAACTGACAAGGTTGCTCTAGATGGAACTTGTGTAAGTTCATATTTTAAGTGCAAAAGTTCACTATCTTTAAGAATAGTAAAGTCCGCTTTCTTACTGAAAACTTTTAGTTCTCTGTCGCTGTAAATTGAAAAGTCTTTCATGCTTTTACTTTTTTAGTTGATGATAAAGATACGTAAAGGGCTAGTAGCCCAAGAATTCCTATTCCAACAATCATTCCTATTATTTCCTCAGTCATTTTTAGTAGTTTAAAAGTTAAACGTTCTGGGGGTTTCTCCCCCACCAACAATAACAAGATACGCAATTAATTTGACAATTGCAACTTTTGGGAAAAATAAATCGTTATTTATATTCATTCTAAATAAGGAATCTTTTTGTGGTCTCTGTAAATATTTACAAATCTTTCTTTTTAATTTTTTTAATTGCAATTTGAATACTTGCTACAATCAATCCAATGACTGAAAGGGTTGCAGCTATTATTATATAGGCTGCAATCGTTGTCCACGATGGAATCAATTCATTCATATCACTTAATTTTACTGGTAACTAATATTGTAACTGTTAGTGTAAGCCAAAATATTCCAAATCCTATTGCTGGTATCATAATGTTAAAGTTTAAAGTTTATTTTAAATGCGTTAAATTTTTATTCAAGTATGCTAATTTTGTAATAAGTTTTTGTGTATCATCCATTGCTTCTCTAATCAAATCTTCTTCTATTTGAGAGGTTTTGGTTTTATCAATTATGTCGAATAAATCCTGCCACATATCGTGTCCGTGATCTATTGCTTCAATCATTATTTTCTTAGTACCTTGTCCGTATTCAAAATCCATAATCTATTTTATATATGGGTGTAATGTGGGAATCGAACCCACGACCTTTGATATCACAAACCAATGCTCTAACCAACTGAGCTAATTACACCATGTGTATTTTTAAAAGTCCTTTTTAGGTGTTCAACATTTTTAGGTGTTCATTGACACTAAACATTCATTTTCATTGAACGCCAGGATTAGTATCTACCCATGTTAGGTCTGAATTTACCAATTTTTCTATCACCTTCTAAGTGTGCAATCAATTCAGATTCGGTTTCAAAATCAGTATATCCTAAAGGACTAGAATGATGCAATATTGTATATTCGTTTTTTTCGTTTACTCTTGCAAACCATTTTTCGTCACCACCATCAACGGTTAGTGTATTTTCTGTTGTAAAAACTTCTTTAGATTTTACGATCTCATTGTTTAAAATATTTTTCATAGTAGTTATATATTAAAGGTTTATAATTCGATTTTTATTTTTTTAGTTGTCAGTGTATTTCCATCAATGAAATCGTGATAGTCGTGTTGTAAATTATCAACTACAACAATTTCATTATCATTAGATACGATTAGTGTTGCATCAAAAAAGACACTATCCAAATCTCCATCTTCTGTTAATACTTCTTTTGCTATAAATTTTGTACTCATCTTTTTTGTTTTAAATTAGTAAAGGTACAAGGATTCGAACCTCAACTTACAGTACCAAAAACTGTCGTGCTACCGTTACACTATACCTCTAAAAAGCTCCCTCTCGTGGACTCGAACCACGGACTTTCTGATTAACAGTCAGATGCTCTAACCAACTGAGCTAAGAAGGAATATAAATTAATTTTTGAATAATTGAGGAACCTCTTCGTCTTTGGTCATTTCCAATATCTTTAATTGCCAATCTTGCATATCATAGGTAACATATTCTTTCGGAACATCTATACCTCTGTATTCTAAATCGTGCAATAATCCGTATTGCTTTATGCCATCTTCGTTCAGTCCTACCCAAGAAAAATCATCAACAAAATGATAGTTCTCATCAGGACCACTTGCGGTTTGATGTGTTAATAAAGTTCCTTTCGGAATTGTCAATATTCCATAGTCTGTATTTGCAGCTTTGAAATGCACTTTATATTCTTTGGATGTTTTCATTTTCGTATTATTTACTATCGGTTTAACCAATCGTTTGTAGCTCTTTGACTAATATATACTGGCATTTGACACATCCTATATTCTGATACAAGTCTTTGATATTCCTTTCGGAATTCTCTGTGCGTTTCAAAATCAGATTCGCTTAGTTCATCTACCGTTTCTACTCCTTTTCCGTAATTTACGTTTAAATATACTTTTCCCATAATACCTTATTTTAATTTGTTACTAGTGTAATAAAATCTATTGTAGAATTCTGAACCATCACAGTTGGTTTCTTCTGAATTTGACAGCTGAGTTATTCCATTGATTACGGTAAGTCTTGCATTCGTATTAAGAAAAGCGAAACCATCATAGTTTCCACTTCTGTGAAGAACAGTTTCAATCATAATGCTGATTCCAGTTTTGAATTCTCTGGTTGCAAATTCATCAGTTCTCGCTAATTGCATATTTGCATAATCTATCATTTCTACAACTCCTACATTTTTTTTACTTCTCATCTTTAGTAATTTTAAGTTAAACAAGATGTTGATGTCCTCACCAACAATAACAAGATACGCAATTAGTTCCGTAGTTTTGCCACAGAACCGCCATATTATTCAGAAAAACTTTTCATCCAAGTTGTTAAAACAGTTCTTGCTTCATTCCTACTTAAACCAAATGCGGCCTCTAAGTAAGGTGCAGCACCAAACATATTAGTAACTCCTGAATTTCTTAATGTTTCTAAATAAGAAAAATACTCTTTATCAACGAAATACTCTTTTAAATCTTCTTTCATAATTTTTGTTTTTAATTGTTAAATTGTTAAAGCCCGAACAGCGCGAACATTGTTGGTGTTGTTCTTATAGTAGTCGTACTGGTTACCATTGGAGAAATACTGTATCCACGCATTGCCGTAATCGTACTCCGTAGAACTCCAATAATAGTAAAAAGCAAAACCGCCAACCACATCTCTCTTCTTATACATCTCATTTAGCTCTTCCTTTGTTGGTAATCTCCAATCTTCACCCAATGCTTCACAAGCCTCTTTAGCTTCATGCCAAGTGAAACGACCCTCTAAGTCTTTAGGGTAAACTTCAAATGCTTCAAACTCTGATTTAATTACAGTTGACTTTTGTGATGATTTATACTTTGCTTTCAATTTAGCTAATGTAGCTTCTAATATTTCTATTTCTTTTAACATAATATTTGTTTTTAAATCCAACCTCTTTTTCTAACTCCTTTTAATAAATTTTTAAGTGTTTTCGAATCGGTATCAGATATTTCTACATCTAAAAATTTATTCGTACCATCAAGTATAGCTTTCAAATAATCTACGTTGTCCCATATTTCTTGTTTGTCTGTATCAGGTAAATATGTTACTGATTGCGTTCCTTCCCAAAGTTCATTTTCTTCATTCAGTAAAACACAAAATTCAAATTTGCCATCATCACTACAAGCTCCATAGTAGAACGTATTCGTAATTGTTTCTTCTACCTCTTTTGAGGTTTCGTTTGCCGGTGTTAGGTTATATAGAACACCGTCTATTTCAATTGTTTTCATATATTTGTTTTTAAGTTATTATGCTTCGGCATACATTGTTTCGCCATTAGAAAATCTTGCAGTTACAACTAAAGGTGTCGTAAAGTCAAGGTAAATCTTTTCTAATTTGTCTGTCAATTTTTCTTTGAATTTGTCTAATCTTTTGAATCTTGCAACACTTGTTCTAAGTGCTTTAAGTTCGGTATAGTCTTCGTAATAAGTTAAGTGGTCTTTTATGCATTCATCACTTTCGACTTCGTGACCGTCAATGTAGTATTCACAAATCCAATCAAGGTTAACTCCGCTGTAATATCCAGATCGAGCGACTGGATGAATAACACATTCAATCGAAGTTCCATCGGCATATGCAAAAGAATCACTCAAAGAATATTCTAATATCTTTGAACTGTTATCAATGTAATTGCCAGCTTTTTCAGAACCAAAACTTAATTCGTCAAGAGCTTTAATTTCGTATTGTACATTGCTAATTAAATCTTCATAATCAAATTCTTCTTCACAAACCGAAGCAAAAATCCTTGAAGCATTTTCGTTGTAAAAATTTCCTGTTGCCATTTTTGTAGTTTTAAAAGTTAAACGTGATAAAGGTACTACCCTCACCAACTATATACAATATACACAATCCCAGCGACAATTGCAACTTTTAAGCAAAGTATTTTCAAATTATTTCTTCATGTCTTTTATAGTATTTCGTATTGCCCAACATATTCCATATAAACAATAAGAAATTAAAGTAGACGCACCTATGTACATAATACAATCCCAAAAGGTTTTTTTACTTTGTATTTCCATTACACCTTCAGTTCCAAATATACTACCGAGAAATAAAAAGACACCAGCAATTTGAAGTCTACCAAAAGTAGAAGTAAACATATACTGTATTCTTTGTTTTACTGATGACTTTTTCATACTCTTAATATTAAACAGATTCAACTAGTTCTACATCAGATTCATTCCAGCCGAAAGTGTCTGCTATTATTTTAGATTGTAAATCTTTGTAAGTTAATATAGACCAAGTAATGACATCTTCGATAGGATATGTAAAGTTTACTATTCTTTCATTTTCTACACTATCCCAAGCTTTAAAAAAGAAATATCCATCTAAATAGTTTGATTCTGATGAATAAACCTTATATTCAAATCTTAGTAATCCATCTGTTAGTAATTGACCATCACTAGCTACTTGTGCAACTTTTATTATAGGATTTGTAATTGTATCTCCGAAGTCACTTGTTAAACTTCCTGTTACTTTGTAATAAATTGAATTTTCCATTTTTTTATATATTTTTAATATTTAATTATTTTCTTTTTGTAATTCTAATTCAGCAAGTCTAATTTTCATTTCTTCTTCATTTAAAAACTCTTCTACATTAGGTTGACCCGTTGTTAGTACATTACCTACATCAACACTACCATCAAATAAAACTGATAAGTCATCTGAATAAATTATATAATAAATTGTTCCGTGTTCGGGTTTAATTGTTGTTGTCGCCATTTTATTATTTATTTTTTAAATTCCTCCTCCGTCTGTAATTGTCCAACCTAATGTTCCAGTTAAATAGTTTCTAATATCTTCACTTTCTCCCCCTATTTCATACCTTGCAGTCCCAAAATGAGCAGGAACATTTGGCTGTAATGTTTTAGTTGGGGATGTTCCGTTCCAACCTGTCCATTTAACTAATGCTTTTTGATAATTCGTATCACTAAAAGCTGAACTAAGAAACATATTGGTCATATTAATAGCAATAGAAACATCGTAATTGCTAACATCAACATCAACATTTAAACCTCTAAACATTTCAAAAAAATGACTTATACCACTTACATCTAAGTCTTTAATTGTTGGATCATTAAAAGCATTACCAAAAGTTTCAAAAAGTTCAGAACCAACTGTTAAATTTTTAAAACAACCTACATTGCAACTTTTAACGCTTGTATTCCAAAATGCATTCCTTACTAAAGTGACATTTGTACAATCTAAAGAAGTATTAACGCTTAAAATAGAAGGTAAATGATTCATATTATAAAACATAGATTGTAAAGATGTCCAACCGTTATAAGTACCCCAATCTAAAACATCGATAACTTTTAACCTATCAGCACCAAACCTTAAATTAGGTGAAGTTATCCCCGAAGTTATTAATACTTTAATTGTATAAATACCGTGAGACGAATAAGAATGAGTTAATCCAGTTGAACTTGTTACGGTATCATTTGAAGAATCGCCCCAATCTATATTATAATTTATTGTTCCGCTTGTACTAGGGGAAAAATTATAGGAAGTTAACCCGTTGCCTAAATTAGTGTTAATTTGAAAAATCCATTCATCTTCTAAAATTATACAATTATTATTGGGAAATACTTTAGTACTGCCTATATAAACCTTATTAACAGTTGTTGAACCTAGTTTAACACTGTTTATGTCGTTATTTCCTATTTTCATTATACTATAAAATAAATTGTATTTGCATCCGGTGTTAAAGCATCATATTCTGCCTGGGTCACTGTTAATAAATTATTAGTAGTGTAAGTTGAACCAACACTCTTTTCTATATAATTAGGGGTAGATGTTCCAATTCTTATATCCCCATTATAATCCCATAAATCGCCCGAACTTAAACCCGATGAACTTGTCGGAAGTGTTAAGTTAATAGTGTTTGACTTAATAGCCATTTTTGTTGAAGTTGTTGAAGAATCGTAAAATCTAAAGTCCTGATTATTGTCCACTCCAACAAGCCACTTCTCCGCCCCTCCTTGTGAGTATTTAACTTGTGAACTATATAAAGTTGAAAGTGAATCAATTTCTAATTGCATACTTCCATTTCCCCTAGATTTAACTAATAAAGGGGTTAGGTTATTTGCATCAATTATTGTGTTATCTCCAATATTTAAACCAGCTGTTGTTGTTGGAGAAAATAATATATTGAACTTATTAGCTGAAGTTATTTCAAAAGCTGATTCGCTTGCTGAATAGTTATATATTCTAAAACTATCATTTGAACCCGTATTACCAAACAACCATTTTTTAACGCCACCTCGTTCAAACTCCATATTGGTATTGTTCGCGCCTGTTGAGTTTATAATAAAAGAAGGATTTAACCCTGACGACTCAACTTTCAACATATTCTGTTTCGTACTAGATATAACCGTTTCCTTTGTTAAGTTTACGTTTCCATTATCTAAGAAGTCCCAAAGTTTGATAGGGGTTGAATCATTATCGTATATAGATAATGCGCTACCCGTTGTAGTTCCTTCTCCTTGAATAACCGTTGAATTTTGTAAACTTATTTTTTCAGTTCCGATTCTTGAATTTCCCCCAACAATAAAATAACCTAAACTACCTGAAATACCACCTTGATAAAAATTAACTCCCGTACCTGAACCTCCTCCTTGTTGAAGTCTGTGCATTAGAGAACCACCAAAGAAAAATTTACAAGAATTTGTTTCAAATTCAATTCCCGAATTTGCCGTATTTCCATCTCCAACTCTCCAAATCAAACTTCCATTTGTTGACATATAACCACCACCTTCTTTCCCAACTTGAAACATTGGTTCAGCCGCATTGGTTTTATTAAGTACTTGAAAAGCTTGAGTAGAAGCCGATTTAATAACCAACCCCCCATCGTCATTCCATCTTGAATAATAACCACCAAAAGCAGTTCCAAATTCAAAGTTAATAGGTGCTATTTCAGTTGCAGTTGCTTCATCAAAACTAAAAGTCAATTTATTATCGCCTAAAGTAATCTTTCTATCTCCCGTTAATGTATCATCAGCGGTATAGATAGTGTTACCACCACTAGGGGCAGACGTTCCAATTCTTACTGCCCCACTATTATTCCATAAATCATTTGCTCCTAATCCTGATGAACTTGTTGGTAAGTTTGTCATACTTACATTTGCGCTTAAAAGTGTATCACCTTGTAAACTTATAGCTTCATTACTTATAGGTGTTTGACTTCCTATAATAAAATATCTACCAGGCAAAGAACCGTTAACGTGAAAGAATACATCGTCGTTAGCGTCTTTGAATCCTATTTGATGCTTCAACGAACCGTTAGCGTAAAAGTTTAAAGCTTCAATACTAAAGTTTGCAAAATCTGTAACTCCGTCATCTGCGCCAATATTTACACCCCCGTTTGCGCTCCAATATCCGCCACCTATTCTTTCAACATTAAAAACATCTACAGTGTCGGAAGTGTTTCTGCATACTAAAGAATCATTCCCAGAAGTAGACGGAACAACTTTTAAACCTCCGCTTCTATTAAATAAAGAATACCCACCTTCTCCAGCGTTGATTTGAAAATTACTACTTGCACCCGAGTTTTCAAATATTAAATTATTCGTATTCCCTAAATCAACCGTACTATCAACCCCTAGACTCACATTCCCATTATCCAAGAAGTCCCAAAGTTTTACGGGTGTTGTATCATTGTTGTATATAGCTAATGCGCTACCTGTGGAAGTTCCGTTCCCTTTGATTGCCGTTGAGCTTTGTAAACTTATTTTTTCAGTTGATACAAGAGAATTACCCCCGAGGATGCAAGTTCCATTTCCTTTTACTTGGAATATACCGGAACTAGAAGTGTCTATAATATTTAAAACATTTTGAGAATCCGACTCCGCTTTAATTAGTGTATTTTTATGTAAAGTTATACCAGCCGCACCGCTTATAATAGTATCACCACCTAATGCAACATTTCCGTTTGCAAAGAATTTAGAATTAATACCCCCACTACTACTACCGAAAAGAACATCTCCAGTTTCAAAAATCTTAAAAACATTATTAACCCCTAAGCTTTCTCTAAAACTTAACTTATCTGTAATAGTTAAAATTCTATCAGTTCCAATTGTATCATTAGCCGTATATATTGTGTTACTGATAGAATTTCCAGTTGCACCTTGTGTTCCAGTTGCACCTTGTGTTCCAGTTGCACCTTGTGTTCCAGTTGCACCAACAGAACCGGTTGCCCCAACTCCAGTTGCACCTTGTGATCCTGTTGCTCCTGGAACTAA
>Ga0208814_1001564_pt1 | contig 10552 bp, 12 predicted proteins | sample MalvirAntarct_55_FD_184253 | JGI IMG/M metagenome (GOLD analysis project Ga0208814, IMG submission 184253) | Marine viral communities from the Global Malaspina Expedition - Malaspina viral metaG Antarct_55 (SPAdes) (version 2) | ecosystem: Environmental > Aquatic > Marine > Oceanic | place...
ATGAGCAAAAAGCTATTAATAGAAACTCATACTGTAAAGATATCCCCTTCCCAATTAACTGAAAATGTTAATAAGGAAAGTGGAAATCTTTTTGTTGAGGGTATTTTAGCTACGGCTGAAGTAAAAAACGGAAACGGTCGTTACTACTCAAAGGGTTTATGGGATAGAGAAATGGATAAGTACTCTGAATTAATTGAACAAAGACGTTCAATGGGAGAACTTGACCACCCTGAATCAACCGTTATTAACTTAAAAAATGTATCACATTTAATATCCGAATATTGGTGGGATGGTGATAATTGTATGGGTAAGATAGAAATTTTACCTACCCCCTCAGGAAATATACTTAAAGAATTAATTAAAAGTGGTGTTACCGTAGGTGTATCATCTCGTGGTATGGGTTCTTTAGAAGATAGAGGTGGAGTAATGGAAGTACAAGATGACTTTGAATTATTGTGTTGGGATTTTGTCTCAACACCTTCTAATCCTGGTTCTTATATGACTACATTAAATGAAGGCAAAAGCGTAGTTACCTATGACTACACAAATGTAAATAAAGTAATACATGAAATCCTTTGTTCAAAAGGTTCATGTCCTATAACATAAAAATATTTCTTCGGACGCTACCGACGGATTTAATGCATAAAGCGCTCTTTTGAGCGTTTCTTGTATCTTAAAGTATTTTTACATATGTATGACTGCAATGTGTCATGAGTATCTAGATATGGCACTAAAATATATTATTCCCTATTACGATTCCTAATAATCGTATTTCACAAAAAAAATTTTGAGATTATGGCAAACAATGATTTGTTAAAAGAAGCAATCGCTGATGCTAAAGCTGTTAAAGAAACTGCTATTGCAAACGCAAAACTTGCTCTTGAAGAAGCATTCACACCACATTTGAAATCTATGCTTTCAGCAAAATTAGAAGAAATGGACAAAGAAGACGTTGACGAAGAATACAAAAAGTATGAAGAAGACGACGTTAAAGAAGAAATGGACACTAAAGATGACATGAAAGAAGAGAAAGAAGACATGGGTGAAGCTAAAGAAGAGCTTGATGAAATTAACCTAGACGAGTTACTTGCTGAACTTGAATTGGATGAAGACGCTCGAACAGACGCTGAAGAAGAAGGCTACAAAGACGGTATGAAGGACGAAAAAGAGGACTTGAAAGAGGACGAACGTACGGATGCTGAGGAAGAAGGTTTCTTAGATGGCGAAAAAGACGAGAAAGAAGACGACGACGATAAGATAGACGATGAAGAAATCGATCTAGAAGATATGTCAGAAGACGACTTAAAAGGATTCATTGAGGATGTTATTAAAGATTTAGTAGCAGACGGAACAATTGAAGCAGGTGATGAAGCAGTGGAAGATGAAGAAGACGTTGTAGATATCGACGACATGGATGACATGGAAGATATTGATGTTGAAGTAGAATTAGATGAGGAAATGACTAAAAAAGAAAAAGCTGAAGGTGATGATCGTAAAAAAGACGATAAAATCGAAGCTGAAACTGAAAAAATGAGATTTAAAGAAGCGATTGATGAAATCGAAGCTCTTAAAGTTGAATTACAAGAAGTTAATTTACTTAATGCTAAGTTACTTTATACAAACAAAGTATTTAAATCTAAAAACTTATCTGAAGACAAAAAAGTTAAAGTGCTTAAAGCATTTGACAAAGCGTCAACAGTAAAAGAAGCTAAAGTTATTTTTGAAACATTAAACGAAGGTTTAGTATCAAAAACAGAAGCTATTGTAAGACCAAGAGGTAGTGCATCTAAAGCAACTGGAACGATAACAGAAGCTAAAAAACCAATTATTGAAAGCAATGATGTATACAATCGTATGCGTAAACTTGCTGGATTGATTTAAAAAACAATTATTAAAAATTAAAACTTAAAAAAAATGAGCTTAAATTCTTTATTAGAAAGCGCAAACCCATATTCTTCTTTACAGTCGGATGCGGCCAGATTAGCTGGTAAATGGGAAAAAACAGGTTTATTGGAAGGAATGAATGGTGCCCAGAAAAACAACATGGGAATGATTCTTGAAAACCAAGCTAAACAACTTGTAGTAGAATCATCACAAACTAGTGGTGGAACAGGAAATGGTGGAACATTCCAATCACAAACTGGCGTAAACGTTGGTGGACAGTGGGCAGGTGTTGCTTTACCATTAGTAAGAAAAGTATTTGGACAAATTGCTGCACAGGAATTTGTATCAGTACAACCAATGAATTTACCTTCTGGACTTGTATTTTTCTTAGATTTCCAATACGGATCTAACAAAACTCCTTTTTCTGCAGGTTCTTCATTATACGGAGATAAAACATCTGCCGATAATCCTTTTGGTAACACTAATACAGGTGGACTTTACGGATCAGGACGTTTTGGATATTCAATTCAAAATTCTCAATCTTTAGTTACTCAAGTAGCTAATGATTTTACAGATGCAACTTGGGATCAAGTTAACTTTAACAGTGTATATTCTGCTTCTGTTGCTGATGGAGGATATTATGCTGTAACTGTAGCTGCCTCATCTTTAGGTTTCTTCGATAGTGAAGGAGTTAAAGGATTCCAATTATTTTCAGGTTCAGTTGCAACTTCAATCGAAGTTGGAACTCCAGGTGCTCAAGTATCTGAGTTTACATCTTATGATGGTGGTGCTGATGTAACATTTATTGTTACAAAATCTGCATTCTCCCCAGATGGTTCTTCTTCTGCAAACGTATTAGGTACTGGTTCAGTATTGGTAAATTACCAACTACAACCAACTGATAATAACAGAGGTGACTTTGAAGCTGGAAATCCAAATCCAAACACAGAAAATCATCAAGCAACCGGAGCAGAAGCGTGCTGCCCAGAACAAGTAATTCCAGAAATCAACATTCAGATGCAATCATCTGCAATCGTTGCTAAAACTAGAAAACTGAAAGCTGTATGGACGCCAGAATTCGCACAGGATTTAAATGCATACCATGCATTAGATGCTGAAGCTGAATTAACTTCAATCCTTAGTGAGTACATTTCATTAGAAATCGATTTAGAAATTCTTTCTATGTTGATTGAAGGTGCTGCTGCTGGAACTGAAAACTGGTCAGCTGTTAACAACCAGTCAATTACTGGAACAGGTGCAGGTATTACACAATCAGACTTAGGATTCTATAATTCTCAAGGACAATGGTTCCAAACATTAGGAACTAAAATCCAAAAATTAAGTAACATCATTCACCAGAAAACTCTACGTGGAGGTGCTAACTTTATGGTTGTTTCTCCAACTGTAGCTACTATCTTAGAATCAATTCCAGGATTTGCTGCTGATACAGATGGTGATGCTGCTAAAGCTTCTTATGCATTTGGTGTACAAAAAGTTGGTGCTTTAAATAGTCGCCAAAAAGTATACAAAAACCCTTACATGACTGCTAACACAATCCTATTAGGATACCGTGGTACTCAGTTCTTAGAAAGTGGTGCTGTATTTGCTCCTTACATTCCGTTAATTATGACTCCACTTGTATACGATCCAGATACTTTCGTACCAAGAAAAGGTCTATTAACTAGATATGCTAAGAAAATGGTAAGACCAGAATTTTATGGTACTATCAATGTAGCAGGTTTAGATACTCTATAATATATAGATTAAATAATACCTTAATAAAATTAACCCGGCTTTGGCCGGGTTTTTTTTTGCTTTTTATATGTATAATAAAATGCGTTATACCCAAACTATATTTATCTCATTATATAGCTATATCAATAACTTACGGTTTTTTAACGTATTTACAACGGTTTTATTCACTGATAACACAACCCCTAATTTAAAGAATTTATGGCAAGTAAACACCATACGGACGATGTATTTCGTTCTAAGAGAGTGCCTAAAAACCCAATTAAGTTCAAACTCCAACTTAATGAAGAACAAAAACAAGCTAAAAAATCAATCCTTGAAAACACTATTACCCTCTTAGGTGGAAGTGCAGGTAGTGGAAAGACATTATTAGCATGTAATATTGCACTAGATGGATTATTCAGAAAACAATATGATAAAATTATTATTACTCGACCTACGGTATCAAAAGAAGAAATAGGATTTTTACCTGGTGATTTAAGAGAAAAAATGGATCCTTGGGTTCAACCAATATATCAAAATTTCTTTGCTTTATATGATAAGGTAAAAGTTGAAAAGATGATTGAAGATGGTAAAATAGAAATTGTACCTGTATCTTTTATGCGAGGTAGAACATTTTTAGATTCTTTAATTATAGTAGATGAGGCACAAAACGTTACTCACGAACAAATGGAGATGATTACATCTCGTATTGGTTTAAGAAGTAAAATGGTAGTATGTGGTGATTCCCACCAAACGGATTTAAAGAAAAAATCTGATTCAGGTTTTAAATTCTTATATTCGGCAGCAAGAAAAATTAAAAATTTAGAAGCAATTACTTTAACTACAAACCACAGAAATGAGATTGTAGAAGATTTAATAAATTATTATAATGAAGCTATAGATAAAGGAGCAAGTATTACTACTTCTGGTTCATATAACTATAATAGTAAGAATTAGTATCATATTTATAACAAAATAGAATTATGGCATTATGTACTACTACAGGTTCGTTAGAAGTATTTATACGTGAAAGCATAACTTTACCTAATGGTAATGAAGAAGTAGCAACTAACAGTATAAAAATACCTAATGTAAACCAATTAGTAAGAAGAATAGATACGATATCATCTAAATGGGAAGATACAGGAGTAGAAATTTTAAGATTTGTTGACAATGAAGCTTCTCAAGTAGCAGGCTCGTTTGTTAGGGATACGGTAAAATATTTAAGATTTACTAATTTAGATTGTACTAACTATCTTTCTCTATACTTAATACAAGAAAGCCCAGATGCTCAATCACCTAATACAGGTAATGTAGGATCAGGAGATGAAGGTGTATTTAGAATAGACCCGGGTAAGTCAATGATGTTATCCAATGCACAATTTGAAAGTAGTAATTATTACGATTACGTGGTAGACGGTTATGTTGATTTACAATATTATTCATCTTTCGCTTCATTATATAGCATAAAAGCAAAAGCAAACATAGCAGATATTAGGATAGAGTACCTTGTAGGTTCTTCTTAATATTTATAACAAAATAAATTAAATAAAAAATGGCATTAACTTATAGAACAGGCTCAGGTGGTAAAGGATCAGCTTTAACAATTGACGAATTAGATAATAACTTTAGACACTTCACAGGGTCACACCCTATAAATGGTGATTTAACAATCACAGGTTCACTAACAGTTTCAGGTTCAACAAATTCAGTATTTGATATTGATTTTCAAAATTTAGAAATTACAGGTGGATTAGATGTATCTCGAGATGTAGTTGTTAGAGATGACTTAACTGTATTTGATGATTTTATTGCTTCAGGATCTGATAATAGAATAGGTAATTCAGCGGGTAATGCTTTATTACAAGTAACAGGCTCTTTATCATCATCTGGATCAGTATTATTTACAGATTTACCTACAGTAGAACCTGTTATATCAGGCCAATTATGGTTATCAGGTAGTTTTAGTAATTCTAAATATTTAATGGTAAGAGATTAAAATTTTTAAAATATATAAATAAAATTATAGGGGACTCAATTTGAGTCCTCTTTTTTCATATTTATAATAAAACTGAATAGAATATGAACATTCCAATTTACGATGGTAATCCTATATGGAACCCTAACGCAACAGCTTTTGGATTTTACAATAATGATATTGAATTTCAGGTTGACTGTATTAAAGTATCAAGATTTGTAACTACACGTTTAGGTTATCCTCTAATGGATGTTGAACTTCAAACTTCTTCTATATTTACAGCATTTGAAGAAGCAATTACTATATATGGAAATGAGTTGTATGCCTATTTAATTCGAGAAAATGTATTAGATCTTACAGGATTACCTTATGCTAATTTAGATTTAACTGAAACTATAATTTCACCAAATTTTGAAACTATAATCAGATTATCTGAACAGTATGGTGAAGAAGCAGGAGTTGGTGGTAATGTTACCTGGTATACAGGTTCTATCCCTATGTCTTCTAGTGTACAAGATTATGATTTAAAAGTATGGGCTAAAGACCAAGGAATTACTGGGAGTATAGAAATAAAAAGAGTATTTTTTCAAGAACCAGTACCAGCTTCAGCTAGATATTTAGCCCCATTTGATGGGTTTGGATTTGGAGGGGTTGCAGCTGCAGGTTTAATGGAAATGGGTGGATTTGGAGGGTCAGGTGGATTTTTAATGATGCCCCTTAATTATGACATGCAAGTAATTCAGTCTATTGAAATGAACCAACAAGTTAGAATGTCTAATTATAGCTTTGAAATACATAATAATGTAATACGAATATTCCCAATCCCAGGACCATTTAATGGTTTTGATTTTAATAGTGGTTGTGGTAATTTATGGTTCGAATATATTAAAAGACAAGAAAGAATTGAATCCTCGGTTGAATGCGCTGAAGGTTTAATTACTAATGTATCCAACATGCCATACCAAAACCCAGTTTATTCCTTAATAAACTCAGTTGGTAGACAATGGATATTTGAAATGACATTAGCTATATGTAAAGAAATTTTAGGATACGTTCGTGGTAAGTATAGCACAGTACCAATTCCTAATGCTGATATGACATTAAATCAAGCCGATTTATTAGCAGCAGCAACTGCTGAAAAAACGGCATTATTAGAAAGATTAAGAGCATATTTAGATGAAACATCACGTGCAAATATGTTAGAAAGAAAAGTAAGAGAACAAGATGCAGTATTAAGAGAATTGGATCAAGTTCCAAGAGTAATTTATATAGGATAATATGGCAATGTTTGCAAGACAGAGAGATGTCTCTCTGGTAAGACACTTAAATAGAGAAGTTATGGGTAATGTAATTACCCAACAATGTGCTTTATATCAATTTAAATTAGAAGAAACTAAAGTAAATATATATGGTGAAGCAGCTGCAGAAAAATTTTATAATGGTCCTTTCCTATTTAATGTTTTAATAAATAGACAAGATCAAGATTATCCCGAAGATTCTGAAGGTATCCAATTTCAACAGGGTATTGATTTTTACTTTTTAAGAGATGATTTAGTTGATGCTAATGTTGTTCCAGATATAGGTGATATTGTTTTATACCAAGAAGGATATTATGGGGTACAAAGTACAATAGCTAACCAATATTGGAGTGGTAAAAACCCTGATTACCCAAATAATGATTCAGATGGCAAACCCAATCCACTTAATCCTAATTTACAATTATTTGGAACTAATTTATCTATATTAGTATCAACCTATTACATACCAGCTGATAAAGCTGCTATATCACCTTATAAAGAAAGATTTTAATGGCAGTTAGAAAACCTATACCAAAAACACAGAAAGAAATCAGTATTGATCAACAAAGACCATCTGATTCAAGGTATGGTAATCCCAATATTCCAACCCCTTCAAATGAAAATGAAACGGGCATACAGTTTAATAGATCTGAAAAAATATCTTGGACCGGTGATACTGCAAAACCCTTTTCAATAGGAATACAGGATTTAGATGAAGCTGTTTTTTTTTATTTTGAAAATGTAATTAAACCTTTTGTATATCAAAACGGAGAAAGAAGGGAAGTACCTATAATTTATGGTTCTCCTGAAAGGTGGAAATCATTTCAACGTGATGGATATTATAGAGATAAAAAAGGAGCCATAATGATGCCTATTATTGTAATTAAAAGAAATACAATAACTAAAGATAGAACTGTATATAATAAATTAGATGCTAATAGTCCTAATTTATATGGAACTTTTCAACGTGCTTATAACCCTAAAAATTTCTATAGTAACTTTGCAGCAATTAATAATAAAATACCTGCAAAACAACTTTATGCCGTAGCTGTACCTGATTTTGTTAATATAGAATATAGTGTAATTGTACAAACATATTATATGGAACAGCTAAATAAAATTATTGAAGCCTGTGAATACGCATCAGATGCCTATTGGGGTAATCCTGAAAGGTTTAAATTTAGAGCCTTTATAGACAGTTTTACAACAGCAACGGAATTAACTAAGGGTAAAGATAGATTAGTAAAAGGAACATTTAATGTTAGATTAAGAGGATACATAATACCAGATACAATCCAAAAGGATTTAAATTCTATCAGTAAATATAACACTAAGTCCAAATTTATTATTCAAATGGAAACTACTGCTAACTCAGAAATATTTGAAGAAGGAGTAACTAAAACTAAAGATGGTAGAACTAGACGTCAAAGAGAAGATCAAGGAAGTATATCTAATGTTTCTGATGTAACCCAAGGTACAGAATTAAAAAAATAAAAAAAAATGGCTAGTAATGTAAGATTTGTTGATTCATTAAAAGTTGGAGCCTACCAAACTGAAAACTCTGGTGGTGGTGGTGGTGGTATAACCATTAATAATAATGTAGATAACTATATATTAAGTGCAACAGGTAATGCATCTATTATTAATGGAGAATCTAATTTACAATTTGATGGTACTAGTTTAGGTATTGGAGGTGCATCATCTGGTCCTAGATTAGAAATAATAGATAATAGTTCAGGCCAAGACTTAATGTTAATTAGAAATGCAACTGGAAATGGGGTAAAAGTAACAAGTGGAGGGGTTTTACAACTTATAGAATTTAGTTCATTACCAACAGCAGTAGAAGGAGGATTAGCTTATGTTTCTGATAATTTTTATATAGGTTTAGGATAAAGTATAATATGTATAATAAAATAAAAATTTAGTATAAATGGCAAATTGGAAAAAAGTAATAGTTAGTGGGTCATTAGCAGAGTTAAAAGGATTAGAACTTAGTAGCTTATCAGCACAACCCTCAGAAGGAACGGTATTAACTATTAATGACGATGGAATTGTTGGAACAAAAGAAGGTGCATCTGGTTCTTCTGGTTCAAGTGGTTCTTCTGGTTCAAGTGGAACAAATGGTTCTTCAGGAACAGACGGAACTTCAGGCTCTAGTGGCTCATCAGGCTCATCAGGTACAGATGGAACAAGTGGCTCAAGTGGTTCTTCAGGAACAGACGGAACCTCAGGTTCAAGTGGCTCATCAGGTACAGATGGAACTTCAGGCTCAAGTGGGACAGACGGAACAAGTGGTTCTTCAGGAACAGACGGAACCTCAGGTTCAAGTGGTTCTTCAGGAACAGACGGAACCTCAGGTTCAAGTGGCTCTTCTGGAACAGATGGAACTTCAGGCTCAAGTGGCTCATCAGGTACAGACGGAACAAGTGGCTCTTCTGGAACAGATGGAACAAGTGGTTCTTCAGGAACAGACGGAACAAGTGGCTCATCAGGTACAGACGGAACCTCAGGTTCAAGTGGATCAAGTGGTTCAAGTGGGTTATTATCTTTAACTGGAAATACTGTAGATGGTGTAATTACTTTAGGGGCAACAGGTGCACCTAATGCCGATGTAAACAGTAATTTAGTATTTAATAATACTGGTGGTTCTACATTAGGTGGTTTATTAACAGTAACTGGTGACGTTGTAATTAGCCATGATTTAACAGTACAAGGAACAGCATCGTTCCAAAACTCAGAAAATTTATTAGTAGCAGATAGATTTATATTATTAGCTTCTGGTTCAAATTCTGTAGGAGATGGTGGTATTGTAATACAACAAGCAGACCAAGATTATGGTGATGCTTTTGCATATGATGGTTTATCAACTGAAAGATGGGGTGTAACAAGTTCTTTCCATGCTAGTGGCTCAGGATTTACACCAGATGCATTTATGTCAACCGTAGTTGTAGGATCTGGAGGTGCATTACCAACATCAGCACCTGCAAGATATCAACAAGAAGGAAATATATTTACATCAGCATCAGGTGATGTTTATATTTATTCATAATATATCTTAAAAATTGTTTTTAAAAATATTAAAAAGTTTTATGGGATTTAAATCAAATAGAGTTGAAATAAAAGGAGTATCTACTGACAAAGTGGGTACTCCTTTAACCCGTAATATAGAATTAACAGAAAAAGAAATTGAATTTTTATTAATTACTATAAAAAACTCTTTATTTAAAGGAGAATATGTAGAAATATGTTATAACACAACATTAAAATTACAAGAAAAGTATAAAGAATTAAATAAAAAATAATAGTTATGCCTTACAACCTAACAAATTTGTCTATAAGAGAATTAAGGGCTCTTAGAAAATCAACTGATTATCTTCCAATAACAGGTATTGATGCTATTTTCATCGGCACCCTACAAGTAAAATTAAACCAAAAAATTGAAACTATTGAATCTGGGTTAGAAAATGTTGTAACTTCACAGACTGAACAATAACTTTTCATATTTATACCTATATTACGGCCCGTAAGGGAAGTGGACTGAATAATCAGTAGCCAACCTAATAAACAAAGATATGCCAAACTGGAAAAAACTTATTACAAGCGGTTCTGATGCTACGCTAAACTCATTAATTGTAAACCCCGGAAACGTCGGTATTGG
>Ga0208814_1001568_pt1 | contig 10535 bp, 2 predicted proteins | sample MalvirAntarct_55_FD_184253 | JGI IMG/M metagenome (GOLD analysis project Ga0208814, IMG submission 184253) | Marine viral communities from the Global Malaspina Expedition - Malaspina viral metaG Antarct_55 (SPAdes) (version 2) | ecosystem: Environmental > Aquatic > Marine > Oceanic | place: South...
GATTGAGCGCACATCACCCTTGACCTCACCCACATCTGTGGCGACATTATCTAGCTGGTGCTTCATCACGCTGACTTCTTTGTCCAGCTCCTGAATTGCTTCAGCATTTTTTTCTATTTTTTCTTCAGACCTGTCGAGACCATCCGTATTCGCATCCGTTGCGGAGGAGACGTTTGCCCACGAAATTATGCCAGCGACAGTGACTGTCAATAAGGGTGCTGCTGATAACATTGTTTTAAAATCCATGGTGTATCTCCTAGTTTTCGTCTCGTAAAAGTTGTGTGATTAAGTTCCAGCGATCTTCAAATTGTTGGCTCTTCTCCTTGCCAAACAATAAGTCAGATTTTTTAAGTGTATTTTTCAGTGTCGAATCTGACAGCGACCATGAATCGATGTCTCCTTTGATCAATGCTCTCGCATCCTTTTTGGTGACACCGTTGGAACTCAGAACCATCATCAGTTGAGTGTTGGTGAGTCCGCTAGATCTGGCTGCTGAGACGAGCTTAATCATGCGCTCATAACCTTCTCGTCTTGCCGCAGATGCCGTGTAAAATGCGTCCGCTAGATCAGCATCTTCGACTGAGTTAGGGTCTCTGAATGTGCTGGTTAAAATGCTGGTGGCATCGCGCTTGGCTTCGTTAAATTCATACGCTTTAAAGTGCAACGCAATCTTGGGGTCAAATGTTGTTGACCTAAACCCAACCCACGCCAGCAGCTCGTCTTCCAGAACATAGCGCTTGCCTGATTTACTGACATCTCCATTGATGGCTTTTGCTGTTCTCTGTACATTTTGCAATATTGAAGGCAGCAAGCTCTTACCCAAATGACTGCCAATTTCAGCCGTGATATTTTCTGCGCTATCTGCGGGGTTAAATATTCTGCCGCCAGATACTTTTTCGTTTTGATATACCTCAAGAAATGCACCAGCCGCAATATCAACGCCAAAGAATGGAGACAACAACTCCCTGCCGACCTGCGCGATAGCATCGTCCATGGGCTGATCCCTAAGAAGCGCGTTTAAGGGCTTTTTAAGGTATGCATAAGGATCTAGGTAGGTCAGGTCAATGTACTCCAGATTACCCTTCTCGTCCCTTCCTGTGGGCAGGATATTGGAGTTCTCAGACCAGTGCGGAGACATGAGCCGCAGCGCCTCTTCCTCATCCTCGTCAACACCCCACGCCCTCATCGCTGCATCTTGCATGGCGTAGATACCGGCGGAGACCATGGACATGCCAAGGATTCTCTGTGCCGCATGTCCGCGCATATCAGGATCAGCCATATCCTGACGGATGTAGCGCAGCATGTTGTAGGTTGTCCGAATAATTTCTGCCGGAAACGAAACAAAAGTTCCAACGAGCGGGAAGGTGCGCAGCTTTTTAATACTGCGACCAATTAGAGAGTAAGTGGGGTAGGTGTCCCGAATCCTTTCAGCAGCTAAAGGCATCGCCTCTTCTCTACTCATTCCTTTAGCGCCCATGAAGACGGTCACTTGGTTTTCAAACCCTATGATCTTCCAGAAATCATCACCAAACTGATAAAATTTAGCAAAGAAATCCATTCCCGCAACGGCGAAATCTTTTGCTCCTGATACGGAGAGATTGATATTTCGCGACACCTCACGATCTATGCTTCCGGTTCCAAAGCTATCCTCCAGCGCCTTTACTAGCTCTGATCCGCGAGGCGTGTCGTACATTACACCCAGTCTTTTTAGCTCTCGCAGATATGCCGTTGGGCCACCTTCTTCAGAGTTAAAATAACTGACCATGCTTTCCATGGATCGACCGGCTTCGCTCCAGTTAAAGTGACCGTTGGCAACAGTGAATAAGGATGCCGACATGAAGTTTCGGGCAATGGTTGTAGGAGCCACGACAGTCTTGCCGTATTTCACGAAACTGTTTAATGATTGCCAGACGCCGAAGAATCCACGCAAAGAATCTTGCTCTGTCGCGTCAATGAATCCCTGCTTGAGTTCGGGGGTGGTGTACAGACCGTTGAGTGGAGCCATAGCATCTGAAGCGTCAGCAGCAAGCTGAACATAAGATCCTGTCGGCGCGTTGTCTTCCGTAAATAGGAAGACTCCCTCACCCTTGAGCCTGACCTCTTGAAGGAACCTGTGATTAAAGACCAGTCGGCTTAGTTTGGTGGACGTTTTAGCAAAGTTAATTCTAGGGTCTTTGTACTCACCCATCAAAGCAAGTATTGGTTCCGCAATATCTTTTTTCTTTTTGATGATCGACAGGTCTTTACTGCCCAAAGTCGTTTCACGGATGAATGACGAAATGCCTGCAAAAGCCTTTCCGCTCCCGTCCTTCAGGATAGTGTTGATGATCCTGTCTGGATTGGGCGCACCCTGCTCGACTAAATAATTGGTCGCAGCTTCCAGTACTTCATCTGGTACTGACCTTGCCCACGCGGGGTCATCAAATACCCGAAAGGAACGGTTGACATATTTGCCGGTGTTGCCAGCAATGATCTTTAGCAGCTCGACTTTGGACTTTGCCGCATCTGACTTGTCGTTGGCCTCCAGCGTTTGAATTTCGTCCAATAAAATAAAACTGTAATCGAGCGATAGCTTATCAACGTACTGCCGCATTTTACCGATGCTGTTTTTGATATCATCCGGCAGATCAAGCGATTTAATTTGATTAACGGGGGTAGCCATCGCCGCAGTCAGCGAGGCTTCAATCTCTGGGGTCATGGTCTCGAAATTATTTTTTATTGCTTCGTCATAATTTCGTATTAGCATCCGCACATCAATATCAACCGCACCGATCTCACCGTCACGGCTGACCATCGACTGAAACACTTCTTCGTTTAGGAGACCTCTAGAGGTCAGCTCTCTCTTAAAGTTTGTTTTGATCCAAGACAAAGAACCGTCTATCACGCCCTTCTCTTCACGGATAGCCGCATAACGTGCAGCGTTTTCCTCTTCATATGTTGGTGCAGCCGGAGAGTACAAGAAATCAGACGAAGTCTGACCATCTGCGCTGGAATTCTTTGCCAGAACAAGTGGCCCTACCTGAATAACTTCATCGGCACTTAGGATTGGCTGGCCAGTCTTACGGTCATAGAAGTATGAGTGACGGCGAGGATCAAAACCAACCTGAATCCAGTCTGGGTCGTTTAGAGCTTCCTTGGCAAGCGCCTCATTCTCAGCGTCAGTGCGGTTTACATAGCTACCGTTCATCTTGGCATAAGATGATTTGTTGTGACGATCCTTTAATTTCTTAGCTTTTTTCGCATCGATCAGCCCGTCAGCTAACTGCTTATCGATTGCCGCCTTACCCTCTTCAGCATCCATAATTAGCTGTGAAGTTTTTTGAGATGCACTAAAGGTAACGCCTTTCAGGTTTCCGGTTGCCTGATAGCTTGACCTTGACACGCCATCTTTCTTGAAATGAAGTGCCGGAACCCAAGCAGAGTTCTCTTTATTCATATATGCCGGTATATCAAGGCGCATACCGACGAGTTCTCCGTCTTCTATCTCAAGATTAATCTTCGGCTTTTTGTCTGACGTTAAAGCGTTGTTCATCTCATCATAAGTTGCGGGAGTGGGAACAAAGTCATACTCAGATATTGTTGATCGGACTACGGTGTCAAAGTCTTGTTGGCTAATTTCTCCTGCCTTAAAGTTTTGGTAGGCGGCATTAACTTCAGGTATGACGCTAGTGTTTGGCCTGCCTACTGGCCTGCTAGGTGGGGAGAATAAAAGGTCTTGTTCAGGACTTACTTGAGTTGCAGAAACTCCGGCAGCATCGACTCCAGTTCCGCTTCCAGTGGCTTCTTGTAATCCAGATTCAGGTCTGGATATATCTCCATCAAGTACGATTGTCTCGTAACTGGTATCTGAAGATTCGTCAGGTATTGTAAAATCGGATCGCTCCCAACTAGGTCTTTCAATTCCGCCGGAGTGGTCATTTATCTTATCCCTTGCCTCATCGAGACTTAACTTTCCCTTATTATACTGATTCCATACGCCCTGAACAAATGCAACATTCTGCTTTTGCGCTTTATATGTAGATGTAAATAATCCCCTTACCGCTTCCCATGTAATAGACTGCATTTCTCTTGGCAAGACACCTTTCTCTTTCGCGGCTCTTCGGTAAGCCTCCTCATACAGGGAGTATGTTCCTTTGTGACCTGTTACCGTGGAATTAGCAGAACCCTTTTGCGTTCCAAAATTTCCTGCAACCTCTTCAGCTTTTCCGCCCAAAGGTCTCATAAGCGCCGCCGCCACTGCATGAGTATCAATAGTTACAAACCCAAGGTCTGATGCGGGATCAAAAATATTGTTATAAAAATTACGAACCTTATTTGCGTCACCTAATGACTCAGACAGTACTTCTATCTCAGGATTCATTACCGCCTTAAGAGCCTTGCCAATCTCAGACAGTGATCCCCACGCAGCTTTAGACTGAGTCTTTCCGTCAGCATTTGTAGCGTAGTCTAAAAACTTGCCGTCTGGAGAGACAAGTCTATAAGATGGGGAGTTGTAAGTTTGATCCCATGTTCGTACCCACATACCCAAAACGTGAGGCGAGACTTTCTCGTCAATTAATTGCTGTAAGGACTTGCTTTGAATCAAGTCTAATTTTTGTCTATTCGTGATTCTTGCTGGTGGCTTTACGTCCTTATGAAAATAGATCACATCAGCTTTGTCTTTCATGTTTTGATCAAAAGAATCGTTGATATTTTCGTGATATATATCGATCACTCTTTCAGCAAGGCTGGCATTTTGATACCAGTCTTTCTGGGGAGATAAGTTAGCCGCAACAGCACTTGCTTGAGCTAAAGAAATCCCATGCTTATCAGCCATCCGCTGTACAATTTTATTAGCGCCCTCATACCACTGTTTAGATAGTGATCGCGTACTGTCAGGAACCGAATCATAGATATAAAGAAGATTGTCCACCATATGGTTGATGAACCGTTCAGCCACAACTTCGTCAGAGCCAACTTGCTCTTCTTTTGTAAGGTTTGTGTAGGATTTAATTAGCGCAATATTCTTGGAGAACAATGCTCCCGCACTGGCAAAACTCTCATAGTCATTAACTATTAGATCTGCGATTGGGTCTTCTGTTCGCCTTTTACCTGTAGGAAATCTGGTGCTGACTGGTGATGCAAGCAGGTCATCACTTTGAGGGTTGCTGCTAGGTGGAGAACGGAGACTGTCCTCATCCACGCCCTCAGGAGGTCTTGCAGCACGTTCTTTGAGTCGTTCTTGATTGCGCCCCGACCGATTCTCATTGGGGTCGACCGTTACTTGTACAGGTCGTCTATTATTGACCCCGTCACCTGTGACGGCCTCGCCTCCCAACTCTTCACTGGCTTGCCCCTGTAAATCGCGATCTCCGCCATCTTCTCCAGCTCCGCGTTGGTCTTTGACTTGAAGTCCTCTGGTGCCGGTAGATGGTTGAACATCTCCTTGTATTCCTTCAGATGAGGGGTCAATTGCGTCGGTCTGAATGTTGCTTTCACCATTTTGAATACCTTCTGCTGTGCGCAGCATTTTAGTAAAGTAAGTGTACGCCAGTGGTGCTTCTTTTTGAAGAAGTGACGGATTGGAGTGAAATACAGCAAAGGCTTGGGCATACGCCTCTCGCTTAATAAGCTGCAATGACTTGTCCACCTTGTTTACGTCCCTGTTTACCATCTCAAAAACAAGATTAAAGGGGTAAGTCATCTCCTTACCCAGATCTGTGTTGTCCACAAACGCAGTGTGCAGCTCGCTGACTACATTACCTAAATTTAAGATGACTTGATCAGACCCTATGGAGTCTAGTGCTACAGAGAAACTTACTGAACTGGCCGTCACTCCATTCGTTAAGTCTTGCGCGTGGCCTAGTTCGTGCGCTATGACAAATCGCAATCTCCTTGCAGCGTCTTCATTGTCAACGGCGTAAGATAAAAGTTTGCTGTCAAGATACAGTGACTTAGTGCTAATGCGGTATGTACCAGCAGGAGAATCTGTCGCTGTACGATGCTCGCCCTGAACAGTGATTCCTACACCCGAAATTGTCTTTAAGACAGACTTAGGCAAGCCATTGGCGACCAAGTCAACAATCGCCAGCAACAATTCTTGCCGTTCAGGGGAGTTCTCGTCCTGATAAAAATCGCTGGCGCTCAACACTACAGTGCCGCTAATGCTTTCATTTTGTGATGAGTCGGCAAAATTTAACAACTCATTAAGCTGCTGTTCGTCTAACGGGGATCTGTCCGTTCCTTTAATGCTCTGATTATATGAATCAATAGCTGCTGCGACTTCTGTGTTTTCAGATCTGTTAATGTCTCCAGTAAAAGTTTGAGTCATATCTAGAGCAGTGTCTTCCTTGCGCTGAAACCGCGCCAAATTTTCAACGCTCTGCACAGCTTCTGGGTCACCTTGACTAGCGGCGATGGCAACATCGTAAGATACGCTGTCAGGAATGGGTTCGCCCGAATTCTTGGAAGCATCAAAGAGAGTTGTTTGCACTGACACAGGGAGGTCACTAAAAGAAATCTGTGATTGCACAATAGAATCTGGCGGATTGACTTTCAAATCAAGACGGCTGGCAAGCTCTGGATTTCTAATAGTGACAATCCGACCTGAAGAATTTTTTGCACTGATGCTGATAGGTTTGCCGTTGCTATCCCTGATGAAGCTGTTAACTTTATATTTTTTGCCGTACAACATAAAAGTCTTTGTAGCTGCATCAAACTCTATATCATTCTCAAAAACGACAGACTGATCCGTAGCTGCAATGCCAAGCTCTGCGGGAGATTTGCTTTCCCCACTTTCGACTAAAATGTCTCCGGCTCCGCTAGACACGTAATAGCCTTCAGCCTTGCGAACTAAGAGACCTTTAAATCCCTGATAATCGACCTCTTTACCCAACAGCCCACTCATAGTGTCAGGCTCTGCAATGACAGCGGCAGTCTGCTCGACTACTGTAGGCGGAGCTGTGTTTGGCTGAACTTCACTCTCATCAAATTGCCGATCAGACTGAACAAGAGCGTCAACCTCTATGCGCGTTAAGAGAGCTTTCATTGACCCACGCAAGTCAGCTTGGCTTGCTAGTTGCTCTTGAACTGCCTTTCGAGCTGCTGCCTGTGCCGCAGCGGTGTCTCGCGCAACACGTTGATCCGGCAAATCCTGCGCCTTCTCAATAGCGGCTTGCCTACCGTCTGTAGGAACTCGTTCAGCATTTGGGTCTATGCCAGTAACTTCTTCGCGAATATCTGCCTGAACCTGTTGCCTGTTATCTGTCGCTTGCTGAACACCGCCTGCTCGCCCTTCAGTCTGGAAGTTCTCAAACTGCTCGTTTTGATCCATACGCTCACGCTGCTGTTGAACGCGAGTGCCTCCCTCGTCTGTCAGTCGAGGGTCAACATTGTCAGACTCATCAACCTCTAGTGCCGCTGGCTGGACAGTTAAATCAGTTTGCTCTATCTCTTTCGGCTGAGTAGTTAAAGCAGTTTGCTCTACCTCTAAGGCAGTACCAGCGGTATCATCTATAGCTTTCGGGACAGTCTCGTCAGCGGCAAGTTGCTCTTGAGAAGTGCCGTCTGCTGTAAGAAGTTTCTGGCGGGTAACGGAGGGCGCATCATCAGGGTCTTTCGTGATCGCTCCTGTAACCCCGCCAATAAACCCACCACCGATTGATCCCGCAACAAAGGCGTTGAGGTATTGACCGCGCTTGCCCTCGTCTAGCATTCGTTCAACAAAGCTGTCTTCTAATGACGGGTCATTCATCCCGCGAATTGTTTCAAGGCTGGCATTTTGCACAATTTCTTGCATCATCTCTGTGATGCCTTCCGTACCAGCAGCTTTACCCGCTTCCTTTAAAGCTCGCCCTACAACACTTTGCTTTCTAAGTATTTGATCGCCCACCGCTGCGGCAGCGTCTTGAAACTGCTCTTGCGGTAATATTCTCTTTAGCGCTTGAAGGGGCATCATGGCATCCAGACCACCAGACACTATGCCGGTTGCAAGGGCAGTAATCGCCGCCTCTTCACCCGTCTCATCGAATATGCGAGTAAACGATTCACCGGCACCCGCAGACGCGCCAAACGCAAAAGCTCCTGCCTTTTGGCCTAGCAGTCCGCGTTTAGCTAAGGCTTCACGCCCGACAGTAGAGAGCGAATAAAGAGTTCCAGCCTGCTTCTTACTTAACTGATTAGCAGACTGTTTGACCAGCGCTCTAGAGGCCGTCATCATTGCCGCCTTCTTAGCCAGCACTCCTCCAGCCGCTCCTACGCCACCAGTTCCAACCACAGACGGAAGGATATTACCCACAACAAAAGCAGAGTACTTTAAAAAGTCTCCCACCCCGTCAATGTCTTCAATGCGCCCAACTTCCGCAGCGTTCTCTGCCGCCTCATCCATCTGCTCGTTATAATAATTCATTCCAGAATAGAATAAATCGTCATTACCTGAGAGACTGCCGACTAACGCCCTGCCACCACCTCCGATCAGCCCCTGTAGCTGATCTACTCCAGAAGAGACTCCTTTGGAAAATTCATTGGCAAGACCAGACTCCTCCTCTTCCCTTTTTTTAGTCCGCAGAAACGATTCAGATTGGTTAAAATAGAGCATATCTAAGAAGCCTTACCGAGTGGGTTGTAAAGTAAGTGGTGCCGTACCGCCCAAAATGTTTTTCTTTGGTGGAACCGCACTGCCTCCGTCAAAAAACGGGCTTAATCCTTGACTTAATTGCTCCTTTGCGTGAGCAATCGCTTTATCTTTGATGGATTTCGGGATGTTTTTAGCGTTCCCTTGCAGCTTCATATTAGCTAAAGTATTGATCTCAGCTTTTGTCAATGTGGGAACCATCGCGGGAATCTCAATCTCCTCACCGTTTATTTCTACGCCAATGCTAACCTCCGTCATCATGCCGCCTTCCTGCACATTTCTTACCGACCCAAGCCATCCTTGAGCAGACTTTCTCTGTCCGCTTGATCTAAAGGCGCTAGGATCACTTTCTTTTGACTGCACCTTGCCCCTCAATCTAGACTCAAGTGCGTTCCATTCTCTCTGCGATCCTGTGTCTAGCACGACGCCTTTCTTAGTGCTGGTGAAGTAAGTTGATGCCTCCAAAATCTGCCTATCGCTAAGAGGATCTCTTTTTCGTTGTGACCTCTCTTTTTCGATTGCAGTGATTACTGGGCTTTCTCTGAGCGTAGCTATGACATAGTCAACCTCTGTCCCGTCTGGCTCTGCCTGATATTCAGGAAATAAAACTTTGTGCTTCACGTATTCAGGCCAGCGCTCAGAATTTTTAAAATCATTCCACAGTACGCTTGAGCCAGCCACAATAGGCGACCCACCTTTATCTTTTAAATCTATAAGCTCTAGCTCTTGCTTTTCTACCCTGTCAAATTCCTTCCGATAGGCCAGACGGTCAAAATCCCCGTTAGAAGTCATAAACATGGCGTGTTGTTGAACCGCTAAAAGCTGATCTTTATTCTGAGTAGCAAAGTCCATAACATTCATCTGCGCCGCTTGAGCCTGTAACAACTTATCGACATAAAGCCGGACGGGCGCTCCAGTACCTTGACGTTTCTCAGTCATGTCAGTGATGTAGCCGGTTTGCTCGCCTAGATCGTTCTCAAGGTTTACCATCACCTCAGGCTTGAGGTATTGACCCTTCTCATCGCCTTGCACTATTAGCTTACGAACATTAATGCCTGTAATTCTGAATCCTTGGCCTTGCATCTTTAAGGGTGCGCTGGGATGCGTCTCTAAAGTAATTTTTTGTCCAAGAGAAAATTTAGTACTAGCACTTAACACCCTGCCTACCGCATGTTCCATTACGTTATTGTTTATTGGCTGACCGTTAGCCATTTGGTGCATACTCTCCCGAAACGCTTCTGCTTGATACAGTCTAAGGGGGGAAGCTGCGTGTGATGGGTCAAAGGTTCCGCCTTGAAGCGTTTGTATATGCTGCGAAAAAGTCTTAATTTGATCCTGTGACAGAGTGTCTATATGGTCAAGGCTAAAAAGTTCTTGAGCGAGATTTGCCTCAGTGATTTGCGCATCTATTTTTGCCTGCGTGGCTGCTTTGTCAAGAGCCTCTGTGTCAGCGGTATCTAACTGAGCATTCATTCTCCGACGAGTCAGGGCATCATTTGCAGCGTTGTTTTTTGCGGTAAGACGGTCTTTTTCAATTTGGGCTAGTCTCTCGTCGGTTTGCTGCTGCCGAAATGCTGTCGTGCTTGCCAACTGCTCCGCCCGAAAGGTGTCTGCTCTTTGGCTTTCGTCATCCATCTTCTCTAACTGGGCGTTGCGAAAATCTATGGCCCCCTTATCGCGAGTTCGCCTGTCTTCTAGCTCCGTCTCCGCCAACTTTTCTTGCGCTCGACGCTTATAAGTATCATTTACTAACCCAAAGCCTGTCGCAAAACCATCTCCAAATCCCGCCATGATCTCCCGCCCTAAAATAGTTCGTTAAATAGAAAGCCAATACCTAAAGCAATGGCTATGGGAGCAGCTACAGTGCCAAGCGTTGCCATAGCGCCAGTATTGCCTGCCGCCAACGACGCGGCTTGGGTAGTGG
>Ga0208814_1001569_pt1 | contig 10535 bp, 16 predicted proteins | sample MalvirAntarct_55_FD_184253 | JGI IMG/M metagenome (GOLD analysis project Ga0208814, IMG submission 184253) | Marine viral communities from the Global Malaspina Expedition - Malaspina viral metaG Antarct_55 (SPAdes) (version 2) | ecosystem: Environmental > Aquatic > Marine > Oceanic | place...
ATCTAAAGTGGTCTGTAAATTAATTGTATGAGAGGCGAGGCGTTTTGCTATACACAGCGCTCCTTTGCTTCTCTTCGCTTTTGCTATACACATAGTTATGTAAAAAAAAAGAGGGTTTTTACACCCTCATTTAGTTTTATTTTATTAATGATCTAGTTATTACTGGGAAGTTAGATGATGAGGTATAAGATTTATACTTTGTCCAACAGTTCATAGTGGTTAACTTAGGTTTCATAACTTCATATACTTCATCATGATTGTAAGTTCCTTTTTTACCACATTTGAATGTTACTTCAATGATTTGATTTTTACCAATCAAACTCTTTCTCATTACAAACCTTTTTGTTTTAATTGCTTCCATAGTTAATTGTTTTAAATTATTATTATTATTATTATTATTAATTATATAATTATTATTATATATAAGTATTATCCAAGTATAATCGTAAAAAAGTTGTAGGCGAGGCGGCGCTATCCGTAATGCTATACACAAGCCCCCACAAGGGGGGCGTTGATTAACTAAATATTATTGCCATTACTATATGACATAAGAAATATGATAGTGCAAATACTAAGAATTTTAATTGATATTGCTTCTTCATTGTTATAGTGTTTAATTGTTAGATCTTAAGAATGTTGCTATTAGTGCTATTGGTATTGCTATTAGTATTAAAACCATAGTTGTTGTATTATAAGCCCCCGAAGGGGCTTGATTAGTATTATATTATTTTCTTGTCGCGTAGTATGACTGGTATTGAAGTACTTGATGTATATGATTTGTACTTGATGAAGCATGGCATTGTGTCGAGCTTAGATTTCATGATGTCATATACTTTATCATGGTTGTACTTCGCTTTCTTGCCTGACTTGAACGTCACTTCGATTACTTGGTTTTTACCTACTAAACTCTTTCTTACTACGAATCTTTTTGTTTGAATTGTTTGCATAATGTAATAAATTAAATTAAATTAAATTAAAAATATAAATATAATAATTATTATTATATATAAATATTATCTAGTACACTCCGTAAAAAAATTGTAAAAACGCCGTCTCCATCGGCTGAGGTTGACGTTGAGCCGTCTCCATCGGGTGAGGTAGAACGTTGCTAGATAAGCACAAATGTTCTAAGGAAATTGTAGTGCATGACAACATTAGTTAGTGCCTGTATCATGCTCCGAGGGGCCTGACCATGCCTCAAACGACGTCTAAACGACGCGGGGCTGGGCAAAATAAGTTGACTTTCCCTTTTCGGAATTTTACGGTATGTATAGTATATTACACTTTACCTCTATATTTCTTACAAAAAATTTTTTTCAGTTTTTTTTTGTGACATTAGGCTATTATATACTCTAGTAAGAGGCTATTGTCATACTTTCGATGCTTTAACTAATAGTGCAATCAAGTAATAATAGATAATATGGGAAAACAACAATTATCGGCTGCGGCAAGAAGAAATAAAGCGGCTGCTGACAAATTAATGGCAATGACTCCTGAAAGAAAGGCTAAGAAAGCGCACGCGCAGAGAGAGGCTAGAAAGAGTCCAGCTGAAGCGAAGGGTCAAGACTATGACCATAAGAGACAGGCTTTTGTATCTGTTAAATCTAATAGAGGTAACGAAGGTGAAGGTACTAAAAAAGAGAGTGGATCAAATTATAACACAAAATAAAAAATAAAAAATGGCAAGAATATCAACATACGCATTAGACGCTACTATATCAAACACGGACAGACTTGTGGGTACCGATGCTGGAGACAGTGACAAAACTAAAAACTACAAATTACAAGATGTAATAGCTTTTATAGCTAAAAACATGCCACTTCCAGCATTTAATGATGATGCAGCAGCGGGATCAGGTCTTTCAGCAATACCTACTGGAACATTGTATCAGACTACAGGCAGCGGGGCGTCTCCTCTGAACGTAGCGGGTATGGTAATGGTGAAACAATAGACATATGGCTAGGATAAGTACATATGGAATAGATAGTAAACCTGAACTAGGTGACAAGGTAGTAGGCACAGACACTGCTGCTGGGGCTAATCTTAATACAAAGAACTACTCGCTTCAAGATATAATAGGGCTTTTCAACAAAACCAACAGTTTAGCTGTGGCAGATCAATCTGTTTTTCTATTTCAAGACGATTTAAGTGATGGTAGAAGCGTTGGTACTGTCAGTTTTGAAGCTGGAGGTGGTGTTGGCAACTCGTTTGGCAGTGTAACAAAATTAATATTTAGTAAAAACGCATTAGGTGGCACTAATATATCTAGTTTCCTACAACTTTTCTTAAATAGAGAGGTTTTAATAGCGGAGGTTGGAAATATAAACAATTTTGGGAGATTTAAGGTGACTAGTATAGGCGATTTTAGCTTAGATAACACTTTTTACGAAATAAATCTAACTATTAACACTTTTAATGGTGTTTTATCTAAAGATGCTCATTATATTTTCAGTGAATTTGGTGCAGCCGCTTCTTCACCATTCTCTTTACCTTATAAGAGCTATGTTTGCTTATTGTCACAATCTGGAAGTAACGCACCAGTTGCAACAGTTCTACAGAATAACTTAGGAGTAATAGTTTCACCAAACCCTTGGGAGAGAGTTTCCGCGGGATTGTACAACTTAATAGCACCTGGTTTCGTAGCAACTTTTCCTATTGGCAAAACTGTAGTATTTTTAAATAACGGAAGTAAAGTAACTGGATTTAACAATATTCACTGGATTCACGCGGGTACTACAAAGATACAAATAAAGATTGATCCTACTGCTGACAATAATTTAGTTAATGCTTCTTTTGAAGTAAGAGTTTACGATTAAAAACAAAATAGTACAGGTAATAATATACATATGTTATATAAATAGCATGTTGAATTAAATTAAATTAAATGGAACTAAACAACCCGAGCGATATAGTAAAAACGCTCACTTTTGGTGTAGAAGCTAAAGATCAAATAATAAATGGTGTCGAGAAGTTATCAAACGCAGTAAAAGGCACTTTAGGTGCATCTGGAAAATGCGTCATATACGAAGACGCTCTTGGTAGACCGGTAATAACAAAAGACGGTGTAACCGTTGCAGAAAGCGTAGTCTTATTACATCCGGTCGAGAATATAGGTGCAACCTTAATAAAGGAAGCGGCTAGAAATACAGTTAGTGAAGCTGGTGACGGTACTACAACAGCTACCGTTTTAGCTCACTCATTATTAAAAACATCAAACGAAAGTTTAAATGATACAAAAATTAGAGAACTTAAAGAAGGCATCGTTAGTGGTGCTAACAAAGTTAAAGTATATCTTGATGAAACCAGTATACCTGTTGAAGGTAAAATGCTTAGAAGTGTTGCTACTATTAGCTGCAACAATGATAGTTATCTCGGAGAAAAAATTGGACAAGCTTACGAAGAAGTTGGAAAGAATGGAGTTGTTTTAATGGAGGAATCAGATACAAATGATACGTATGTTGAGTTTGTTGAAGGTATACAGTTTGATTCAAAACTAAAGTCACCACATTTTGCAACTGACAAAGACAAAGGTATTGCTGTTTTAGATGATCCTTACGTGCTTATTGTTTCTTCTCCTATTCCTAATATAAGAAGAATACAAACTGTTCTAGAACACGTCATAAAAGCCAAAAGAAGTTTACTTATAGTTGCTGACGTAGAGCAGCAGCCATTCGCAACATTACTGTCAAACAAAGTTAAGGGTAACATAAAAGTAAATATAGTTGATGCACCTGGTTTCGGACCAACAAGGCAAGAAACTATAGAGGACTTAGCTATACTAACTGGCGCTACTATAATAAGTGAGGAGTTAGGTGATGATTTAGATCTAATAGATGCTAACGTTTTAGGAGAAGCTATGAAATCTGTTACAGATAACAAGAACACTGTTTTGCAAGTAATACCTAATGAAGAGGCGTTGAACGAGAGAGTTGAAATGGTTTTAGATAAAATAAAGAATGAAACAAATGATTTCTTTAAAAAGAAGCTAGAGCAAAGACTGTCAATGTTAACCGGTAAGGTTGGTGTTATATATGTCGGTGCTGATTCAAAAGTTGAATTAAAAGAAAAGAAAGATAGAGTCGAAGATGCAATCCACGCTACGAAAGCTGCCTACAAAGAAGGTATTGTTGCTGGTGGAGGTATAGCCTTGCTAAACGCAGCGAGAAATCTAAAGGCAGATAACAAAGGTGAGGAGATATTACTGAAAGCTATTAAAGCACCTTACTATACTATACTGGATAATGCTGGTATAATTGAAATGAAGAAGCTAACTACTGATAACATGGGCATAGATGTTAGGACTGGAGATGAGGTAGATATGATAAAAGCTGGTATTATAGATCCAGTTTTAGTTACTAAGTCTGCTCTTAAAAATGCTGTAAGTGTTGTAACAACTATTATATCAGCAGATTGTGTTATTAGTAATAAAAGATTAATGTAATGAAAGCAATAAACTATTACTTAGTCGTAGATAAGATAAAAGAAGCACCTAAAAAAGTTGGTGGTCTAGAGTTAACTGAAACACAAAACAAAGATATTAGATATTTAAAAGCTAAGGTTGTGAGTGTTGGAGATCAAGTGCCGTTGATAAAAGAAGGTGATGTTGTTTGGTATGACAAGCATGCTGGACATGGAATAGAATGGGACGATAAATTATACTTGGTCCTAAAAGTACCGGATATAGTTATCGTAGAATGATAACTAGTCCTAGCGATTTAAGAGAAATGAATATATTGAAGTATTACAGGCTTGTTAGAAAATGGGCCTGTAAAACTTATAATATAAAGGATGCTGATCTAGAATTGCTTATATACTTAGATTGCAAGAAGCATTTTACAAGAAACGAATTTATGGATGGCGCTTACACATACTCTTGGGATAAAAAGAGATGGGACAGACTAAGGCAAGACGGGTGGATTGACACTTGGCGCCATAGGAATAGAACAACTATAAAGTATAGTGTATTCAAGACATCTACTAAATGTCAACAGTTAATAAGTAGAATATATAGAATACTACTAGCTCAAGAGGATTTACCTCAGTCAAGCAGAAGTACTTTTTACAAGAACAAAACATATACTGATAAAGTTTTTAACAAGGCTATTGATGATATGATAAACGATAAAGATAGATAATGGGTTTTAGCCTTAAGAAATTTACAGACCTTGTTGGAATAGACAAAGATACATCGACACATGATACACCTGTTTTTAAGAAGTCACTTGAAGGAGGTATATTAGGTGAAGCAAACAATGATGGCTCTATATTTATAAGTGAGTCTCTCAGTGATGAAGAAAAACAAGATGTTGTAGATCACGAGAAAGTTCACATACAGCAAATGGCACAAGGTAAATTACAGTATGATGACAACACTGTAACTTGGAAAAAAGACACTAAATCTCCGGCCAGAGTATATAAAAGAGAAGATATGCAAGAAGGAGCTGAAAACCTGCCTTGGGAAAACGAGGCTTATAAAAATTCATAATATGGCAATTAACAGGCAGATAAAATCTAGATCAATAACAAGCAAAGCTTCATCAGCTTGTAAGATAAACATGGGATTAGTTTATGGTGAGCAAGATGTTCAAAACTCAAAAAGCTTTAGAGATAGAGGGGGATTGATGGCTAGGAAGATGAAGAGTGAACCAATACCTCAAAACACAAGCTACAAAGAAGAACTAATAAAAGATGAAGAAGACGAGCTTATAGATGAGGGTGAAGAAATAACTGATAAAGGACAATCATCAGGCGCAATAGATCCAACAAAGTAACTAAAAACATAACACATGCAATTACCAATAACAAGTAGAGTAAAAAGAAGTCCATTATTTAAGACTAAACAATCTGATGATGCAGTAGATCCAAATGATCCAAAAGCAAAACGAGGCGGTAGTGAAGATGGTGTAGACGTTGAAGTTGAAGTAACAGAAAAAGTAAAAGGTGACAAGGTTGAAAAGCTTGCTGAAACTCCAGAAGAAATAGCTAAACACGAACAGTATCTACAGGATGTTAAAGATGGTAAAGTTGAGCGTAATACTAGGTATGACGATAAAGAAGTAACCACCACTAAGGTGGAAAAAGGTCCTGATTTAGACTACGAAGGTACTTTGATGCAAGAGACTACTGGTCGTCGTTTAGGGCCACAAGAAATAAGAGCTAACCAAAGATCTACTAAAAAATTACAAAGAGATATACGTAGAGCTAAAATTAAAGCCGCTAAAAAGGAGGGGATACTAACACCTGAGTTGCGTAGGCAATACAAAAAAGAAGAAGCTACAGCTGAGTTAGCGGACTTTCAAGCTGCTGCTAAAAACCAAAGCACAGCGATGGCTAGTGGTAAGAGTCGTAATGAAAGTTTGGTGACGGGTCAAAGAGAAAGAAACCAAGGTAAAGATACAACAGAACAGCAGACAGCAGAATTCAAAAGAAAAGCTAAACTTAAAGCTAGAAGAGAAGAAGCTGCTGAGGATCAAAATATAACAACATCTGATAGACCTAGTCAAGCATCTCAAGCTGTAACATCATCAGGATCTTTATCTGACATGGCTGCGGATGTTGATAATACAGACTTCAGCACTGGTTATGTACCTTTTACTGGTAGTGGTATAAACATGCTTTCTTCTGTAGCGAAAAGATCTCCTTACAAAATGAAAGGTCATCCAGGAAAAAGATAACATGGCATACGTACAATTAAACTCACCATTCAAAAGAGTGAAAGCATATACAGCTGGCATGAGCGCATCTGAAAGAAAGTCTTACAATAGCAAGACTGGCGGTAATGTCAAAGCACCTCAACCAGAAGGTGGTTCTCGTAAAGAGTCATATTGTTCAAGATCTGCTGGCATAAAGAAATGTAAAGATCCAGATAAAAATGGTGATTGTCCTAATGACATAGCGAGAAGAAACTGGAAATGCGGACCTAAGTAAAAATATAAACAAGTAAACAAATAAACAAACAAATAAACAAAATGAATAAGTCAACACCTATTACATCAAGGATACAAAAAAGAAGCATTGGAGGTATAGTGCAACCAGCTATAGAAGGTATGGGATCTGTCGCAAAAATGGATAATAAGATACTGAAAAAGAATGGTAAAGACACTAATAGACGAGGAGACGGTAGTCTAGTAATGCGAGAAGACGCAAAAGTTAGGCCTTCACCTAATAAAATGTATGATTCACCAGCTAAAAACTACAAGGATGGCTACTACAACTCACCGGCTAAAGTGGACAAGAATACAATAAATAGCCAAGGTAGAAGTACTCGTAATCAAAGAAATAGAGATGCTATAAAGGGTTTCTTTAGCGGTGAAGGTATGGCTAATGCTTTGTTCCCCGGGCGAAAAGAGCATATGGCTAAAATGGACTCGATGAAAAATAGAGTAACGGATTATACCGGGGAAGGAGCTACTGTTAATAATATAAAAAACAAATCTGAAACTAAGCAAAAGTTTGCTGGACGCACACCTTATACTGTTGAAAATGGTAAAGGTAAGATACACGGACCTAAAGACTCTTATAAAACAGCTTTTGACAAAAGAGATATGAAGGTTTACGGTGGTATGAATCTTGATCAATATACTAAGGAAGCAAAGAGACAAACCAAGTCTTTCGAGACGACTGGTAAGTTCGATGTGCCTAAAAAAGCTAGAAAGAAAGTAGCAAAAGCTACAACTTTAAAACCAGTGGCTGTTGATAATAAAAAGGTTTCCATGGATAACATAGCTTCACCAAAAGCTGGAACTAAAAAGTTAGTTGCTAAAGCACCTAAGACAGTGAAGCAAACGAGAAAATCTACTTCTATTGATAAAAAGCTAGCTAAAGCAAAAACAGCGAGAGCTTCTGGAAATATTAAGAAGGCTGAGAGAAAAGAGAAAAGAGCTACTAACAAGCAAACGAGAATCGACAGGAGATCTAGAACAAGGTCTCAGAATTCAGCTATCGACGGTAGAGAAGCTGTTGACCAAGGTAAAGACAAAAAAGCAGACCGTTTACTAAAAAGAGCAGCTAGACAAGAAACTAGAGAGATAAAAAGAGAGGAAAGAAAAGCTAAAAGAAGTAAATAAATTGAGTAAAATAATAGCATGGCTAACAGGTGGCGTTATCAAACAAGTTGGTGACGTCATCGATAAGCTTACAACAACTAAAGAAGAAAAGCTAGAAATAAAAAACCAACTACAGGTTATATTAGAGGCCGCTGAAAGTAATGCTCAAAAAGAGGTTACATCCAGGTGGGAGTCAGATATGTCTTCAGATAGTTTTTTATCTAAAAATATAAGACCAATGGTATTAATATACCTGACCTTTGTATTTTCTGTACTAGCATTTGCTGATGGAAACATTGGTGAGTTTGAGATAGCAACAGAATATATACCTATTTTCCAAACATTATTAGTCACCGTTTATGGCGCGTACTTTGTGGGAAGATCATGGGAGAAAGCTAAGAGAATAACAAATAAAAAAACAAATAAATAATGGGTCAGTTTTATAATCAACCAGATTTCGGAACAACAGCACAAACTCCACAGATTGTTACAAAGGGACAAGCTGGGCAAAAAATTGGTAATTTAAATCAATCTTGCATATACGTAGGAACAGGTGGTGATATTAATGTTTTAATAGCAGGCTCAACGGGTTTTAATAGAAAATATTCACCTGTGTTCTTTAAAGATGTTCCGTCTGGATCTGTATTACCGGTAATTGTAGACTATGTGGTTGTTTCTAGTTCATCTGGACTTACCACTGCAACTGATTTAATAGCACTAAAATAAATATAACTAATAAATAGATAATAATGGGACAATATTATAATCAACCAGATTTTGGAACAACAGCAAAAGGTATACTACCTATAGATAGTTTCCTACCAGCGCAAGATTTAAGAAGTTCATGCTTATACGTAGGAGGTGCTGGAGACGTTTCTGTAATCATGCAAGGTGTTAGAGGCTCTAATGGTGTTGAACCACCTACCATTGCTAATGCTATAACTTTTAAAAATGTTCCAGCAGGATCAGTTTTACCGGTTATAATTGACTTTGTAGCTAGCACTCTTACAACTGCAACTAACCTAGTAGCTTTAAAATAAGATGGCAATAACCAATAGTAGAAAGATAGGTATACCAATGGTAGACCTAGGTCTAGGCGGCGGAGGCGGAGGCGGAGGCTTCTTGCTAGATGACTACCCAAATGCAGGCGGGCATTCTTATTCATTAAGACAACTAAGCTCTACTGTTACAAATGTGGTTAGAGTCAGAAGATCCACCGATAGTGTAGAACAAGATTTTACAGCAACTGGAATAACAGACGGTACGTTAGCTGCCTTTTGTGCCGTAGGAGGTTCTAAAGGGTTTGTTGCTAAATGGTACGACCAAACTGGTAATAGCGACGTTATAAATTTCACTGCATTACAACAGCCTAAAATATTTGATGGCGGAGCTTTGATACTTAAAAATGGAAAACCTTGTGTGCAGTTTGATGGAGTAGATGATTCTTTACAGGTTTTACTAGGTTTACCTTTTTCTCAAACATACTATTTGTTTGCAGTAAACACTTGGCTTTTGCCTCCAGCAGAAGGCGAAGGTTATATGTATGGCTTGCGCACGCCGTCAATTCCGTTTCTTACGGGTGATGATTTGTCAAACAGCATAAGCTGGAATGGAACTACAGGTAGAATGAAAGGTAGTGGTATTGTGGGGCAAGTTGGAGTAACTGATCTAACATTCCCAAAAATTGGAACGTTTCCTCAATCACTGTACTACGCTCGGCAAGCAGTTGGTGCAATAGGATCTCTAGGTTCACAACTAAAAATAAATACAACTCAGTACCCTGTTTTTGCCGCCACTGCAAACGGTTCAGCGCAAGTTACTTCAATACATTTAGGTGAAACCGGAGGAGGAAGCTTAAACGGTAACATACAACTGCAAGAGTTTGTATTATATATTTCTGATCCTGCATCGAACGCAGCTGCTATTGAAAGTAATATTAATGCTTATTATTCAATATACTAATGAAAAAAGAAATAACAGGTTATCAATTTTTTAAAAAAGGCGAGGCCGATGAGGCGAGATCAGGGCTAGTTATTGCTAAATCGCTTCCAAGAAGCAAGGAAGATGTTACTATATATTGGCAGAATTACGAAGAAGCGCTCCTTGACAAGCCCACCTTTCAGTACATGCGTTTTGATGAGTCTATGTCGCCAACCATGGGAAAGCCATCGACATTTACAGTAACATTCCCGGGTGAGGGTGAATCATTTATATCCAAACTCGGTGAGCCAATAAGCGCATACTCACTTAGAAATCTTACAAGTAACCCGGGGCAATATGTCGTTAGAGTCTCAACAGGTGGGCTTGGAGAACCGAAAGAATATGATTTGACTGAATCACAAATTAATCTTAAATTTCTTTCAGGTCTAGGCCTGGACTTGCAGGTTATAAAATGGTACGATCAAGCTGGAACAGATCAGTCTTTGGTAGCTACTACAAAAACCGCGCCATATCTATTAAGCAAGGGTGAGATGTTCTTTGAGGGTTTA
>Ga0208814_1001570_pt1 | contig 10534 bp, 14 predicted proteins | sample MalvirAntarct_55_FD_184253 | JGI IMG/M metagenome (GOLD analysis project Ga0208814, IMG submission 184253) | Marine viral communities from the Global Malaspina Expedition - Malaspina viral metaG Antarct_55 (SPAdes) (version 2) | ecosystem: Environmental > Aquatic > Marine > Oceanic | place...
AGTACTCCCTGCGGTTGTATAAACAATGTCGAAGTTACCAAGTAAGTCAGCCACTGGGAAAGTGTCATCGGCTTGGATTTCAAAGACAACATTAGAGTCGTCTATTATAAAAGCAATTATATCTGCGGCAGCGGTGCTAGCAGGGTAAAAATTACTAAATGTTGGCTCGTTAGTTGTTGGATCTGTATATGAACATCCGTTAAAAACACCAACAATCGGAACAGTTCCACCGTCAGCATGTATTTCTACACCGCCTCCAGTAACCTGCATTACCATATCTCCTTGGAAGATACTGGTACCATAATTGTTAGCAATTCTATAACGGGATTGTCCGCCTGTGTAGGGTGAGCCACCCATCATTCTTACAGGCTTAAGACCAAATGAAGCATCTTGATTTGCCATTTTTTAATTCCTATTTTTATAAAATTATATATAGAGTTACAGAGTTATCCTCTGTTTCCTCCACCAAAAGTAACCCTTGATTTAATCTCTCTTGAGATTGGCATCGCTGGATTCTCTTCACGCATTAGGTCATTCTCTACAGCAGACATTTGGTTTTGAGTTTGTTTTTCAAAGAAGTCATTTCTTTGATCTGCGATTTCTTTATCTATTTTGCACAGTATTAAACCACCCACTCCAATTACTCCTGCGTGACGACCATCATCGACAGTAGGTAAATCATGAAAGCCAGGTAACTCTTCTGGTCTAACAACCGAGAATCCTTCACGAAATCTTTTTGAGACATTCGTTTTGTCATCTTGGCCTAGAACAGACTCTCTGATCCAACGATAAGTAATACCTTGTGATTCAGCTAGTTCTACTGCTTCGTCAGGTAACTCTAAAGCTGAAGGCATTTTCCAAACTTTTGGTCTATTGTCCTTTTCTCTAGTTTCTGAGCTCCTAGAAGCTCTATTGTTTTCTTCAGTTTTGTTATCCATCTCTTTACTCATGATTTTTGTAACCTCGCTTTTTGTATTGCGTAATCTTTGAATGACACTCCAAGCTTTTTAGCTAGTTGCTGTTCGCTCGGTGTCAACTCGATACGATTTTGTTTGCGTCCAGTCGATGTATTGCGTGATGCTGAAGCGACAGTTTGGACGGGTTTTTTGTCTGCTTCCACGTTAAATCTTTTAGGCAACTCTTGTCGCACTCTCTTGTCTATCTCACTATAGTACGCATCACTCTCAGTGTCAAAGCCTTCATTTTCTAATTCTTTGTGAACTGCAAAGGCAACACTTGTTGCAACTTGGTCTTTACCAAACCAAGTATTCTTATTTGCCCAAGTACGAGCTTTGTCTGAGGGTTCGTTATACTCTTCCTCTACGGGTTGTGATTGTTGATATGCTTGTTGTTGTTGAGCTTGTTGTAAGTAAGCTTCTTCTTGAGCATTATATTGTTTTTGTTGTATTAAATATTGTTCATGCCTAGACTTGTCAGAAGTTGCCATGCTCAATGCTTCAGTTGCAGTTGCTACAGCTTCAGAATCTCCAGCCTCGGTTGCTTGCTTTAATGCTTGTTTTGATAAACTAAGTTGAGATTCAACCCTGTTACCAAACTCATCTCCATAGCTAGATTGAAAACTTTTTTGTGATTGTCTTAGTTTTTCATTCTGATTTTTAAGATCATTGGCATATTGAATAGCCATCAGCTCTCTTCTTTGAAACTCCTTAGCTTGCGCTACAGCTTTATTAATTCTGTTTTGTGCAAGAGTAGCTCTCTTTTCTACATCTGATTGATCTTTTGCTTTCTCTTCTACTTTGGGTGAAACCTCAAAGTCTTCTTTAACCTCATCTTCAGATACAGCAGATACTTCTTTGTCAAGTTGAACCTCAACAGGAACATCCTGTACTTCTTCTTCTACTCTTCTGTTTTCTGGAAGTGCTGCTTTTTGTATTTTTTCTTCTGTAATTTCTACGTCTATGTTCTGTGCTTCTTCACTCATTCTTTACTCCTATAAAGATTTAATATCGTCTGGATCAAGGATCTTAGCGATCACCTCATCATCGTTAATAATACGAACCTCATTATCGTCTTCTAATCTAAAACGAGTTCCCGCATATCTACCAATTAAAACCCAGTCACCTTTTTGGCACCAAGGGTTATCACCATATTTATTATCTTGATAGGCTAAGTTGCCTACTTTTAAAACATAACAGATAACAGTTGATAGAGCTTCTCTATCTATAGTTTCTTTTACTAAAGCAATACCGCCATCAGTTACGCCTTTTCCCTTATATGGTAATACAAGTATTCTCCATCCAGCAGGATCTGGCATTCTGTCGAGTAGTGATTTATCTAGTAGTTTGGGATCGAGTACCCTTTGATCTGAGTTTATAAAAGCTTTGTCTAGTTCTGAAGATTCTTCTGCTTTCTGTTGTGCAACTTCTTCTTTATGTTTTTCAAACTTTGTTTTTTCTGCGATTGTGTCAACCATCGTTATCATCCATTTGCAGCGTTTCTCTTAAATCTTGTTGTAAGGAGCGAATCGCCGATAACTCTCCCATAAGATATTTGTAATCTTCCATTGATTTTATATTGCCATTAGCAATGATGTCAATAGTATTTTTCTCTCTCTCTCGCAAAGTTTTAAAAAAATACTCTGCTAGTCTTATTCCGTCCAATTAGCTCTCTCCTAATTTTTAGTTTTTTTTAACGCATTCCTCTAATATTTCTCATTCCAAAACTTCCACTCATAGGTCTAGGCGTTGCTATTGGAGCAGGCATAGGCATAGGTGATGGGGATAATTTAGGCAAGAATGGAACTGGGTTTTCATTAGGCATACGAGAAATTATTGGATCTTCCCTTTCATCTATTCTTTCAAATGATGGAGGCATTGGTATATCTCTTATAGATCCTCTATTTTGTTCTATCATTTCTCGCAGGGCTGCATCATCAAATCCAGGACGCTGACCTATTGAAGTTATTTGATCTCTTAATGCTGTGTCATCGTAGATAGGTCTGTTTTCTAAATCATCTCTTGTAGCAAACTTGTTAAAGTCTGGCAGTTCTAATGTAGAAGGATCAAAGGCTGGTATGCTAGTAATCCCTGTTCTGTTTTTAGAAATCATATCTCTTAGCTCTGAGTCATCAAAAGAAGGTCTTTGTGCTATTGAAGTTATCTGATCTTGTAACTGACTTGGATCAAAAGAAGGTCTTTGTGCTATTGAAGTTATTTGATCTTGTAGCTGGCTAGGATCAAAAGAAGGTATGTTACCAAATCTTTTTTCTAAACCCCCTATCTGATCTTGTAGCTGGCTAGGATCGAATTGAAATTGACTAGGATCAAACTGACCAAACTGATCTTGTAATCCGCCTATCTGATCTTGCAGTTGACTTGGATCAAAAGCTGGTATGTTTCCTATTTGATTTTGTAGTCCACCTATTTGATCTTGTAATTGACTAGGATCAAATTGAGGCATGTTACTAAATTGATCTTGTAACCCACCTATCTGTGATTGTAATTGCGAAGGATCAAACTGAGGCATGTTGCCTATTTGCTGTTGGTTTTGTTGTATCATTTCTCTTAGAGAAGAATCATCAAAAGAAGGAGTTTTAAAATTATTCCTAACCATTTCCATAATGTCGTCTTTGTAATCACCTAAGTTAAAGTCTGGTTGTTGAACAGGAGGTTCAAAGCTTGGGCCTCTTTCATTAAAGTTTGGGTTGCCACCTGGAGCCATTCTAGGATCTCCCATTCCATCGTTTCCACCTGGGCCGCCTATAGAAATAAATTCATCTCTTGGTGGACGGGTTGGATCTCTAAATCTTGGTGGTGGTGGAATAAATCCTGCGTCTGGTGGAGTACGACCTCTAAACATATCACCAATGGGATCGCCCATTTTATCTGTAGGCATGAAAGCTTGTTCAGGTTGTATAGGTGCTTGATAACCTTCGGGAGTAAAATAAGCAGGGCCGCCTTGAATTAGGGTAGGTCTATTAGCTTGAGGCGCAACAGGTCTTGTATCCCTTCCAGGTATACCTTTTCTTCTGCCTTGAGATTGTCTTATTACGTCAAGTATTCCCATTAGCTAATGCCTTTAAACTTCTTACCTCTAAGTGCAGCACCAGTACCTCTGGACTCACCGCCACCATAACCTTTAGGTTGAGGAGCTGATCCGTTAGGAATCTTTTTTAAATCAGAGTAATTAACAGTACCTTGGTCTTTAATGGTTACGCTTGCTTTTACATTCTTCATATTATCTACCTTTTTTTATTAATCTTTCTTCTCTTGCTTTTTCTAAAGCAATAGCAATAGAAGTTTTTTTCTTCTTACCGCTCTTTACCAATCCATCTATGTTAGCAGATATAACCTTTCTACTGCTACTTTTTTTTAATGGCATCTTATTTTTTTTTCTTAGTTCCTGCTAATTTGCCTTTTTTCTTAGCTACAGGTTTCTTTGCCTTTGGCTCTTTAACTACGGTCTTAGCTTTAGGCTTAGATTTAACTTTAGCTTTTGGCTTGACTGTTTCAGCCTTGACTTTAACGGCTGTTTCTTGAAGGAGTTTTTTTGCATCTTGGTCTGCTTGCTTGGCGATTGCTTCGATGTCGATTTTTCTATCTGCATCTTCATTGATGATCGTCCCATTACCATTGCTTATCTCCTCTTCTTTTTTAAGCTGCTGTTTATTAACAGCCTGCATTTTTTGTCTAACTGAACTCATAATTATCCTCTCATTATATCCATAGCTTTAAATTGTGCGGCTTGATCCATACGATCTCTAGCTATGTCGTCTTTCATTGTAGCTATTTCTTTTTGAATTGCCAAACGCTGTTCTGCAAGATTAGTATTGTCCATTGATTTCATAGCATCAAACTCTTGTCTTTGTGCAAACTCTTCACGCTTACGTTGTACATCATCAGCTTTAATATCTAACTCTTTACCCCTTAGTTCTACCAAAGGATCAGGTTGCGGTTGAGGTGGCATAAACATAGCATTAATCTGTTCGGTCAACTGAGATATAACGGCTGCTATATCTTTAGCAACTTTGTCTTGTATCTGTTGCATATATTGAGCAGATGTTTCTGGTGGTAGCTGTTGTATTTGTTGCATCATTTGTTGGAACTCTGGGTTCTGTGCATTCTGCTCATCAACTATCTCAGAAGATCTAAAGGATACATGCTGATAAATATGAGCCTGTATCAAAGATAACACCATAGGATTAGCTTGAGCAGTCATAGTTCCATACAAGGACATGTGACTATTGATGTGAGCATCGTGATCTTGACCTGCAAAAGCTTGAGCTGGCATACCTGATATCAAAGCTGCGTTCTCATTAGCAGGATCTACAGGCATAGGTTGCGGTGGCGGCGGTAGAAGTTTCTCAACATCTTGCACACCCATAGCACCATACATTCTTTTGTAAGCTTCATGTAACCCAGATGGGCCATGTATCTCAGGATTACTTTGCACTGTTCTTAATATCTCTTGAGCCAACATAACTCTTTGACTCATAGAGAAAGTATTAGGATCTGATACAGGTAATACGTCTACTCTTTCATCAAAGTCTTGAGCCTTAATAGTTTGGTTGCCGTTAGCTGTAAAGTAAGGATAGTCTGGTGGTAAGTATTCACTAAAGACAGAGGCTAGTATCTCAAACTCTATTCTTTGGGACGCATGTAATCTTTTATGAATTGCACTCATGACACGAGTGCCACGTTCTAGTAACGCAATCGTTGTACCCACGGGAGCATTCTGATTACCATCGCCAACTTGAGTGTCGGCTATCGAGGCGAAACGCCTTCCGCTGTCGACCAAGATACCCAGGAGAGAGAGTAGGGTTTGACTTGGTTCCTTGAAAGGTAACGGCACAAAGGCATCTCGCAAACTTCCGCCTGGGGCATCCATGTCTCTGAACTCACCAGGTTGTAGTGGTTGATCATCATTACGGATACGAATACCACGGGCTTTAAATCCAGCAGGTAAATTAGATAGCGTACCTGCGTCAATTAACTGTCTTAATATAGAAGTGGATGCTTTAGACAAGCCACCTATCATGTGAGTCAAACCAAAGCCATAGAATCCTAAGCCTGGTAAGAATTTATAGTGAACAAAGTAGTTAGTACGTTGCTTTAATTGATCTGTTTCTTTGTAGTTTCTACGTATAGATAAGACTTTATCATTACCTATAGTAATGATATAAGGTAGTTTAATGCCTGTTTCTTCACCTTCGGCATCAAGATCCTCGTAACCTTCTAAGTCTAACTCAGTATGAACTTCATGGACTCTGCAAGTATCATCATCGTCATAACTAGGGCTAACGCCTTGAAGCTCATCTATTTCTGACTGAACATCATCCACATCATCAGCCATCATGTTACCTGTAGATATATCTACATCACGATAAAAGCCTACTTGCTGTAGTTTCTTAATATCATTCATTGACATATCAATGACATGAGTAATTCTTGTAGCAGTATGTAGGTCAGTAGCGGCGTAAGGTACGATTAAGTCCTCACTAGGTATAAACTTTGATACAGCTCTACCTAAATTCTGATCATAATAAACTTTTCTAAAAGCAGAACCTGACAATGGTAGATAAAACAACATCTGATCTGTCTCAGGATCATATTCTTTCATGACCTGCATAAGCTGGTAGTTCATGAACTCTTGCACACGTGCTGCCTGTTGTTCTGTTTCGGCATTAGACATACCAATAACCTGAGTCTTAACAGGCCCTTGAGATGGTAATAGTTCGTTATAAGCTTGAGCTTGGAACTGAGTAACCGATTCGGCTAAAAGCGGGTGCATAACTCCAGAGGCACCTTCAAATGGTTGGGATCTCTCTTCGTACTTCATACCTAAGTATTGAAGTCCGTCCTTGTAGGTCTTCTCCCAGTCGGATCTTGATTCTTTATCAGAATCAATGTTGCCCATAATGTCATTGACAAGGTTGTTAAGTTCAGAAGAGTCTACATCTTCAGCTAAGTTAGCATAAAAGTCTGTGTCTTCCATAGGAGGAGTTGCCTCACCAAACACGATGTTGCCGTCTTCCATTTCCTCGAAGCCATCAAAGTCAGGATTCTCCTCTTCGATGTCAACCTCAACTTCCATTTCCTTTGAACGATCACGAACTCCTAGTTCAACTTGATCCTCAAAGGTTATAGCTTTATCTATGTCTGCCATGTTAATCCTGTATTAGTTTGCCTAGCTCTCTCTTCATCTCTAAAATTTCTCTTGAGTCTTTGTTAATAGTTTTATCAGATAAATATGATCTATCTTGTTGAAGTCTATTTTCTTTGTTATGTATTTTAGTTTTTAGTTTATCAATCTTAGGGGCTTTAGCTTTTTTCACAACTTTTTTTACAAACTTGCTAATGTGTGTAACCCCTGTTTTTTTGATGCCCATTATTTTAAAGCTTTTCCAAAACCTCTTTTAGCTGCGCCAACGCCTCTTCTTGAAGATGAACTAGAACTTCTAACTGTCCCGCCATCGCTGTACTTCATCATACCACCGCCAGCTTTCTTCTTAGGCTTTCTAATAAAGTCTATAGCGCCCTTGTCACCACCAAACTTTTTGTCTTTGCCAAGTAAAACTTTTTTAACTTTTTGACCAGCTCTGTTTAATGGGCCTCTTTTTTTACCCTTTCTTTTATTGTAAGCAGCAAGTTCATTTGCATCGTAACCCTTTTTCTTTAGATCATCTTTAGTTACAGCTGTGTAATTTTTTCCGTTATGAATAAACTTAGTTCCCTCACCTTTAGAACGAGCTTCTTTAAATGCTTCATTAAAAGTTTTACCTTTAGGTTCTGGTGTTTTTTTTCTATTAATAAGTGTTGCGGCTCCAGTTGCTGAACCAAGTCCAAGCGCGGCAGCGCCTGCTTTTTTTGCAGCCGATGGGACTTTTACTGCGGCTGTAGCAGCGGTAGCAGCGGTAGGTACAGCTATTTTTTTTGCTGTTGTAGTCTTAGGTCTAGTCTTAGGCTTAGATTTAGGTTTAATACCTGCTTTAGCTTTTTTTAAATCACCTACTGGATCATTTTTAGCTTTATATATATCTGATATTTTCTTTACTATTCTTTTTCCTATTCTTTTTCTTACCATGTTATTACTCCTAATAATATATTCGTTGTCTAGGGACTGGCTCATCGTCTTCCTCGTCTGAGTCCAATCTTATAAAGTTACCTTGACGAAATCTTAGTATAGCCTGTGTTGTTGAATCTACAAAATCGTCATGCTCTCCAAATGGGAAAGCTGCACATTCTTCTATCACTTCTTCTGCGAAGATTGTATCTGGAGCCCAAACCATACCTGCCTCAAATACTGGTGAAGCCGAATGTACACGAGTAACTTTGTCTCTTCCTTTTGTCGGGCGATAGTTCACAACTGGGATCCCCATCATCCTCAACTCATGCGTCAAAGGTGTACCACTTGCTTGGGATTCTACCAAGACTATATCAGGTTGCCAAGACATATATTCTTCATAAGCTGTACTCTTTAATTCTGGGAAGTCCCAACGACCTCTCCTTGCATCGAGCAAGATAATAGATTCAGGCGCTCCATCGCTAGGACGAAACACGCCCCATGTAGTAATAGCTGAGTAGTCAGCTGTCTCCTTAGAACTAAAAGCGGTATCGTAGGATTGCAATATGTAGGTAGTGTTGGGTGGTTCATCGTGTTCCCATATCTGCCACCAGTCTCGCTTAAGCAAAGCGCCCTCTTCTGAGGTAGGGTTCTGCATATACTGAGCATTCCACTTCGATATAGGGATCGAAGCCTTAACAGACTCCAGCTCCTCAATCTTCCAGAATTCGGGCCATAAAGGGGTGTTATCCTCTAATATCGCAGGTAATTCTAGTATATCCCACTGATCTGCGTGTTCTTCGGACATCCTTTTGAGAAGTTTCTCAGTAAGATCCAGCGTACTCCAACGCGTCATAACGATAACTATAATTCCACCAGGCTGTAAACGCTGTCGCGGCCCAGAGGTATACCATTCGTAAGCAGACTCTAGTGCGGAGGGCGAGAGGGCATCCTGTTCTGAATGAGGATCGTCAATGATAAGGAGGTCAGCACCCCTACCCGTGATGGCTCCGCCAACACCCGCCGCGAAATATTCTCCGCCATGGTTGGTTTCCCAACGTCCTGCTGATTTACTGTCTGCTGAGAGTCTGACTTTTTCAAAGATTTGTTTGTACTCATCTGTGTCCATAAGGTTTCTAACCTTACGCCCGAAACGAGCAGATAATTCTGCCGTATGGGTAGTTTGCATTATTTTCATATCAGGATGCAAGCCCATCATCCAGCTAGGAAAGAACACAGAAGCAAACTCTGACTTGGTATGGCGGGGTGGCATGTTGACGATAAGGCGCTTGGTCTTACCCATGGCTACGTTCTCTAGCTTTTTAGCAAAGAGCTTGTGATGTTCGCCCTCAATGAAGCCGTCCCATACATGTTTTACATATTCGATGAAGCTGGTGTGCGCTACATTGCTAACTTTCATTTGTTTCAGCCGACTTTGAATCATAACGATTTCTTTTAAAGTATCGTCTGGTACGTGCTCTAGTTTATTTTTTTTGTTGGGCATTTGAAAATGTTTTTTTCATTTGTAATATGGTACCCCATTATGGTACCTAATTAAAGCAAGGGGGGGGTAAAATGGTTTAGGGGGTAATTGTATATATCGATAGTTATTTATATACCCAAAAAAAAAAACGCGCCCCCTTATATGTGGGGGTACCCCCTAAGCAAAACGCGATTTCAAAAAAACGACATCTGTCCCAATAGAGTCCCATAATTTTACCTAGTAAAAGCTGCATCTAGTGTTTGTAAATGTGTATGTAAAAATGTTACAATGTACCTACAGGCAATGTCGCCTGTAAAATGGAGAACTTAAATGAAAAACCAATTAATACAAGATGCATATTTAACTATGCATGAAGATGGCGGTCATGCATGGCTAAAGGTCAGTATGGAATTCTTTAATAGAACTAATAGAACTATGAGAAGTATTAGCCGTTACTCTTATGAAGATAAAACTAATTACTACTTAGAAGAAGATGTTGATGCTACTTTATATTTACAAAATCTAAAAGATCAAGATATTAAAATAAACATTCATTATCTAGATGATGGAGATTATTCACCAATTAGAGATTTATGTAGAGTATCAACAACTCTAACTTTTAAAGGTTTTAATGAAAGTGCTAACGATCTTAAAGCATGGCAAAACGGAACTTTAGTTAATACTAATGCTATTAATAAATTATCTTTAAAAGAATTAAATAAAATAAATGACATGTTTACTAAGGCTGGTTACTAATATGACTATACAAAATTCTACAATAGACGAAGGATCAGATAACTTTGACTGCCATGACTTAGATGACATGAAACAGTTATTAAATTATTTAGAAAAAGAGCTATTATATAAAAACCTGGACGTTCCTATAAGATGGAATTTCGAGTCGCGAGTTAAAGGATTAAAGAAAGCAATAAATAAGGCTGGGTACTAATATGGCTAGTAAATCATATCCAATTTGGAACATAGTAACAGCTTGTATTTATAAGAGTCCAAAATCTTATGGTGTAAGAG
>Ga0208814_1001572_pt1 | contig 10527 bp, 11 predicted proteins | sample MalvirAntarct_55_FD_184253 | JGI IMG/M metagenome (GOLD analysis project Ga0208814, IMG submission 184253) | Marine viral communities from the Global Malaspina Expedition - Malaspina viral metaG Antarct_55 (SPAdes) (version 2) | ecosystem: Environmental > Aquatic > Marine > Oceanic | place...
TTACTATGCTCTATCGTTATTCCTAGCTTATTTTTATTAATGGTGTCTACTCTTTGAATCCAGTTTGGATCATCATCGTATTCGGCTGGACCAGCCGCACAACCACCTAGGAATATCGCTGTAAGTAGAAGTAATTGTTTCATGAGCAACTTCCTTTATTGATTACCTAATCATAGCTGAATAAAACATCCAGTCAAATCAGGGCTAGGTCGAGGTTAGACGTTCTTGATGCCTATAAAAAAAGGGCTACATCTAATAAACTATCACCGTGCTACTTGACGAATTGTAGGTCGTATTCGTAGCTTGGCCTTGTGACTTAGCGCCACCAATAGAGTGCCATCCGATAGCCACTAATTTATTGTCATTAAATAAATAGGGAGTAAATTCATCGTCTGTTGTTATACCGTCTGATTGCCAACCACTTCTGTAATAGACAATGTCAACAGCAACTCCATCTTTCATATACCGATCGGGCTGTTTAATTTCGCTGGTAGATAATCTCTTTTGGCTAGAGACTAAAATGCCTGCAACTTGCTCCTTACTCATGCCCAGATCAATCAGGGGATAAGCGCCCATATAGTCGTCGACTGTTTGCTGATAGGGACTTGCACAGCCTCCCAAGACCAGCAGTGCGAGTAAAAATAACCTACCCATCTAATTTCTCCCTTTATTGATTCCCCAATCATAACCAAATACCCCATCCAGTCAAATCAGAGATAGATCGAGGTTAGATGTTCTTTGGATTATAAAAAGGACCTTTCGGACATATTTACGTGCGCGTAGATCGAGGTCAGCGCCACGACATTGTAGAAACTAATTGCCTTATTCCTTCCATAAAAACTCTCCGAACTGAAGTGAAAATCTATAAATCCTAACAGCCTTCAGTCCTCATACAGTCCGATAACATAATGGTTCTCAATTAGACCATCTTTAATGGCTTGGTTTGCTGCAATTCTAATACGTTGTTGAAGCAAATTGATGTTTTCCAGATTTTTCCAAGAATCTTTGAACATCTCATCAATAAAATTCTGGTGTAGGAGTTGGAAGGCATAATCATGCTTTGTATCTGACTGCTTAAATTCGATGGCTAGTTCTGCGGCTCTTGCAAGTCTTTCAAACTGATCTGGACTACATGGTTTACCTGTCACGATCTCGATAATTTGGGAGGCGCTCCTAGCGGTAACTTGTTGACTAACTGGATTTACAGCTCCCTTTGCTACATGGCCAAACATTTTAAAAAAACCCATAATATACTTCTCCTCTAGATAACCTAAGAAATCGTCTTTTGAACTATACCACGAACTTTTCGGACACATTTACGTGCGCGTAGATCGAGGCATTAGAGAAGGGTGCTACTCAGATTCTCTTAGAAGTGCAATCGCCTTGCTTCGTCGAAAGGATTTCTGCTTGCGCTTGCCGGGATTCTCTATGACACCATCAAAGTCTGGGAAAAATGCCCCCTCTAATCCCCAACCCTCTTCCATATGGTCGCCACCGCCAAGAGCCACTAACCAGCCTAATTGGTTCTTGGAATCTACTTCTTCTAACATCAAGTATTTGTCGCTTTTGTAGTACTCAATCAGACTTCTAATCTGTTTTTTTGTAATATCCTCACCTTGAGGTGCCGCCTGCACAATTACTTGAGTATATTCGCCGCCGAATATGCTAACTGCCTCTCTCATGAGCCGCAATCCAAGGCCTTTGCCCCTAGCCTGTTCATCGACTGCTAGCCTATCGATGATTAGATATTGATGTGCCTCAAAGCCCTCGTATCCCCCTTGAGCTAAGTTTAATTCTTCAATTCTTTGTTTGTTTGTCGTTAGCAGTTCATAGGCGTAAAGGAGGTCTTGGCTCAGGCAGTCAAATACGTCAACTCGAAGTCCATAAATCAATGTGGCTGACAGGCTTGCCGTTCCTGCTGCCACGTCATCATCATCGCTTGCATGCACCTCAATCTGCAGTGCGTCAGGGAAGTCGAACTGTCTCCTGACATCACTGTATATCCTGTAGCTAGGATCGTAGTCTTCTACATTCTCCATAAAGGCAGTCTCCATTTAGGTCTGCTTTAAATAATAGACTATTTTACGTTGGTGGCTGATACGTGTTTTGAACGGGGTAGATAATCCTTTAAGACATATGTATATTTGGATACCAATAACTGTCTCCCCATGAGGCCCGTTGTCATGGCAGATGTTTATAAAACTTGCCTATTTAAGATTCACAATCCCTCCAAGAGACGCAGGGCAATGATGCTCGATTGCCTGCGAAGAAACGAGCGCGCCTACTGGAAAGTTCTTGATGCTGTTAAGTCTGATGCTGAAGATGATGCAATCATGGCAAAGCAAGTTGCAGAGGCCAATGATGCCTTTAAGATTGAGTTTAGAGAGCGAAAGCAGGCAAAACGCTCTGCAGAAAGCACTAAAGAACTGCACTGGAAGGAACAGATGCAGCATCTCAGGGAACTGCGCAGAGATAAGGCATCAGTTGTTAGGAGGAAGATAGATAAATTACTGCAGGAGCTACCTATTCCCGGTAGTAGCTCAGGAGGCATATCTATTGACGCTCTGGCTCAAATTAAAAGCACCTCTGAACTTCTAGTAGGAGGTCAAGAAGCCAACTGGCCAAAACGAAGGCCAATTGAAGACTCTTATTTAGATGGTCTTGATGCTATGTGCAAGGCCGTTACCACCGAGGAACTCACCACCGCTCAAGACTTGATAAACACCAAGCCTCGTGACACCAATACCGTTAGGCCAATGAGTATCTATCGAAATGATCTACTTCTTGCTAGAAGCACACTGCTGCTAGCAGATGAGAAGGGCCGTATCTTTGTCTGGTTGAATGTGCACGACTCCAAGAGCCGCTTTGCTCGTAAAGTTCACGTCAAGGACATGGTTAATTTACGCACGGGTGAGCTGCTGAATAAAAGTTCGTCAGCGGGGGAGCTATTTCCCCTTGAATGCAGTAATTGGCATTTAGAGAAGTTTGTCCGAGATGGCACTATGCAAAGCTCAAAACTTATCTATCGTAACAACGAGTTCTTTGTGGCTTGTACGTTTAAGTTATCGGTAGAGGATGTTGATACCATGAATTACCTAGGCGTTGATCGCGGTATTGAGATGCTAGCGGCATGGGCAGTGGTCACTCCTGATCTAACTGTGCTTGCCTCAGGGGATGCAGAGGGCTCAACGTTAAGAGACTACCAGCGCGCAGCCGAGGAGCGGTTCAAGCAGACCCAAGCTAGGAAGGGGTTCTCTGGAATGAAATGGCGAGCCTTTGGCGATCACGCTATTCACACCCTAGCCAATGTAATCGTTGCGCAGGCGCTAGAACATAAATGTCAGGTGGTGCTTGAGGACTTAACGGTTATTACCCAAGGTCCTCATCACAAGCGAACTAAAGGGCAAAGGCGGAGTAACTTTGCTAGGATGCTGAACAGAGCGCAGTATGCCAAACTGGAGGGCTTTCTTGAGTATAAATTGACTGCTGTAGGGTTACCCACGCCAGTCAAGGTAAGAGCAGCTTTTACTTCTCAAGGCTGCAATAAGTGCGGTCACAGTCACAAAGATAATCGACTAGACCAAGCGACCTTTAAGTGTGTATCCTGTGGGCATGAGGATAATGCAGATCATAATGCCGCAAAGAACATCGCGAGCAAGCGCATTTATTGGCAAGAAGTAGGTCCAAAGGTGTCAGGCAAGAAAATGCAAGACAAATACAAATTCGATAGTTGGATGAAACAAAGGAGAAATTTAGAGACTTAAACCGTTTTGAAGGGCGTGGGCTTCGGCTTAGTTGTAGCGTCCTTGATCTGTATTAGATGGCGTATGACCTATTTTATAGGCTTACCACTAAATGGATTGAAACCATTGTACAAAAAAACGACTGTCGCCAAGCAGCAACAGCGTTGGGCTTAACCCAAAATGTGCAGCCAAAAACCAATAAAAGGTAGAAAAATTAATAGGTTGTGTGACTTCAGTTATAGGACCTCAGGTTTTGGTAGGTATTTACAACTGAAGAATATTCTAAGAACAACACAGTTAAGTTATAGGACCTCAGGTTTTGGTAGGTATTTACAACGAGATGGCCGCTGTAGTAACAGTCCCAGTGTTGTAGGACCTCAGGTTTTGGTAGGTATTTGCCGCTACTTCTTGTGGTAATGCCGAGTTTATAAGGGCGCCAAAGGTAATTTAGAAATTATTAAGAGAGCAATGACACAGGAACAAATAGCAAAGGCGCAGGAATTAGCTGCTAAGTGCTATGAGTCAGGCTACAAACATTGTGATTAAACGATCGTTATCCTTAGCTTGTTTTTTGTCGGTATCAGTTGCCATTGTAGGGGGCTATGACCGCTCGGACTTCAACTACCGCAGCTACAAACCCAATACCGACGTTGGCTTTTATACGGGCAAAACGTGCGACTTTATCAACATAGATCATGTGGTCAGCCTAAAGGACGCATACGAGAGCGGTGCGACCAGTTGGAGTGATTCCAAAAAACAAACCTTCGCCAATGACAGGCGTAACCATGTGTCGTCATGTGGGCGCGTGAATAGTTCTAAAGGGTCGGCAGCGCCTAAAGACTTTTTAAGACGCTCTCGCGATGGAAAAGGATTAGATTATCAGATCGTGCGCTGGTGTGAATATGTAACTAAGTACCATTCGGTAAAGTTGGCCTATCAGTTAACGACCTCAAACAATGACCAAAAGTTACTAGCTAGTTGTTCTAAGAGTCAAAGTAATCCTGGCTAAGGTGTAACTCAAAGTGTAACTCTTCTAATAACCGACGTATCAGATACAAAAAAACCCCTGTAAAAACAGAGGCTTAATGGATGCTTATGGCGGACCGGACGTCCCCATAACTATGGCTTTTTGCCGTCTACTGAAATCTATTAAATATCCTCTACAGCCCAGCAATAGTAAGCTTTTTAAAATTATACTATTTTAGCGTCTTGTAACTTACAGTAAAATAAACCTACAATGGTGTAACTCAAAGTGTAACTCAAAGTGTAACTCAAAGCGTAACTCAAAGTGTAACTTGATTTTATTAAAGGACTAACGCAAATGGTAGCCATTACCGCTAAAGGAATAGATAAGTTAATCAAAGAAGGCAGCCCCAGGCGCACTGCACTAGGTGGCGGTCTTTATTTTTCAATCACTCAATCAGGTTCAGCTAGTTTCGGTTTCCGTTACAAACTCAAAGGTAAGTCTCGTTTGATGGGCTTAGGTGCTTTTTGTACCGTAAATAATTCTCTGGCCATCGCTCGAATTAAGGCTATTAATCTTCAAGGGTTAGTTAAGCAAGGTATTGACCCGATGGATCAAGCTTTGCAACAACAGGAAAGGGAACAAGCTGAGAATGAAGCAGCAGAGGTTAAAGCAGAATTTAATCAAGCCACGTTCGATAGGGTAGCGCTTGAATACATTGATTCAAAATCGGCTGAGTGGAAAAATGCAAAGCACCACCAGCAATGGGTTAATACTCTAACCACCTATGCTTTCCCAGTTATCGGCAAGACTCCAGTAAGTGAAATTGAAACGGCTCAAGTCCTCAAAATTCTAAAACCAATCTGGACAACTAAGACAGAAACCGCAACCCGAGTAAGAACGCGAATTGAATTGGTTTTAGATTATGCGGAGGCGTTAAAACTTCGATCTGGTAGTAATCCAGCCCGATGGCGCGGTCACCTGGCGACGATCCTTCCAAATGCTGCAAAGATACGAAAAATAGAACATCATCCAGCCTTGCCATACGACGAATTACAGCCCTTTATGGGTATCTTGTCTGTTACTAATGGCATTGGCGCTAGAGCGCTTGAAATAGCCATTCTGACGGCTTCTCGAACCTTTGAAGTGCTGGGTGCAACATGGGAGGAGTTCGATCTAGAAAAGCGCGTATGGACGGTTCCACAGGAGCGTATGAAAGCAGGAATTGAACATCGAATACCCTTGAGTGAATCGGCAATGAAGATACTCACAGCGTTACACGATGGCCGTATTAGCAATTATGTATTTCCTAACCTAACTAATGGCAAGCCTCTCTCAAATGCTGGTATGAGTTCAGTATTAAAGCGCATGGGGCGCACTGACATCACCGTACATGGATTTCGTTCAACCTTTCGTGATTGGGTAGCAGAGAAAACCAACACCCCAGAGCGCATAGCAGAGTCAGCACTAGCCCATCGGTTAAAGGACGCATCCGAGGCGGCTTATCAGCGTGGTGATTTAATCGAGAAGCGACAAGCTTTAATGACTAATTGGGCGAACTATTGCTATCCCACCAAAGACAAAGTGGTGAAGCTTCATGGTTGAGATCCTACTACAGTCTATTGACATACTGAGGCAAGTGCTCAGATAATCGAGCAGTAATGAAGATAAAATCAAGGATGAGTGTGATGTCGATTGACCGCTACGGTCCCAGTGACCAAATTAGTCCTGCCAGTATTCGAAATGAAGCACGCAGCTTTTTAGATTTATTTGACGCTCGCGAACATGATTTATGGGTTCTGTCATCGAGTTTCATCTCTCTTATGGGTTCACCGGAGCGTCTATCTAGAGATCAAATCATATCCAAAAGAGAGAAGGCGTCGAAGCGACTCCAAAAGTTGAATAGAAGGCTGAGCAAGGTTTCAGCTTTTGAAAAAAAGCTTCTTACCAGTGGTTACTATTCCGTTATCGTCAGCGAAGTCATGGATCAGGTAGATAGTTGCGACAGTATTTTGGTCACGACTAAAAACCCGATCTTTAAAGATACAGACTATAAATGTAACGCACTATTATCCGTAGTTGCGGAATTGGTTTTAGATTTATGTGATGGGAAGGGTGAGTTTGCAAAACAGGTCGGAGAAGTCCGTAGTATCTCACCGAGCAAAAAATCGGCAGGTTTAGCAAAAAAACTAATCCAATCGTTAGCACAGGATGGAATCGCGCTGCCGCAGACTGCTAATGCCACAATTAACGATTTGGCTGATGGTAAATTCCAAGCAAACCTTTTCACTCCGGTAAGGGGGCCGGAGTTCGAGGTAATGAGAAGATTACTTGTACGCTCAGTAACAATCAAAGGGCGACGCCGCTTTCGGTTTAAAGGAGAAATGAATAGGTTCCCTGCCAGTGCCACAAATTATCTAATTAAATTGTTCATAAACGGAATAAATACTAGTGAGAGAACAATCCAGCGAATCCAATCTAAGTTTCCAGCTAAGCCCGGTATTGAATTAGAACTAAAGCAGAAGGCCACTCACAGTAATGGAATAATAGGGGCAAGCAAAGCGGAGCGAGTAAAGCATGATGCTGGACTAGCGGCATGGGAAGCTTCTTATTTGCTTACAAAAGACTGGATTGGTTTCGGTTCAGCACTTCAAGAAATGTTTGCTGATGATGAGATGTGGCCCTACATTAAACACGTTCCAGAAGACCCTACTTACATTATAAGTTCATTTTTTGAGGCACTTAACCATATGTTTTATGATGAAGAGCTATTTCCATACCCTCCCGTTGACGCACCATGACACTCCACTAGCTTTTTTTGGGTCATGTGTCATGACATATACTTCTAGAAAAGGGTTTATGCAGTCAGTTTTTTTTAACGTCTAAAGCCTCATATTTACACCTCACCCATTATCACTGAGATGTAAAACCATGATGAGAAATAGTAGTAACTCAAGTAACACCAGCAATAAACAACCCGAAAAGCTATTACGATGGCCAGAGGTTCAAGCTAGAGTAGGATTCTGTAAAAGCTACAGTTATGTATTACAGAAGAAAGGCATTTTTCCACTCCCTATAAAAATCATTAAAGGTGGTAGAGCTACCGGCTACCTTGAGAGTGAAATTAATGCATTCATCAATACGCGTATAGAGCAGTCTCGCGGGGAGGTGAAGTCATGAGCATGATTGATCCTACCAGCATAGGGAAAGCCTTAGAGGCGCTTAAAAGGGCCAAGCAACAGGCCATCGTCTTTAGGTACATCACTGAAAACCCACACAGTTATACTCATGTGATTTCGAGGGAGTCCGGCTGTATTAATATTCCGGATTGCAGCAAGCACATTCAGGAAAAGATCGATCCTTTTGGCTTAGTTATCGCGCATTATCTTCCGTCGAGTCGCCCCATGACACGGCATGGAACAATCCTAGCAACTCACCGGTGGTTGATACTCAATCAGAGTTATTTTGAAGCCATAAATGAAAAGCCCCATCAATCTGGACAATTGACAGGGCCTAAGTTGAAATTAATCTGCGAAGACAATTCCAAAAGAAATATTATACCCATTAAAGCCTCACGTAAACAGTCTAGAGATTTAAAGGGGGAAGCCGATGAATGATGAGAAGCGACGGCTAAGGGTCAAAGGGCGCAGAACATCGGGCAGCTTTTTAAAGCTTGATAAGGAATTACTCGCCCATCCTAACTTCGTTAAACTGACGCCGCGAGGAGTGAAGTTATTGGTTGATCTTGGCTCCTACTACAACGGCAGCAACAATGGCGATTTGACCACGGCTAAGACTATTCTCAAGGAGCGAGGCTGGCGATCTAATTCCAACTTGTCGGCGGCACTTGAGGAGTTACGTTACTACCAGTTTGTGAAGGTGACAAGGCAAGGCTGCAAAGGAATCTGTACGCTGGTGCTTCTGACCTTTTTCCCAGTAAATGAATCCAAGGGCAAGCATAGCTTCAGGACAACGCCCATAGCGCCTAATGATTACAAAGCGACAAAGAAGCGCTTCAACCCAAAGCATAAAGCTGGCGTTAGTTATGATCCTGATCTTTAGGAATTAACGTTTTTTCTGTCCCATCGGTGGGTTAGTACTGAACCATCGGTGGGGTAGATTTTCCATAAAACAGGCAACTTAACCCATAGGTGGTTCAAGAAAAGGCTCAAAAAGGGCTATTTTCAGCAAAACTTAACCCACCGGTGGTGACCTTTATATTCTACCAAGCATAAGCTTGATCTACTTATTGTCGACTCTAGGGTTTAGTATCTAAGTTTCCGCGCCTTGCTTCATATAACGCTTTGCCTTCAAAATCATTACATAAGCATCAGGGGTGCATCCAAAAACGTTATTGCACCAAGCGGTTGTAACTATGTGATAGTTTCCATTGCCGAGTGGCTCTTTTGTCACACGCATTGCTAATTTAGTATCGTATTGTGTCGGATTGTAAGTCTCAATTAGAATGTCGTTAGCTATTTGCATCTTGTATCCAGCATTTGAACTTACAAAAAACATTGCTCGCTCCCACATCGACTTGCACTCTGACTCACCTTCACAATACAGGGGTTTCTCCAGTTCGGCCCGATCAGTTGGTGACAGGGACGCTCCTTGCTGTGTTGCACAGCCAGCTAATATAAAACTCAACCCAAGCAGTAAGAAATATTTTTTCATTATTAAACCTCCATTATGCGCGAACTATTATCACGATTTATTAAGCTTAACTTACTATCTAATCATAACCAAATACCCCATCCAGTCAAATCAGGGCTAGATCGAGGTGGGAAGTTCTTGAGATTGATCTAAATTGATTATTCTATACCTCGTTGTATACTCAATGAGGATCGGAAATATCTATCCTGATGACCACCAGAGAGGGAAGAGAATGAAGAAACTACTGATCACCCTAATGCTAGTAAGCCCGTTTAGCTACTCAGCAGACGAAGTCCTTTGTGTTCTTGAAAAAGGAATCCAGCCCGGTCAGCAGATGGTCTTACTTGATGCTGGACCAGAAAACGGTCCTTTCAAGTTTTGTTGGAGCAACGGGCAGGTTGTAAGAGAGGGAACAAACAAAGATGGCAGACTTCATGGTCTGTATAAAAAGCATTACTCTAACGGGCAGCTCACTTACAAGAATATCTACAGAAACGGTGTTCCACAGGACGGACCTTCGATTTCATTTCACAAAAATGGCACAGTCCAAAGTAAGGCGGTGATTTCAAAAGGGAAGGTACATGGTGTTGCTAAGTTTTACAGTAAAGACGGCCTTATAAGAAGTGAAGGTCCTTACAACTACGGCAAGAAGCATGGAATCTTCAGGTATTATGCTAAAGACGGCAGCCTCAAAAGAACAGCGGTGTTTATGGAAGGAAAACGCCAGCAATAGGGCATAAGTCTGGAAGGTAATAAAATTAAAATCCCTAGTTCCTTTCTAGAGAAGTTTTAAATGACTACCAAGGAGCAGAGAGAATTAGATACTTGCAGCGCTTACCTTCGATATGGATTCGATCCTTGATAGCCTAGCGCCATGTCTCAATACTAATTACCTGAAAAGCCCACCAGCAGAGGGATAGGGCTCAAATAGCGCAGGGTTTAGCGACACTAATTGTTGGTAAATGTTAGTTGTGGCTAACTTTCGGAACACTGTATCGCGCGACTTATTACACACCATATGCGCGACTAGAACGAAGTTGTTGAGGCCTATAAAAAAGAGAAGTATCTTTCGCTTATAAAAAGGACTTTTCGGACACATTAACGTGCGCGTAGATCGAGGTATTAGAGAAGTATCTACCGCCTATAAAAAAGGGAATACTTCTACAC
>Ga0208814_1001573_pt1 | contig 10524 bp, 16 predicted proteins | sample MalvirAntarct_55_FD_184253 | JGI IMG/M metagenome (GOLD analysis project Ga0208814, IMG submission 184253) | Marine viral communities from the Global Malaspina Expedition - Malaspina viral metaG Antarct_55 (SPAdes) (version 2) | ecosystem: Environmental > Aquatic > Marine > Oceanic | place...
GCCTAACACTGGTAAGACTTCCTTCCATGCCTCACTTGTGGCTGGTCCGGGTGGATTTGCATGGCAAGGGGCTAAGGTAGTTGTACTATGTAATGAGGAAGGCTACCACCGTGTCGCTCACAGGTACATAACTGCCGCAACTGGTATGGATAAGCACGAGATTGTTAAGCATAAGCAGAAGGCAATGGAAGTCTTTGCTAAGATCAGACCTAACATCATGTTCAAGGATGCCACAGGGCGTGACATGAACTGGGTTGAGTCCGTATGCAAGTCGTACAAGCCTGACATTGTTATCCTTGACATGGGTGATAAGTTCTCTCGCATGGCTGGGTTTGCACGGCCTGATGAGGCACTCAAGGCTAACGCAATACAAGCACGACAGATAGCCAAGCAGCAAGACTGCGCTGTGTTCTACATGTCTCAGCTATCAGCAGAGGCAGAGGGTAAGGTTGTACTCAACCAAGCCATGATGGAGGGTAGTCGTACAGGTAAGGCAGCAGAAGCTGACCTAATGATAATGATCTCTAAGAACCCTACGATTGAGGGGCAGGTAGAAGAAGACAACCAGCGTCACATCAACGTGGTCAAGAACAAACTGTCTGGTTGGCACGGCATTGTACACACAGACCTTGAGTACAAGATCGCAAGGTATGTATGTTGATAGAGATTGCAGACTTGGCCATGCTAGGCATTGGCCTAGTGTGTGCCTTCCTTGTATGGGAACAGCAGAAGATACTAAATAATATTGCTGCCATTAAGGAAGTACTGTACGATGTGGTAGACAAACACAATGATCTATCAGATGCCTTCGTTGAGTTGGTTGATGATTTAGAATATGAGGAGAGTGCGAAATGATTGCAACAGATATAAAGTATTGCAACAGATGTGACACAGAGCTTACAGAGTCGGGTGAATGTAAGCCCTGCCACAAAAAAAGTAACGCCATAACTAATCCAATCTTTGGACCCAAGAGTAACCCCCTTAGAATGTGGGTTAACGGTAAGTACATATCAAGTAAGCACCCTCTGTACAAAGCTGGGCGATACAAATCCTTTGGTGACTTAGCCTTTGGTTCGTTAAACAACTACAACCTAATTAAAGAGGGGTATGTATATGCAATAAGCAATGCCGCATGGCCTGAGTGGATCAAGATAGGTAAGGCAATTGATGCTGATGACAGGCTCAGTAGCTACCAAACAAGCTCACCTATGAGGGACTACAAGTTAGTACACTCTGTTTACTTTGATGACCGCAATGCAGCAGAGAAGAAGGCACACATACTAGCGGCGTTCAAGACTGCCCACCCTTGGAATAAACATGACAACGGTGAGTGGTTTAAACTAACAGATGAACAGGCAGTAGAAATACTAAAGGAGATTACAATTGATTAAAGCAACATACATAGCCCACATGGGTACTGACCTATCAGTGGTGAACGCAGCACGGGTATCCTTTGGCAAGGCGAGTGATTGGAACTACTATGTGGCAGGTCTGCCCGGATGCGGGTCTTTAGCAGAGACAGTAGGTCTAAAAGGACTTGACACCAAGCTAATCCATTACCTAGCTAAACATGGACACTACAGCCCCTTTGGACACTGCTTCGCATCCTTCCATGTCAAGGCTCCAATCTTTGTGGCACGACAGCTAGTTAAGCATAAGTTCCTACGTTGGAATGAGTACAGTCGTAGATACGTGAGCGATAAACCAGAGTTTTATCAACCAGAGGTATGGCGTAGTAAAGCACAGGATAAGAAGCAAGGCAGTGGCCCAGCGTTAGAAGATCAAGATGTACACATTGGTACTACACAGCGTCTTGTTACTATGTTGTATGACAGCATGTTAGAGAAGGGTGTATGCGAGGAACAAGCACGAATGGTGTTGCCACAAAACACCATGACTGAATGGTACTGGTCAGGTAGCCTTGATGCCTTCGCTGATATGTGCAATCTTAGGTGTGCTGACGATACACAATATGAAACAATGCTAGTCGCTAGTCAGATTAGTGAGGAGATGGGCAAGCTATATCCTATCTCATGGAAAGCCTTAGTATTGACGGGAGAGTTAACATGACAACTATAACATCACATGCAGAGATAAGATTGTACAACGCCATGAAGTTAAACGACTTAACAATTGATGAAGCCATCATTGCTATGGAACAATTTAGAGACACCTTAGATGTAGGTAAGATGAATACTAAATATGGGGTTGACACAACGCAAGATATATACGATAACAACTTTGTAGTATTAGACGAATGGGACACATGGTCCGACTAGAGGGAGATGATATGAAACACTTAACCCTAGACGTAGAGAACACAACGGTCAAACGCAATGGCAAGTTACACCTTGATCCGTTTGAGCCAGAGAATACATTGGTTATGGTAGGTATGCTAGATGATCTTGGAAACGAAGACATTATAACTTTCGATCACGCAGAGCAACAACCTACCACAGAGGGGCGGCGGATAGTTCAAGACGCACTTGATGCCACCTCTCTACTTATTGCACACAACGCACCGCACGATCTACTGTGGCTATGGGAGTCAGGGTTTGTATATGACGGTCAGGTATTCGATACCATGTTGGGTGAGTACGTTCTGCAGCGTGGGCAGAAGCAACCGCTATCGCTAGAAGCGTGTGCAGAACGTTACGAATTAGATACTAAGAAGCAAGACACATTGAAGGAGTACTTTAAGAATGGATATTCCACACGTGATATACCTCATGATGAACTATCGGAGTATCTATCACACGATCTACATGCTACCCAACAACTGTATAATGTTTTGCAGACATCATACGAGGGATGCAGTTCACTGATACCAACGATACAGTTGACCAATCAGTTGTGCATACACCTTGCCCGTATCTATCAGCGTGGCTTTCAAGTAGACATGGATGCGTTGATGGAGGTTCGTGATGAGTTCGAGCAAGAGCGTAGGGTACTAAGCATAGCACTAGAGGAACAGGCAGCTGACCTCATGGGTGACAGGCCAATCAATCTCAACAGCCCAGAGCAATTGTCTTGGGTTATATACAGCCGCAAGCCACACGACAAGAAGTTGTGGGCAGAGTTGTTTGATGATCGTATGCCAGACGCAGAGTACAGACGCAACGTCAATGCCTACAGCGGTAAGTTGTACAAGCAGAAGGCACATCAGTGTCGGGCATGTAATGGTAGTGGACAGACATGGAAACAAAAGAAGGACGGTACACAGTATGCTAGGTCAAACAAGTGCCTGAGTTGTGACGCCACAGGGTTTACCTATACAGACAACCTCAGTAGCATTGCTGGTCTAAAGTTTGTAGCACCCAACGGCAAGTGGATCAGTGCCAATGGTTTTGGTACAGGCAAAGACAACCTTGTATTCCTTGAGGGCATTGCCCGTTCCAAGGGTATGAAGGTAGCTGAGTTGTTCTTGCAGAATGTTCGTAGGTTGTCAGCCGTAGAGACATACCTCAGTAGCTTCGTACAGGGCATTGCAACTAACGTAAAGCCTGACGGTAAGCTACATGTACGTTTGCTACAACACCGCACTGGTACAGGCCGTTTGTCAGGGGCTGATCCCAACATGCAGAACATGCCACGTGGTGGTACGTTCCCTGTCAAGAAGGTATTCATCTCACGTTGGAAGGGTGGGAAAGTTATGGAGGCTGACTTTGCCCAGCTAGAATTTCGTGTTGCGGCGTTCTTGTCTCAGGACATGGCTGCAATTGATGAGGTAACTACAGGCTTTGATGTACACAGCTACACTGCACAGGTTATATCAGAGGCAGGTCAGCCTATGTCACGGCAAGAAGCCAAGGCACATACCTTTGCTCCCTTGTATGGGGCCAGTGGTTTTGGTCGTAGCCCTGCAGAAGCGGCATACTATCAACAGTTTACGACAAAGTATTCTGGTGTAGCAGAGTGGCACAAGGCACTAGCCAAAGAGGCACTCAACACTGGTAAGATAACTACACCATCTGGGCGTGAGTTTGCGTTCCCTGATGTAGTACGGCGGCGGTTCGGGGGTGTGACTTATTTCACACAGATTAAAAATTATCCTGTTCAATCGTTCGCAACGGCTGACATTGTACCCATATCTCTGATATACATTGATAAGTTACTGACAGCAAACAAGCTACACAGTTGTGTAGTAAACACGGTGCATGATTCAATTGTAATTGATGTGCATCCAGACGAGGAGGTAAAGGTACTAAGAGTAATACAAGCAGCTAACGACAAACTAATACCAATCGTCAATCGCAAGTGGGGCATAGACTTTAACATCCCTCTATTATTAGAGGCAAAGATAGGCCCAAACTGGCTTGACACCAAAGACGTAGCGTGATATAACTATCATTCACCTGATCAAAAACAAGGAGACTTAAAATATGAATCAAGTTACAGCAATAGACACAAACAACTTCGCAGTAATGGCTCAAGCTATGGGCATGAACGCAGAGTCATCACAGAATACAAGTAAGGCAAGCACACTAGCACGTTTACGTATTCATCACACACCAATCATGGGTCAGCAAGAGATCAAGGGTAAGATGAAGAACGTAGAGGTAATCTCTGGCGGTGCATACAAGCTAGACATACCTGATGGCCCTACCTACTACGCAGAAGGTGCGACTATTCGTCCGTTCCTCCAACGCTTTATGTACAAGAAGTTCATCAAAGGTAATGACAACACAGCCAATCGTTTCCTCAAGACTGTTATGGCTATTGATCTTAACAATGATATGAAAGACAATGAGGGTGGCTTCAACTGTGGTAAGCCAGCGGGGTTCATCAAGGATTGGGCAGCACTACCTGACCACATGAAGGAACTAATCAAGTCCATCAAGCGTGTTCGTGCATTGTTTGGTACGGTTGAGTTGATCAATCCTACAGATGAGAGTGGTAATGCAGTTGACGTAGACAGTACAGCGTTTATCTGGGAGATTGATAATCGTGATGCCTTCAAAACATTGGGGGATCAGTTTACCAAGCTATCCAAGATGCAACGCCTACCACCCCAGCACGACATCTCTTGTACTACAAGTGAAGTACCGTTGCCTAACGGCAGTAGCTTCTATGTACCAGAGGTAGAGTTAAACCTTGGTACTACGTTGGAGATGGACAACGGTACACAGGAAGTCTTCGCTAACTTTATGGCATGGATTGAGAACTACAATACCTACATACTTAACTCATGGGATGAGAACATGCACAAGAATGAGGATGTAGACACAGACACAGTAGAAGAGTTTGTGGATATCAATGAAGAGGACTTTGTGTAATGGATATGCCGCAGTCAGGTATTGTCTATGACATGTCAAATGAAGAGTATCACAGACAGGTAGGGTACTCTTCGACTGCCATTAAAACGGTGTGCAAGCAATCGCTTGCGCACTACATGGCACAGAAACCACTAGGGGACAGCCCTGCATTTGCACTTGGGTCTGCTGTACATGCTACTCTGCTGGAGCCAGAGCGTGACCTAGTTATCAAAGGACCAAAGACAAGGGCATCTAAGATGTTCAAGGAACTATACAGCAACAAGGAAGATGATCAAGTTGTACTAACAGAAGTAGAGTACTACGTACACAATAAGATGTGCAGTTCTGCTTTAGATAACCCAACGTGTAACAAGATACTAAAGGATAGTCGTAGGGTTACTGAGAGTAGTGTCTTCGTGACGGATAAAGTTACGGGGCTGAACTTGAAGACACGGCCTGACTTGTACATACCAAAGACAGGTCAGTTGTATGACATCAAGACTACCATTGACGCATCACCAACAGGTTTTGCAGAGCAGGTAGGTAAGTACATGTACCACATACAGGCTGCGTTCTACGTACTGACTTGTAAAAAGGCTGGCCTTAAAGCTACAGAGTTCAGCTTCATAGCCGTAGAAAAAACTGCGCCTTACATTACTCACTTGCACAAGGTAAGCCCTGAGTTATTGAAGGAAGCTATAGAGCAGGTAAAAGAAACTCTTGCACACATTGCGGAGGCAAACAAGACAGGTGTGTTTGGTACTGGTTGGGGTGAGTACTCTACCCTTAAAGTAGGGGACTTTTAGTACCATGAAGGCAAAGCAATTCTCTGCAGCCATGAAGCATGGGTATAGGAGTGGACTAGAGGTCAGAACTAAAGACTATCTCAACGAGCACAACATGCCGTTCAAGTATGAGGAAGTCAAGATTGAGTGGGAAGACCTCATGTACCGCACCTATACTCCAGACTTTGTGTTGAAGAACGGCATAATAATTGAGACAAAAGGATTATTCTCAGCGGATGACAGGCGTAAACATTTAGCTGTTAAGGCACAGCACCCTAAGTTAGACATACGATTTGTGTTCTCAAGCAGCAGAAAGAAATTAAGCAAGGGAGCCAAAAGTAACTATGGACAATGGTGTACAAAGAATGGTATAAAGTATTACGACAGGATCATTCCTCTCGAATGGTTAGAAGAAAAAGGTAAGGACATGCATCCCTCGCTGATCCACTGCCCCTACAAAAAAGTAAAAAGGAGATAGCACACATGATAGAAGACAAAGTATTTCTGGACTTCAATCCGAATGACTACATCATTAGGTTGACACCTTTCCTAGATGACATGGGCAACTGGACGGGTGAGTTACTAGTGGGTACTGTTACCACAGATGAAAACAACTTGACTGATGAAGATCATTTCAATCTAATAGGTATAACTAAGATGGTATGTGCAGCAGTCCCCGCTATGGAAGAAGACGATCACGTTCGTAACTTGTTAAATACTATAGTTGATAGGGTAGAGAGTGAGCCAGAGGAAGATGATGGACAATCGTTAATAGTATCTAGTGTAGAAGAGAATGTAATCAACGTTAACTTTAAAAGTAAAGGGGCATAGCTTATGAACAAGAACAAACTTACAGAGGATGACATGGTAAACTCACCTGCCCACTACAACTTTGCTGGTGTTGAGTGCATTGATGCTATACGAGCAGCAACGGGAGAAGAAGGTTTCTCTTACTACCTACAGGGTAACATAATGAAATACCTGTGGCGTTACCGATACAAGAATGGTGTGGAAGATTTGAATAAAGCACAGTGGTATCTCAGTGTACTAATTGAGGATCAAAATGATAGTTAAAGTTTTTTTAACCCTTAACATAGATGAGACAGAATACCAAATGCCAGCAGACAATTTTATTAACGATGAGATAAGAGAAATACTACAAGAGTTCATCTATGATGTAGATGGCATGACAATACAATCAATGAAAACAGTATCGGAGTAGACATACATGAATAACTTTTTACCAACAGACTACCAAGCCTTCATCCATACCTCACGGTATGCACGTTGGTTAGACGAAGTACCGTTGCCTAACGGCAGTAGCTTCACAGATGGCCGCAGGGAGTCATGGTCAGAGACAGTAAGCCGATACATTGACAACGTAGTACGTAAGGTTGCTGCAATTCCCGGCATACAGGCAAGCAAGATTGAGGAAGCTATCCTTAGCTTGGACGTTATGCCATCCATGAGGGCAATGATGTCAGCTGGACCAGCACTAGACCGTGACAACACGGCAGGGTTCAACTGTAGTTACTTACCAGTAGACGATCCCAAGTCATTCGATGAGGCCATGTACATCCTCCTCTGTGGCACAGGGGTAGGCTTTAGTGTTGAGCGTCAGTTCATCAGCAAGCTACCAGAGATACCTGAGTTGTACGTTAGTGAGACAACTGTAGTAGTAAAGGACAGCAAAGAAGGTTGGGCTAAGGCACTACGTCAGGTGCTTGCATTACTGTGGGCAGGTGAGATACCTAAGTGGGATGTCAGTCAGGTACGCCCAGCGGGTGCAAGGCTCAAGACATTTGGTGGTAGGGCTAGTGGGCCTGCACCCCTTGTAGATTTGTTTCACTTCGCTGTGTCAACATTCAAGACAGCACAGGGACGTAGACTGTCAAGCATGGAGTGTCACGATCTTATGTGCTTCATTGGACAGATCGTAGTCGTTGGTGGTGTACGCCGTAGTGCTATGATTTCATTGAGTAATCTATCTGATGATCGTATGCGTCACGCTAAGTCAGGCAACTGGTGGGATGGAGCAGCACACCGTGCGTTAGCTAACAACTCAGTATGCTACACAGAGAAACCAGACATGGAAACATTCATGCGTGAGTGGCTGTCCCTAGTGGAGAGTAAGTCAGGTGAGCGTGGTATCTTCAACCGTCAGGCATCTAAGAGACAGGCAGTCAAGAATGGTAGGCGTGATCCTAACCATGAGTTCGGAACTAATCCATGTTCGGAGATAATTTTGCGGCCATATCAATTTTGTAATTTAACAGAGGTAGTTGTACGAGCAACAGATGACATTGCCTCACTTGAAGAGAAGGTACGTATGGCTACCATCCTTGGTACTGTACAGTCTAGCCTAACAAAGTTCCCCTACCTACGTAAGATATGGCAGAAGAACACAGATGAAGAACGTCTGCTAGGTGTATCACTAACAGGTCTAATGGATAACCCATTGATGACACTAAAGAATAAAGGACTTGACAAACTACTTGAGCACCTCAAGAAAGTTGCAGTTGAAACTAATGTCTATTGGGCTGGTGTACTTGGCATCCCAGTGTCAGCAGCCATAACTTGTGTCAAGCCAAGTGGTACGGTTTCACAACTTGTTGATTCAAGTAGCGGAATACATGCAAGACACAGCGACTACTACATCAGGACGGTGCGTGGTGACAACAAAGATGGGCTAACACAGTTTATGAAAGACCAAGGTGTCCCACATGAGCCATGTGTTATGAAGCCTGACACTACCACAGTGTTTAGCTTTCCTATTAAATCACCTAAGAACTCAGTGACACGGAACGACATGACAGCCATTGAGCAACTGGAGACATGGTTGATGTATCAACGCCACTGGTGCGAACACAAACCAAGTATTACTTGCACAGTTTTGGACAGTGAGTGGCTGGAAGTAGGGGCGTTTGTTTACAAGCACTTCGATGAGATGTCTGGTGTGTCATTTCTACCACACTCTGACCATAGTTATCAGCAAGCACCCTATCAAGAGGTAGACAAGGATGCATACAATGTGTTACTAAAGACTATGCCTAAGATGATTGATTGGGCTGGGCTGTCTGAGCACGAGAAAGACGATAACACCAATGCAATGCAGACACTAGCATGTAGTGGTGATACATGTGAGATAGTAGATATCTCATAATGTTTATAGTAATAGGGAGATACACATGGTAAAAGTAACGTTAGACGAACTGGAGTATGAGTCAGATGACTTTACTAAGGAGCAGAAACAAATGTTATCGGAGATTAACTACAACAATAATGTACAGACACAGTTAAACTATCAACTGCAAAGTATTATTGGTGCAGCAAACATACTACTAGTTAAACTAAAAGAAAACTTAACAACTAAAAAAACATAGGAGTAAGTAACATGGCAACAGCATATAGAAAACCATTCTCAACTAATCTTTATAGCAAGTACGATGACGTAGCTAAGAGGGCGCTAATTAGTTACTTAGTTAAAGAGGGTCACGAGTTGTTAGATAGTACAGAGTCTTATGATGCAGACCTTACAACACAAAAGGGCAATGTTACTTACTACAGTGAAGCAGAAGTAAAGACAGCATGGAATGGTGATTGGCCACCGCACTGGGCAGAGATACGTATACCTGAACGTAAGAAGCGCCTACTAGGTAAGCATCACAGCAACCTAAAGTTCTACATCTTTAGTGGTGATCTATCTAAGGCGTGGTGTATCGACAGTACTCTACTAACGGAAGACAAACTAAAGGAAGCAAGGGGACGAAACATAACTAACGGGGAACAGTTCTATCATGTACCCTACAAACAAGCAAAACTTATTAAACTAATATAAGGAGATAATCCTATGATAAAAAAGACTAGAGCATCACGTGGTTTGGGTAAGTACGATGCACCCTTAAAGGTTCAGTACAACATGGGGTATGAGGGGTTCAAGTACAACCGTTCATCCAACCCATTCCATGCAGACACGATGCAGTATCGTGAGTGGAATAGGGGTTTCGACAGAGCCTATTTCGATAACTTGAAACGGGTAAAAGAATATGAAGTTAGAACAAGAAGTAGAACAGTTTCTCAAGGAGAAGTATAACATGTCAGACTTTAATGCGTACCAAAGGATGGCAACTAAAACTGCAATCTACCCAGATGAACACCGCATCATATACCCTGCACTTGGACTAGCAGGTGAGGCAGGTGAGGTAGCCAACAAGGTTAAGAAACTTATTCGTGATGGGCCAGAGGGTAGGCCAGACGATTGGCGAGAACAAATATCTAGTGAGATAGGTGATGTGTTATGGTACTGCGCTTCACTAGCAACTGATCTCAACCTAACACTTGGCATGATAGCTGCACAGAATGAGAAGAAGTTATCAGACAGGCAAAAGGCAGGAACACTAGGCGGTAGTGGAGACACACGTTAGACATAAAAGAGGGGGCTTAATTGCCCCCTTTCTTATTACTCTGTGTACCCGTCTTCAAAT
>Ga0208814_1001575_pt1 | contig 10514 bp, 20 predicted proteins | sample MalvirAntarct_55_FD_184253 | JGI IMG/M metagenome (GOLD analysis project Ga0208814, IMG submission 184253) | Marine viral communities from the Global Malaspina Expedition - Malaspina viral metaG Antarct_55 (SPAdes) (version 2) | ecosystem: Environmental > Aquatic > Marine > Oceanic | place...
ATAGTAATTAGGGCAGCGATTCTCAGCATATTTACTTAGTAAAGTAATAGACAAAACATAGACGATAATTAGAATACTTGTTGTATATTCGCAGTAGTTAAGGGAGGAAAGACCTACCAAAACAACGTAAGTGACTGATAGTCAGTCACATAACACTAAAAATCAATAATCAAATGGAATTATTATCAATCGAATCTAACTTTCTAAGCCTATCCAATGTGAAGGATAAGCTAAACCTAGTTGAGATAAAACGTGTACAGAAAAGTATATCTAATGCTCACAAAACAAAATTCAATCATACATTGAAGATGTCCGGACTAATTACTGAAGCGGTTAAGTTCTTCGAATCTACGGAAGGTATGGAGTTATTTGCTGAGGAAGGGATACAATGGAGCAAAGCGGAATTTGGCTCAAAGGTATTCGGATACCAAAAATCATTCTTCTACAAAATGCTTAAAGCCGGTAACCTAGATTCTAGAATACTAGAAGCATTCAATTCAAAATGTGATTCAATCGGTGACGATGCAAATCGTTCTCTTGCCGGTCTATTAGATTTCTCTAGAACAATAGACTTAGACAATCTTGATGTAAGCGAAGATGCTACAGAAGAAGAGAGAGAAGAATTAGAAAACAATGCTATTGAAGGTGCTAGTGTAGAGAGTGAGAGAATCAATTACACGTTTGTAATGACGTACAAAAATCCTACCGGAGCAAATTTATCTATCCGAATAGATGACCAAGGAAATGTTGCCGGTAATAATTTCGAAGAGATTGCGAATGCTATTACATTCTTACAAAACGCAGTTAACAATAATCAATAATTAGTGTCTTTAAAGACACCGCAAAAATCAAATAAAATGACAAACGAAATCAAGTACGAAACGACCAACAATTCAGATAGAGGACAGATGCAAGGATACCATCGTTCACCATCACCAAGGGAATTACAGAAATCAGCGAAGCAATCTGATATTGCTAATCTAAAAAGCAAGTGTAGAAAGAATATTACTCAAGGACAAATCGAAGGTGACTTTGATGCAAGGTTTACTATTGGAATGGAAGTTGAGAAGAACAGATTACACAGAAACGCAGTTAAAGAATATCCTTTATTTGCCGGTTTTGAAAGTGATTCTTCTTGTGGTGAAACAAGCGGAATGAGAGGATACGAAGCTATCACGAATATCTTACCATTATTGCCAAAGGGAAAATGGAGGAACAAAGTTTTTAATATGATGTTCGAAGCTAGTAAGATTATCGAAGATGAGCATTCACCTAGTAACCATAGATGTGGAGGTCACATCACATTGGCGGTAGATGGTTTATCCGGTACAGAGTTAATGCAAAAGATGCGTAAAAATGTTGGAATCGTTTATTCTTTATTCCACAAAAGAATCTCTAACTACTACTGCTGTAAAAACCTAACAATGCAAACGGAAGGTGATTCAGACGATTGGATGGGTGGTGATGGTAGATATAGTGTTTGTCTTAATAAAGGTCAAACGATAGAGTTTAGATTGATATCAAGATTCCAATCAGTAAAGCAAATGATGAGAAGATACGAGTTGATGTATGAAGTAGTTGATTTCTCAGTAAACAATCCAAACGGAAATTTCAATTCACTACTTAAGAAAGTAACACCGATTGTTAAATCAATGTACAACGGTGATATGGATAAGGTAGCTGAGAAGTTAGAGTTAGCGAAAGCATTTCAGAAGATGGTCAATACCAATAAAGTAAACAGAGCAGTAGTCAAGTATGTTGACCCAATGAACCGAATGAATCCAAGCGATTGGTTCGATGCAGATTTGAGAAGAAACGGAAGAAATTAAAACTAAGGGGGGAAGCGATTCCCTCCTCCGTATCAAGATGTTTGTCTTGACTGATGATTCCATAAGGATGAAACGGAAATTTAAAATCAATCACAATGTTAGACAATTCAAAACCTTTTTGGTTAACCCTTGAAGAATTAATCATTATTCAAGATGTTGTATCTACAGAACGTAGAGCAATCCTAAGTGAGGATACTCCTCATCCGGTACGTAAAGCAGAATTAGAATTATTAACCAATCTTAATACAAGATTAAAAAACGTAATCAAATGAAAAAAGTAATCAAAGTAGCAAGTAAACTGACAGTAAGCATTATCGCAATGTTTATCTATTTCAACGTAGCAAGAGTAATGTATCTAGTATGCTTAGAGAATGTAGTAGATTTCTCATCAGCAATGACGTTCCTAGTCTTTGTAGGTTTTGTATCATTCTTAATCTACATAAGTGCTGCGTTATTAATCAGCGAAATCAAATCGTAATGGAAAGACAATACTATTACAAGGTAAGATATGCAGGTAAGTTAATTCGAGTGCTACCTGCACATTCTAAATGGGAAGCCATCGATAAGATTTATTCAATTTACATTGAAAGATACAAATGGATAAAGAGAGAATTATTAACCGCAGTAAAAACTAAAAATTAAATGGAATCAAAATTTGTCTGGACAGAAATCAAAGTACTGAGGTACGCACAATACTACTGTAACAATCCAAAATGGTTTAGTTACAAGGGAACTCAGAAATCAGAAAAGAAGTTGGAAGATTTCAAGGAAGCGTACGTCAGAGAAGTTGGTAGTAAAAAAGCCAATGTTAAATATGCATTAGCAATCCTAAAAAGAGAGGGATACAAAATCTCTAACATTTTAAATCAAGAAGAAGTATGAAAGTTTTAAAAATTATCGCAGTAGTAATCCTCCTGTTAACATTATCCTCCTGTGGAAGCAGTAGACAATGCAAGAAGCTACCTACCTATGGATGGTACAAATAGGCTGAAATCCGAGATACTCAGCTATCAAGTGGTAGCTGATAGTGTCTTAGAAGTCATTTATGAAAGCCGATTTTCGGCAAAATCAGTAATAATCACTAAAAACAAGGAATATGAGCAGTTATGACAATTGGAAGTTAGCATCTCCTGATGAATATTATCAGGTAAGTAGATGTTGTGGAGCAGAGGTTGAAGAGCCAACGGTAGATGAACTCGAAGAGGACTTTGAGTATGAGTACAAGTGTGTAGAATGCAATGAAGGTTGCGAGACACAAGACTTAGAAGAATACCAACAAGACAGATACGAATCGTATATGGAAGACCGGATGGACGAGGAAAGATTAGACAGATAACATTAGGTTATGTCTAAATTTAGTCGTATATTTGTATAAATCAATCAGAGGTCTGTGTCTTCAAAGACACTCCTCATAAATCAAATTAAATTATGTGTGTAATTATCATTAAACAGAAGGACAACATTATGTCCAACGAAATTGCGAAGACATCCGCAAGAATTAATCCTCACGGATTAGGAATCACTTGGCTTGACACTTTCAAGACAACATATCACAAGTCAAAAGAGTACAAGTTACTATTGACAGAGAGACCATTCATCGCTCACTTTAGATACGCAACTGTAGGTAAAGTAGGACTCTCAAACACTCACCCATTTATATGTGGAAACAACAAGGACGAACTGCTAATGCAGAACGGAACTATTAAAGGTATCGGAACTGAAACGATGTGCGATAGTAAGGTGCTAGCAATTAGCTTAGGAAATGTAGACAGAAAGAATTGGAAGACAGAACTAGAGCAGTATGACTCAAGGTTTGTATCTATCAACACAAGAACTAGAAGCTTTCAAATATACAATCGTAACCTATATACTTATCGAGATGGCATTTGGTATTCAAAAGCAAATGTATTACAAGACAATGTTGTGGCAGTATACGGAACTTTAAAGAAAGGTTATTCGAACTATGCCGGTCATCTTAAGTCAGCAAAGTATATTGGAAAAGGAACTACAAAAACAAAGTATCCATTACTAATTGAAAGTCTTCCTTTCTTAGTAAACAAGCCGGGGTTAGGTCACCGGGTAGAGGTTGATGTATTCAAGGTTGACGATTTAACTTTTCAGAAGTTAGACAGATTAGAAGGTCATCCACAATGGTACAGAAGAGAAGAGATTCCGGTTGAGGTCAAAGGCAGAACCGTTATCTGTTGGGTATACTTTAACCCAAAAGAGTTAACTGCAGATACCAAAATGTATCAGAGTTACACCGGCTCGCAGATGTTCGGCACGACACCGTATCCAAAAAGATACGACACCGTATCGCAAAGTGATTTTGATATGGAAGAGAATCATCAGTTTATTGAAGTACAAGAAGACACAGACCCTATATTCCCAAGTAACACTCAGCCTATATGTATAGACTGTATGTCGGATGTAGAGTTTGATGGATTTGCGAACTATCATTGCTCCGCTTGTGGAGGTTGGTTTAAAGAAGAAGAGGTCTTGAAGTATCAAGAGTAATTCTTCTGAAGGGAGGTGCTTGTCACACCTTCCTTTGTTTTGAGATGTGTATCTCAACTGAAGATTCCTAAAGGATGAAACAAGAAACTTAAATAACTACAAAATGCAACGAATCAAAGAAACCAAAAAAGTATGGGAGTTAGACCGAATCAAAAATATTGCCAAGGACATTATGGATGACAAAGAATGGGTAAACGATAGTCACTCGAAGTCGGAGCATAAAGGAATCGTAGATGGACTCTCAAGATTAATCAATCATATGGAACTAGCAGAGAAGTACGATGAGTTTTGTTATCCAACGTCTTTACCTAAAGATTATTTCGAAAACAAGAAACTAATAAACGGATTTTGGTACGTTAAAATGTCAGACTTATAATAGGTTTTGTCTAAATTTAGTGCTATCTTTGTATAAATAAAATCAACAAATAAATCAAATCAAATGGCAAGACTCATCAAAGCAAGTGGAGAAATACTACCAAACGTAGACATCTCAACTTTAAAAAAACAACAAGACTTAGTGCAAGGGTACATAGAATATGTGTATGTATCTAATGACAAGATGCTAATTGTTAACGAGGAAGGACTCCTAGAGGACTTGCCGGATAACAGAATAGCAAGTCAAACCTATAATCTCATTCTTGTAGGAGATATAGTAGAATGTAAAAAAAACGAACTAACATAATGGAAAAGAACAACGACACTTTAATGAAAGCAATTTTGTCTATGAAGTTTGCCAAAGGAACTGATAGCAAGAAGGAAATTCAGAAGTTACAACAAGTAACAAACAAGGACTTTAAGACTTGGCAGAACACGGGACAAATCTGTAAGAAAGATTTAGTCAGGGACCAAGAAAATCTACACGAACTAACCACGGATATTGTTATGTATATAAACGGGGAGTATATTGAGATGTTATCCAACGGATACTTTCTATATAGACCAAGTGGAAAAGGACACGGAACAAGAAGTAAATCGTTAGATAAAGTAGAATTAAAATCTTACATATGCCAACAACAGAAGAACTAATAAAAGAAGTCAGCAGAGAAATTGTACTGCTGCTGCTAGAAAAAAATAAAGCGTACGGGGACACGGCAAATCAGCCACCAAATATATTCTCAAAGCTATCACCTAAAGAAGGAATTTTAGCTAGACTTGATGACAAGTTAAGTAGAATAAAAACGGTTGGTATAAACGATGACACCGAGGACACTATGCTAGACTTAATTGGATATCTTATCCTCTACAGAGTACAACTACGAAAAGAAAGTATTAAACAAAATTTGGAAAAGTAACCAACTTTTTGTATCTTTATCAATCAATCAAATCAAATCAAATATGTCAAAAGTAAAACAACTCTTAGAAGAAGAGCAAGCGAAAGCACCAATCAGTTTAGAGCAACATCTAGACATCTGTTATCAAGAATCGTTGATGGCAGCAGAACAATCTAAAGGAACACTTAACGAAATTTTCGAAGCTTGGGGAGAAATCTTTGGGACTAAGAAGATTACTAAAATCAAATCAAATGATGAAATCAAAAGTATTTAATCTTTACGTTGAACAAGTCTGTTACCTTTTTGGAATAGAAAAAGAGACTCTGTTTACCAAAAACAAAACACGAGATGTTGTGGATGCACGACATCTTTTGTACTACCTATGTAGTATAAGACCAATGTACTTGGTTAAGATACAACAACTTATGACAGAGAATGGCTACGAGATTAGTCACTCCTCTATCCATCACGGAATAAGTGTAGTAAAAGAAAAAGTATTAGTCGATAAAGATTACATAAGAACTGTGGAGGAAATAACTAATGGAATTATATAGTCTAAACGATATATTTATTGAGGCAAAAAAAGATACATATGCTATTACACTAGATGGAATAGGTTATGAATCAAGAATGGTTTTTGGGGTTAAAATCGTAAGAGATAAAGAATCCAATAATATAGAAATCATTAACACCTTGATAGGAGGAGACTATTACAGAACATTAGAAGAAGAAGACCACAAAGTATTTAGGCAAAAAGGTTGGAGGTATGGAGTTTATGTCTTATCTTTGTCTAACTATCGTACAAAGCTAGACCTTATTGAATCAAGAATACATAAGGAAATGAACGGTAGAGCAAGTGCAAAACAAATCGGACTCCTCAAGTTACAAAGAGAAAGAGTAATGGGGAGATATAGTGAAATCAATTATAAATTAAATAAATTAAATCAAATCAATTATGGCTACAGTCAAAAAAACACCAACACCTAAACCGCAGAGCGTATTCGAAAAGCTTTCGGCAATCAACGTCAACAAGCACGTTGAAAAGAAACAAAACCTTACTTATTTATCTTGGGCATATGCTTGGGCAGAAGTTAAAAAAGCTTGTCCGGATGCTAGGTACGAGATAGTGAAGTCAGAAGATGATAACGGAAAGTTAGTTAGCTATGAGTACGATAAAGACTTAGGTTTTTTATGTCATACAATAGTTACTATCGAAGACGAATCTTTAGAGATGTGGCTACCGGTTATGGATGGAGCAAACAAGTCTATGAAGAAAGTAGCTTACAAGTACACAAGTCGTTTTGGAGAAAAAAATGTAGCAGCAGCATCATCGTTCGATATCAACAAAACATTAATGAGATGTTTGGTAAAGAACTTAGCGATGTTTGGTATGGGTATCTATATATATGCCGGTGAAGATATGCCAATCGTAGATGAACCCGTTGTTAACGTACCTACACCAAAAGCAAAAACCAAACAAACCAAAGACCTTATTACACCATCACACGCAAGATGGGGTGGACTATTATCATTTGCTAAAACAAATAAGATAGTAGGATTTAAAAAGCTAGTAACACTATTAGAAGAATCGGGCGATTGTAAGCTAAGTGACGATGCTAAAGAGCAGATTAAAGAACTTACAATAACTAAAAAATGATAGATATACTAACTAAACTTAAAGATGACGAACAGTACTACGGTGCGTTTGGCAAGCAATACCTTTCAAATTCTGATATAGGTACGCTACTTAACAACCCTATGGACTTTAGAAAACCACAAGAGGATAACGTAAACTTTCATAAAGGAAGATACTTTCATCATCTTATTCTAGAACCGGAGAAGGCTGAAGCAACTGTTTTCGCTGACATCGGCTCTAGGAATACTAAAGCCTACAAGCAATTGCTTGAGGATAGCGGTGAAGAAATCATAATGCTAGAGAAGGAAGCACAAGAGATTAGAAATTGTGTTACGGCTATGATGAGGAATTTTGACTTTCACAACGGTATAAGGCAAGAAGGTAACGAGTATGAAGTTCCAATGATAAAGGAGATTCAAGGTATGATGTGGAAAGGTAAGGCTGATATAGTTTGTACCGATAAGCTAATCGACTTGAAGACTACCGGAGGCTCGCTATCTGAGTTCAAATGGTCAGCACGAAAATATAATTATGATAGCCAATGCTACATTTATGGAGAGTTATTTCAGAAGCCATTAGTCTTTTACGTTGTAAACAAAACAAATCAAATGCTAGGCATATATGAACCCTCTGCTGAGTTTATCGAAAGAGGTAGAAACAAAGTTACAGAAGCTATAAAGGTTTACAATAAATTTTTTAGTGAAGAAAGTGAGTTTAATATAAATGATTATTATGTTAATGAAATACTTTAAAGAATTGTTAAACCTTATGGGTATAAAAGTTCAACAAAAAAGGCGAGTGTTATGGTTAGAAGTTCCAATGGACTGTATCTCTCGCTTAAGTAAGGATGAAATTATCCTTTCAACTATCTCAACATTGGAACAAAAAATAAAAATCAATAAATAAAATGGAAAATCAAAAACCAAAAGTGTTCGCAGATGGATTCAGTTTCAAGCGAAACGAAAAAGCACCGGAATTTGTAATCGGAAGATTGTCAATGAAGGTAGATGAAGCTAAGTCATTCTTAGAGGCAAACTCTAAAAACGGATGGGTTAACGTAGACATCAAACAATCACAAAAAGGTACTTACTATTGTGAGTTAGATACTTGGGTAGCTAAACCACAGGGTGATGCACCTGTAGTACAAGCTAAAGAGGAGCCGGCTACACCGGATTTACCTTTCTAGTGTCTTTGAAGACACCAAGGAATATAGAGAGAGGACATTGTGTCCTCTCTTTTTTTCCTATGTCGGTGACAAATGTCAATTAATATTTCTTCTATTACTCTTTTAATTTAAATATATATTTCTTTTCTTTACATATTACAAGAAAAAAAACGACACAAACGTCACAGACCTAGTAATCAATTAGTTAGGTATTAAAAATCAATCATAAATCGAACATCACAATGACACAGAACATCACAATCTTCAAAAACATTAAAGAAACAGAGGCTCCATTCCATAGAAGCATAGATATGGTCTTAGATAGAATCAAGGATGGAGCAACCAAGAAGCTTGTCAAGGGCATACGTGCTTCTAAAGACAAATCAGAAAGAAACGAATTAAAAAAGAAACTACCGGCAATATGTTTTAGCGGAAAGTTTGTTAAGAGAAACGACAATTCAATAGTAGAACATAGTGGTTTTATATGTCTAGACTTTGATGGTTACGAAAAAAGAAAAATACTTATAGAACATAAGGAAAGGTTTACTAAAGACAAATTTATTTATTCTGTTTTCATATCACCATCGGGTAATGGATTGAAAGTAATCGTACAAATTCCGCCTAATGTAGATAATCATATCAACTACTTCAACTCACTAGAGAAATACTTCGACTCAGCTTACTTCGACAAGACGTGTAAGAACGTATCTAGGGTGTGTTATGAATCATATGACCCTTTACTATACATCAACCCTAACTCGCAGTTATGGGATACTGTAGCGGAGCCGGAATACAAAGAGATAAACACCAACATTGACCAACCAACTCTTCCAATAACAGATGAGAACAAGGTCGTAGATATATTAGTAAAGTGGTGGACAAAGAAATACCCAATGAGCGAAGGTCAAAGAAACCAAAATGCTTTTGTATTGGCTATGGCTTTTAATGATTATGGAATCAGCAAATCATTAGCAGGTTATGTATTGACACAGTACGCAACTGAAGGATTTACTTTAGGGGAGATAAACAGAACTATAGATTCTGCCTACGCAAATACAATGAATCACGGAACTAAGTATTATGAGGACGAAGAGAAGCTTAATGTAATTAAGAACAAACTTATAAAGGGCATCTCAAAAAAGGAGGTTCGCAGTCAACTATTAGAGACAGGAATTGAGACTGAGGTAGTAGATTCTGTCATAAGCCAACTCGAAAAAGAAAACGCAAAGCAAACATTTTGGGAGAAGAATGAGAAAGGGACTATCAAGATTGTTCATTTTAGCTTTAAGAAATTCCTAGAAGACAATGGATTTTATAAATACAATCCGGAGGGCAGTCGCAACTATGTGTTTGTTAAAGTAACCAACAACCTTATAGACCATACATCTGAAAAAGAAATTAAAGATTTTGTCTTAAAGTATTTGATTGACCTTGATGACTTATCTATATACAATTACTTCGCTGACCAAGTTAGATTCTTTAGAGATGAATTCTTAACTCTATTAGACACTATAGACATTTACTTTATAGAAGACACCAAGGACTCAGCTTACTTGTACTATAAGAACTGTGCAGTTAAAATTACAAAGGACCAAGTAGAACCAATTGATTATCTAGACTTAGGAGGTTACGTTTGGAAAGACCACATCATTGATAGAAAGTTTCAGATATGTGATGACAATGCTTGCGATTATAAAACATTCATTAAGAATATATGTGGAGGTAATGAAGAGAGAGTAAAGACTATGGAATCAACAATAGGATTTATGATGCACGGATACAAAAACTTAAGCTACTGTCCGGCAGTAATTCTAAACGATGAAATTATATCAGACAATCCGGAAGGAGGAACAGGAAAGGGATTGTTTATGAACGCTCTAAACCAAATGAAGAAGGTAGTTACAATTGATGGTAAGGCATTTGCATTTGACAAATCTTTCCCTTATCAGTTAGTATCTGCAGATACACAAATACTTGTGTTCGATGACGTAAAGAAGAACTTTGACTTCGAAAGACTATTTAGTTTGATAACGGAAGGGCTAACCTTGGAGAAGAAAAACAAGGACAGTATTAAGATACCATTTACTAAGTCGCCT